>ERZ772935.801-NODE-801-length-12362-cov-3.397497_pt1 | contig 12362 bp, 10 predicted proteins | sample MGYA00511683_ERZ772935 | MGnify/ENA primary metagenome ERZ772935 (study PRJEB29015, sample SAMEA2738086) | human oral metagenome | biome: human oral; feature: human-associated habitat; material: saliva | place: China | collected 2228 ...
TTTGTTGCAATAGAAAAAACTGAGTTACCTAGGGTAGCTCAGTTCGTGTTTTATGCCGGTTTACGACCGATAAATTTTTTCAAGAGATATAAGAGATAGCCAACAGCGATATACCCAGCACTGATGACCAGGACGTTTACCAAGACCTTGTTCCAACCAAATTTATTAACATTGATAAAGAAGTAGGCGAAGGGGCTATCTTTGGCACCTGGAATAGGGAGTTTTAGAACCAAGCCGTTTAAAAGGGCAAAGGCAAAGTAAGACAGAGGGACCACGGACCAGTAAATTGGCTCACGTAGACGGTAGGCTTTCTTAGCATCGAAAATGAGGGTATCAAGTACCAATCCCCAAGGCACAATATAGTGGACCAAGAAGTTACGGAGGGTCCAGAATTTCTCAGGTTCTGTAATAGGGGCCAAGAGGATGTGATAGATGACTCCAGTGATGAGGATGGCCATGGTTACACCACCCTTGTAACGTAAGAGTTTGGTGTTGGTTGTCGCATCCCCTTTTTTGAAGTCATAGAAGATGAAGAAAATCAAACTGGAGAAGACCAGGATATTGGACAAAACAGTGTAATAGAGCAACATGCCCCAACCATCATCATGGATTTGGATAGAAACTCCTACTAGTCCACAGAGAGCTAGTAAGATACGGTAAAATCGTGAAATAGTCATAAGCTTCCTTTTCCTAATAAATAATTTCTCTTATCATATCACATTTTTCACTAACAATTTATTGAAAATTCTAGTAAAATCAAAGTAAGAAAGACTTTAAGGAGTAATGATGTCCAATTTAATCGATTATCTTGAAAAGGTTAAGGATTTGCCTTTCGACCAAGAGCCTCTTAATATTTTGGATAAGGTTTGTATTAATGAAATTGGCTACCTGACTTATGAAAAATGGCTCTCAGCAAGTGATTTGAAGGAAACCATCAATTTACATGACTATGCTGAAGGGAAGGACTTAAATCCAGACTACAGCTTCATGGTGACTAAGGAACGGGTAGATTTGGCTGAAGCCATGGTCAGGTCTAGGCGTTTCGCTGGACTTAATCTAAGTGACTACTGTAGTGTCTTGGACAAGGAAGTGGAAAAGCAGTTTGCGGCTATGATTTTCAGCTTGCCTGAATTGGACTACCAGCAGATTGTCTTTCGTGGGACAGATGATAGCGTTATTGGTTGGAAGGAGGATTTTCAACTGACCTACAGTCGGGAAATTCCTGCCCATCGCTCAGCTATGGCCTTTCTAGAGAAGCACTTGCCAAACCTCAGTGGCCATATCCTTGTTTCTGGACACTCCAAGGGTGGTAATCTTGCCCTCTATTCGGCTGTTCGGAGTTCGACTGTCCTGCGTGAGCAAATAGCAGAGCTCTTACTTCTTGATTCTCCGGGATTGATGAAGTCCCTCTTAGAGAAGCCTTCTTACCAAGAGTTGAAACCCAAGATGACGGTTGTCAGACCTCAAGAATCTGTTGTGGGAGTCATGCTCTACTGGGATAAGGTCGCAAAGCTTGTAGCAGCAGATGGCATAGGCATCGCTCAACACAATGTCTTACTTTGGCAGGTTGACCTGGAAACAAATGATTTTGTTTATGAGGACCAGCCAACAGACCTGAGTCAACGCTTAAAAGAGACCTTCCAAGAATGGATTGAGACCCTGCCCAATCAACAACTTAAACAGGTCTGTGATTTGTTCTTTGATACTATTCTTGATTCTGGAATTGAAAGTCTAGATGATATTAGTATCAAAACTCTCCCTAAACTAGGTCAGTTGTTACAAGAATTTGGCAATCTTTCAGACCAACAAAAGAAGGTCTTGCAGGATGGTTTCAACCAGTTACTCTGGATATTTTGGAAGTCGGGAAATAAGAAATCTAGTCTGCCCAAGCTAGAACTTCCTGATTTTATCAAGAAGTTGAGTGAATTAACCAACAACGATTAGAGACAGCGGAATCATAGAAGTGGAGAATTTTATGCCTAAAAACGTATTGATTACAGGAGCAACATCAGGAATTGGCGAAGCAACGGCGCGTGCCTTTGCCAAAGAGGGAGAAAATCTCATCTTAACAGGTCGCCGTGTAGAGCGTTTAGAAGCTCTAAAAGAGGAGCTCCAAGCAACCTATCCAAATCAAAAAGTTTGGACCTTTGCCCTGGATGTCACTGATATGGCCATGGTCAAGGATGTTTGCCAAGCCATTCTCAAAAGTGTGGGGCAAGTCCATGTCTTAGTCAATAATGCAGGCCTGGCACTAGGCCTAACAGCTTACCAAGACTACGAAGAGTGGGACCTGCTGACCATGCTCGACACCAATGTCAAGGGCTTGATGATGGTGACACGTCAGATTTTGCCAAATATGGTTGCTGCCAATGAGGGTCATATCATCAATATGGGCTCTACGGCGGGCATCTATGCCTACGCAGGTGCTGCCGTTTACTCAGCAACCAAGGCTGCAGTGAAAACTTTCAGTGATGGCCTTCGTATCGATACCATTGCCACAGATATCAAGGTGACAACCATTCAGCCTGGTATCGTTGAGACCGACTTTTCTCAAGTTCGCTTTCACGGTGACAAGGACAAGGCAGCCAAAGTCTATCAAGGTTTGGAAGCCTTGCAAGCTCAAGATATTGCGGACGCAGTTCTCTATGTCACCAAGCAACCACGACGCGTCCAAATTTCAGACATGACCATCATGGCTAACCAACAAGCTACAGGGTTTACCATTCATAGGGAGGAATAAAAAGTCTCCGATAAACCTTTTCACAGATGGAAAGGGATACAAACTTTGGTCGCTTACTCGTATTTTTGCCATGTCTAGATCATAAATAATATACATTCTGAGCCACTATAGGTGGCTTTTTATCATTTTTCCTAACCTTTTACGAATATAAATTTAAATAGTGATATTTTAAAATAATAACTTATAAGTATTTACATGCAAGTACTTATAAGTTATAATAAAGGAAGAGAGATTTGTATGTATCCTATTCATTTTTATAAAGATAGAAATGAACATGAACCTGTTAGAGAGTATATTGAAACATTATCTATGAATTCAAGTAAAGATTCTGGAATTAAATTACATAAAATTCAAGACTACCTGACTATGTTAAAAAATAGAGGAACCATGATTGGTGAACCATTCATTAAACATTTGGAAGGAGAGATTTGGGAACTAAGACCCTTAAGAGATAGAATTTTATTTGCAGCATGGCTAGATGATAGTTTTATTTTGCTTCATCATTTTGTGAAAAAGACACAAAAGACTCCAAGACGGGAACTGATGAAGGCTCAAAAAGCTTTAGATGATATAAGAAAGCGAGGATTGTAAGATGGCTCGAGAAAAGAATCCAGCAATTGGAAGTAGTTGGGATGATTTGCAGAAAACTATTTTCACTAGAGAGGAAATTGCGGCGAGTGAACTCCGTGTCGCACTGATGCTTGAGATTATTGATGCTCGTAAAAAACAAGGCATTTCCCAAAAGAAACTTGAAGAGCTAAGTGGTGTCAAACAACCTGTTATCGCACGTATGGAGACAGGTAAAACAGCACCTCAGTTAGATACGGTTCTTAAAATACTGGCGAGTCTAGGTAAGACATTGGCGGTAGTCCCACTTGATTCACATGTGAAGTAAGTTTAGGGAAGACAACGTACTTTCATAACAATTATCATTTGCTATTCTAAAACGATTAACACGGACTTCCCGTGTTTTTTTGTTGGAATTTTCTCAAAACTATGAAAGAACCCGTGAAAATGCTATAATGTAAGGGATTACGACAATGTTGAAAGGATAAGTCATGCCAGCAGTTACTCCAGAACTTGAGATAGAACGTCAATTAATCGAGCAGTTAACCTCTGGTGAGAGCCAGTGGACCTATCGCCCAGACTTAAAAAATGAAGATCAATTATGGGACAACTTTTTTGAAAAGTTAGCGCAAAATAACGTTGCCCTACTAGCTGACCATCCCTTGACCGAGCAGGAAAAACGCCAAATCAAGAACCAGCTTAACTTCATTAACTATTATGAAGCTGCTAAGTGGTTGGCAGGTGAGAATGGTATTGCTAAAGTCGAGGTACAGCGTGAAGATGCTAGTCTTGGAACTATCCGCCTTTCTGTCATCTGGCGTGACAATATTGCTGCTGGAAAATCCAGTTACGAAGTGGTCAATCAAGTAGAACGTGATAAGGCTTATCCACAAGATCAGGACCGTCGTTTAGATACGACGCTGATGATCAATGGTCTTCCTCTTATCCATATCGAGCTCAAGAGTCCACGAGTGGCCTTTTTGGATGCCTTTCATCAAATCAAAAAGTATGACCGTGAAGGAAAGTTACGTGGCATCTATTCTGCCCTTCAGATGTTTGTTGTGACGAATAAAGTAGATACACGCTATATCGCAGCTGCACGAGAGGATAAGCTCAATAAACAATTCTTGACATCTTGGGTGGATAAAGATAATAAACCCATGACCAGTCTCATGGACTTTGCCCATGAGGTCCTATCTATTCCACGTGCCCATCAGATGGTGATGCAGTACTCCGTTATTGATGATAGTAAAAAAGCCCTCATCCTCTTACGTCCCTATCAAATCCATGCCATCGAGTCTGTTCAAGATGCCTCTCGCCGTCAGGAATCAGGTTATATCTGGCATACCACAGGTTCTGGTAAGACCCTAACCTCCTACAAGGTGGCTCGCAACCTCTTGCAAATTCCAGCCATTCAAAAGACAATCTTCGTCGTAGACCGTAGGGACCTTGACCAGCAGACAACGTCATCCTTTCTTTCCTACGCCGCCAATGATGTTATCGATATCGACGAAACGGACAATACCCATGATTTGGTCAAGCGTTTGGCAGGAAATGATAAGCGTGTGATTGTGACGACTATCCAGAAAATCACAACCATGATGCGTAAGTTCCAAGAAGGTAGATACCAAAAGGATTCGGAGAAAATCAAGGACCTTCGTGTGGCTTTTGTTGTGGATGAATGTCACCGTGCGGTCACACCTCAGACACAAAAAGATATCAAGGGATTTTTCCACAATTCGCTCTGGTATGGTTTTACTGGCACACCGATTTTCAAGGAAAATAAACGCAAGCAATTAGGTGATTTGGCACAAACGACCCACCAACAATATGGGGAACGCCTACACGAGTATACGGTCAAAGAAGCCATCCATGACGGAGCAGTTCTGGGATTCAAGGTGGACTATCGGAATACCATTATTTCGCCGATTCCTGAAAAAGATCTTCCTGACTCTGTCTATGAAGATAAAGAACACATGCTGGAAGTCTTGGATGCTATCCTAAACAAAAGTTATCAACAGTTGGGCTTTCCAAATGGTGTGGGCAAGACCTACGAGGCTATCTTAACCGTTAAGTCCATTCCACAAGCTCAGGCCTATTACAATCTGCTCAAGAGTATCAAGGCAGGACACGAACGTGTCAAGGTGTCAGAGCGAGTTAAGCGCGTGCTACCCGACTTTCCAAAGGTGACGGTCACGTACTCTGTATCGGAAAATGAAGAGGAGTCTATCGCCTACCAAGACCACATGAAACAGGTCATGGACGACTACAATCAGGAGTATGGGACCCATTTTACTATGGCTGATTTGCGTGGCTTTAACACGGATATCAATAATCGTTTAGCTAGAAAGTTAGACAAATATATTCCTCGTAAAGAGCAGTTGGATTTGGTCATTGTCGTTGACCGTCTGTTGACCGGTTTTGATGCCCCATGTCTATCCACTCTCTTTATCGACCGTAAGCCCATGCGTCCACAGGATTTGATCCAAGCCTTTAGTCGCACTAACCGCATCTTTGACAGTAAAAAGCGTTATGGCCATATCATCACCTTCCAAAGGCCAGAGGCCTTTAAAGAGGCTGTGGATAACGCCCTTAGACTCTACTCAAACGGTGGTGAAAATGACGTCACTGCCCCAGACTGGGCAGAAGAAAAAGCTAACTTTATTCAAGCCTGGATCGACTTCCAAGTAAAAGTGGAAGATGTGGAAAACTATGTCATCACGATTGAGCAGGCCACTAGCCCACAACTCCGTCGCATTGCTAAGGCGTACCAAACCTTTGACAAGTATCTGGCATCTATCCGTGTCTATAGTGAATACGATGAAGCGGCTATCTATGCGGAGACAGGCCTATCAGATGAAAAGCTCGAAACCTATCTAGGAATCTATCAAAATATCCTGGCAGAGCTCAAAAGCCGAGCAGAAGACGATGGTGATGATAATCTCTTCGATATCCACTACGAACTGGAATCGGTCCAAGTCGACGAGATTAACTATGCTTACATCCTGACCCTGATTCAAAGTATGATTCAGCAGGAAGAGGATAGTCCACAGACCCTCAGCGACAAGGATATCGAAACTGTTGATAACTATATCCAGAGTCTGGAACGCACCAATCCTAAACTAGCCGAAATCATCCGAAATCTATGGAAAGAAGTCCAAGCTAATCCTAAAGATTACCAAGGAGAATCGATCACTGGCGTCTTGGATACTATGATTGAAGCCATTATCGACGACCATCTCAAATGCTTTGCCAGAAAATGGTATGTCGGACTCGATGAACTTCGTTACTACGTCCAACACTATCGTAAAGGTGCTAAGAAGCAATCTGGAGAAAGCCAGCTCACCAAGAGCCAACGCTACAAAGACTATAAAGCAGAAACAGCTGATGCCCTCAACCCGCTCAGCTACAAAAAACACATCAAAGAAGCCTACACCAAACTCATTGAAGAGGTCATTGAACCGCTGAGAGTGGGGAGGTAGAGGGTAGTATTTGATTTTACTTGAGGAAAATATATGGTTGAAAAATTTGATATAAAACAGTTGCGTTATTTTGCAATGACTAAGAGACTTAATTTTTTAATTGGATCAGGGGCTTCAGTTCCAGCAATACCTTTAATGTCTTCTTTCAGAAGTAATGATATTTCAGATGAGGAAGCTAATAATTTTTTATCTGATAAGGTTAAAGAGGTTTCTAAGAAAGTTCTTGAAGATACTAGTAAGGCTAGTGATGAAGAAGATATTAAAGTAGTTTTAAAAAGATATTCTGAATTTATTAAAGTAATACTTCAACTACTTTATCATGCAAATTCTAGACAAGTAACAAAAAATATTAACATATTTACAACTAACTATGATCTCTTCATTGAGAAGTCACTGGATGAATTGATGAAATATGAATCATTCGTTTTTAATGATGGAGGTAATGGGTATTTTAATAGAATTTTAGATAGTGCTAATTATAATAAGTCTGTCGCATATAGAGGCTTAAATGATAACTACCTTAATGAACTTCCTACATTATCTTTGATTAAACCACATGGTTCGATGAATTGGGAAAGAGATCAAGAGGACAATATTTTAATAAGGAAAAGCGTAGTTGAAAATCCAGTAGTAGTTAAACCAACTGGCATAGAAGGCCAAGAAACATATCTTAACAATCATTTTCACGATATGTTAAGAGTATTCCAACTAGAGTTAGATAAACCTCAATCAGTATTAATTGTTATAGGATTCTCGTTTCAAGATGATCATATTGCGAAGATGATAAGGAGAGCCTTAAAGAATCCAGAATTAATGATTTATATTTTTTGTTATGCTGATAGCGATTTTGATGTTATTAAGAAAAACTTATCTCTTGATAATATTCCTAGGAATCTTCAGATAGTGATACCATCTGATTTAGAAGTCGAAAACAAGAACACTTTGAGTACAAGTGGGAATTTTGATATAAGTAGTCTAACAAAGTTATTTATCATTGAGGATTAAGAAGTATAATGAATCGAGTTGTGAAAAAATTAGGTGTAATCGTAGGTGTTGATGGTGATATTTCTCAAGTTGGAATGTATCATTTATCTAATGATGCAGAGTATCTATGGTATGGTGATGTGTTACAAGGAGCAAAAATTGGAGCATATCTAACAATTTTACAGAATAATGTAAAAATTATCGCTTCTGTTGTTACTGAGAAAGTTGCTGATCAACAAAATACAATTCGAAGTATAGAATTTGATAATCGTTTTTCAAAAAATTCGATAAATCGAATCGTTCATTTAAAAACTAAAGGCGTAATTGAAAATGGTGAATTCAAAGTCACAAGTCAATATGTGCCGATGATTGGTAATGAGGTATGTATTACTTCAAAAAAGGATTTAGAATTAATATATGGGATTGATGACGCAGAGCCGACAATTTCTATTGGCAAGTCAATTTTGGAAGGTCAAGTTGTCCCCTTATCGATTAATAAAATTTTTGCCTCTCATATTGGTGTTTTTGGGAATACAGGTAGCGGTAAATCTAATACTTTGCACAAGTTATTTCTAGAACTATTCCGGTCAGAATATCAAGAGAAAATTTTAGAGAATTCAAAATTCTATGTTATTGATTTTAATGGTGAATATACAAAAGATGATAGCTTTGGTGTAACAGATAATAAGAAAGTATTTGATATTGATACTAGAAATCAAACCATTAATAAAATCCCAATTACTTCAGATTATTTATTTGATCCTGATATTTTGTCGATACTATTTGGAGCAACAATTGCTACACAGGTACCCTTTTTAAGGAAAGCACTTAAAAGCTGGGAAGAGAAAAAATTTAATGGTGCAAGCATCGCAAAATTTGTTGTAGGCACCTTGAAAAAAATTTTAACTAGCGGTGACTCTGCAAATTCAGAAGCTAAAGAAAACTGGATTACTATTGCAAGTAATTATCTTCAAAATACAAAATTTAATTTGCTAGAAAATTTAAGGACTTTGAATTTTCATTCCTCTGATAAATATTATTTTTCAGGTCCTCCTGCAAATGTATATATTAACGATAAATCTGAAATTGATGATAGAGCTTTGGATTACTTATACATTTCGGAACTGACTTACGCATTGGAGAACTCATTTAACCAATTATCAATGATTGATAAATTAAAGTTCCATCTTGATTTTCAAAAAGTACATCAATCAGCTTGGAAATCAACAAACATTGAGCATATTAATCCCTTATTTCATAGAATTGATACAGCTTTAAATAGTTTGAAAAAGGTTGTTGAAGTTAAAGAGAGTATTGAAGGAGAATTTTCTAGTTTAAATATTATTAATCTCGTTCATGCTAATCAGGAGATTACTAGATTAATTCCTATGCTTATCTCTAAGATGGTCTATGACCAACAGAAAGCGAAAATAGCAGGAAACAATGTTACATGTACTAGTCATTTGATTATTGATGAAGCACATAATATTTTAAATGCGCAAAATCATTCTGTAGGAGATACTTGGCAGGACTACAGATTGAATATTTTTGAGGAAATCATTAAGGAAGGACGGAAATTTGGTTTCTACTTAACTTTATCAAGTCAACGACCAGCAGATATTTCACCTACTATTCTTTCACAAGTTCATAATTATTTCATCCATAGATTGGTTAATGATAATGATTTACGTATGCTGGTAAATACTATGCCTACGTTGGATAAAACATCCTTTAATAAAATTCCGAGTTTAGGTAAAGGAGAAGTTATAATTACAGGTAATGCAATTCAAGTTCCAGTATTTGTGAAAGTAGATAAAGAAGAAGTCATTAGACCGAATAGTGATGATGTTATTTTGACTGAATTGTGGAGTTGAACGATGAGAAAAGAAGAAATATTTAGATTACTAGGAGTATCAGATGAAACTGAATTGGAAAGCTTGTTGGATTGTAAATCAGTTGAATATGCTGATGAAATTTCTGAAGAAAATTACTTTATAATTAATCGTGGAACATCAAAGTATGGAATTCCATTGCTTGAACGTAGTGGGTTTGAACATAAAAAACATAAATTGCTTGAATTGCCAACAGATTTAAATGAACGTCCTTATATTTGTGAAGCATTTCTAACAAGAGATAGTCTAGATACTTTGGGAAGTAAGAAGAGAAAAAAATTAAAAGATCCCATCTATTGGGAATGTGTTACTTCTGATATATTTGCTAAAAAATATTTTCATAGAGGACATATAATTGGTCATTCATTAGCTAATGAACTTGTTAGAGGAATAAAAAATAAAAATAAGAGAATCCTTTTTGTCCAGACAGCATGGAGTAACATGAATTCTCAAGGTCTTAATACTAAAAGCCAGTTCTATTTTGAGAGTAAACTTGAAGATACTATAAGAAGTGGAAGAAATATTTTGTATAAATCAGAATTAATTTATAAAGTGCCAACTGATAAAATACCATTAGGTATTCAAATTCAAGCTATCTCTATTGATGAAGAACTGTCTATTAATGTTTTTATTCCAAATGTTTCTCCAGGAATATTAATTGATTATACAGAATGTAAGATAACGAAGTTAGAATGAAAATACATGTAAAGTGAATTGGTTTTTGAAATTCCTTGTTTCTCTATGTATCGGAAACGTTAAATTAGGATTTTCAAAAAAAGGAATTACAGTTTATAGGGAGTAATTATAATTGTTAACAAATGATCAATTAGATGAAATCGTAAGGGAATTATTTTATCTTGGAGTGGAAGGGGAATATTGGGATTTTAAAGAAAAACCATATTTTTTCGAAGGTCAAAGTGACAAGGATAAGAATAAAAAGAAAGGAGACCTTCTCCATGATATAATTTGCATGGCAAATAATTTAAGTAACCGTGATGCATACATTATCATGGGGATTCAAGATAAACCTGTTAAAATAACAGGAGTTAAGCAATTTTCTAATAAGTGGACACAAGAAAATTATCAGGATTTTTTACAAAATTTAACTTGGGCTGGAGATATGATCCCGACAGTTGAATTCCGAACTATTAAAAATGGAGATTTAGATGTCTTAATTATAAAAAAATCAAATAGGGTTCCATTTTACATCACTAAAAAATGTAATAAGGTTCGAGAAAATCAAATTTATGTTCGAAAAGGTTCTAAGAATACTGCTATTGATAGTCAGGCAGAAATAGGTGATATTGAAAAACTATTCGAATTTAGATTTGGATTAACACCCTATCCTAAAGAACGTGTGATTAATTATATAAGTGATCATGATTATTGGATTGAGATGAAGGAAGATTATGAGACTCGTTCTTGGTACTATGAAAAATTTCCTGAATATACTATTGAATTATCTAGGGACCCTGATAATGAAACATTAGCAAGTCCTGACTATGCTTATGTTCAGATAAATTGTAAAAGTTCATGGCAAATCTTAAGAGTAAAATACCATCAAACTACCTTAATGGAATACACTGCTCACTATGTTGATGAGACAAGAGGTATAGTTATCAGTCCTAAAGATGGTTACATCAAATTAAGTAATGATAATACAATGCCAATGATAAAACATTTTTATTATTATCTTGAAGACTCGATTGAAATTAAATTGATGTATTTATTAAAAATACTAATGAATCATGACAATATAGCATTAGATAATCATTTGTTTTTGATACCTGTTTTTAATAGTAGTGAAGAAAAGTCAAATATTGAATTTCTAATTAATCATAATAATGAAGATTTTATTTCGAGAATTGGAAATGAAATACAAAATATTGTTATTAATTACGGAAGTGGATTATCAGAAAAGTCTAAATTATTTGTAAGAGAGGACCTAACAGTAACAAAAGTTGTTAAAACTATCTTAACTGAATACAGGGCAAAGAAGGTATATGAAAAAACAAAGTAATACTCCAAAAATTAGATTTCACAATTATAAAGAATTATGGGAATGTGATGGTTTAAAAAATATTTTTGGGACTATTAGAAATGCATTTGTCGGTACAGCGACTCCTTATTATGTTGAAAAAGGCAATTTTTATCTAGAATCTAATAATGTAAAAAATGGTAAAATTAATTACAAATCTCAAATTTTTATAAATGATGAATTTTATGAAAAACAAAGAGATAAGTGGTTGAAAACGAATGACATCGTAATGGTACAATCTGGCCATGTTGGTCACACAGCTGTTATTCCAAAAGAATTAAATAATACAGCAGCCCACGCATTGATAGTTTTTACTGATTACAAAAAAGAAGTAAATCCGCATTTTTTAAATTATCAATTTCAATCTAGTAGTAAGAGAAAAGAACTTGATTTAATTTCTACTGGAAATACTATCAAGCATATTTTAGCTTCAGAGATGAAAAGCTTTAAGATGGATTTTCCTACAGTTGAAGAACAATCTGCTATCGGCTCCCTCTTCTGCACCCTCGATGACCTTCTAGCTAGCTATAAGGAAAATCTTGCCAACTACCAATCCCTCAAGGCAGCCATGCTCTCCAAGATGTTTCCCAAAGTTGGACAGACAATCCCTGAGATTCGTTTGGATGGATTTGAAGGTGATTGGGAGCTTCTTGAAATTA
>ERZ772935.803-NODE-803-length-12355-cov-26.116748_pt1 | contig 12355 bp, 9 predicted proteins | sample MGYA00511683_ERZ772935 | MGnify/ENA primary metagenome ERZ772935 (study PRJEB29015, sample SAMEA2738086) | human oral metagenome | biome: human oral; feature: human-associated habitat; material: saliva | place: China | collected 2228 ...
TGTACTGTCTGCGGCTTCGTCGCCTTGTCCTGATTTAAATTTAATTCACTATAAATACTTTATCCAACCCTCTGAAAAACTTTTCAGACGACCTGTAAACCTATATGATTGCACGGCAAGACAAACAAAGGAGCAAACACAATGGCAACAAACGAATACACGCAAATCGGCTGGATAGGCTTGGGTCAAATGGGTAATCCGATGGTAACGCGGCTTTTGAACGCCGGTATCGAAGTCGGTGTTTATAACCGTTCGCCCGATAAAACCGCCGACCTTGCCAATAAAGGCGCGAAAGTGTACGCAAGCACCATCGATCTTATCCGCGCTTATCCCGTTATTTTTCTGATGGTTTCCGACTTCGCGGCTGTGCGCGATATTTTGAGTGAAGAGGTTCGCAAGGAGCTTGCGGGCAAAATCATTGTCAATATGAGCACTATTGCTCCTTCTGAAAATCTTGCCGTTAAAGAATTGGTCGAAGCTGCGGGCGGTCAGTTTGCAGAAGCGCCTGTTTCTGGTTCGGTCGGTCCTGCTACCAACGGTACGTTGCTGATTTTGTTTGGCGGAGAAGAAAGTGTTTTAACGCCTCTGCAAAAAGTGTTTTCCATTGTCGGCAAACAAACTTTCCATTTCGGCGGGGTAGGGAAAGGTTCGGGTGCAAAACTCGTGCTCAACTCCCTGCTGGGTATTTTCGGCGAAGCATACAGCGAGGCTATGCTGATGGCCCAACAGTTTGGTGTCGATACGGGTACCATCATCGAAGCCATCGGTAATTCCGCTATGGATTCGCCTATGTTCCAAACCAAAAAATCGCTGTGGGCAAACCGTGAATTCCCACCTGCCTTCGCACTCAAACACGCTTCCAAAGACCTTAATCTGGCGGTCAAAGAGCTGGAGCAAGCCGGTAAGTCGCTGCCTGCCGTCGAAACCGTTGCTGAAAATTACCGCCAAGCGGTAACGGCAGGTTACGGAGAGCAAGACGTTGCCGGCGTTTATTTGAAATTGGCAGAACGTTAGAAATAGCGTTGTCTCAGAATATGGGTTCAAGGTCGTCTGAAAACCGTATAGAAGTTTTCAGACGACCTTGTTATCGCAGGCAATCATCCCACACTGCTTCAATCGGTTTCTCAACTTCACACGAAAGCTGCACCTCTAAAAAGGATATTTCCCATGACGCAAAATGAAAAACAACACACTAAACCACAAGGCGAGCTTTTGCTGCGCACCGTTGCCATGCCGCGCGACACTAATCCCAATCAAGATATTTTCGGCGGCTGGATTATGTCGCAAATGGATTTGGGCGGCGGTATTTTGGCGGCGGAAATCGCACAAGGCCGTATTGTTACCGTAGCTGTTCAGGAAATGAATTTCATCCGTCCTGTGAAAGTGGGGAATGTCGTCTGTTGCTATGGCCGCTGCGTGAGCGTGGGTAATACTTCGTTGCAACTGAAAATCGAGGTTTGGGTAAAAACATTGATGAACGATCATCTTACTGAGGATCGTCAACTCGTGACAGAGGCTGTCTTCACTTATGTCGCCATTGATAGTGAAGGTAACAAACGCCCGATTCCGAAAGAGGGTAACCCAAAACTGGAAGGTTTGATTTAAGCAAGAGGTCGTCTGAAAACGGATTTCAGACGACCTTTTTAATTTGACATTGAGATGAAATGTTATAGTGGATTAAATTTAAATCAGGACAAGGCGACGAAGCCGCAGACAGTACAGATAGTACGGAACCGATTCACTTGGTGCTTCAGCACCTTAGAGAATCGTTCTCTTTGAGCTAAGGCGAGGCAACGCCGTATTGGTTTAAAGTTAATCCACTATATTATTCACTAAAAACTTTCTCTTTAAAGGGAGGGGTAGTGATGATGCGGGGAAAATTGAATTTGTTGGCAAATAAAAAGTCGTCTGAAAATTTCAGACGACTTTTTCATGAAGAGTAATCTTAACTGCCGATTAATTTCAAACGTTGACCGGGTGTCACACCATTGGTATTTCGATTCCAGCGGCGGATATCGTTTACATCTACATTGAATCGGTTGGCGATAGTATTTAAAGTATCGCCTCTGCGAACGGTATAAGAAACGTTTCGGATACTGTTTCGAGTTTTGGCGGGCGCTGCGGTCACACGCAACAGCTGACCTTTACGGATGTTATTGCCTTTAATGTTGTTGGCAATAATCAAGTCAGCAACGCTCAAATTGTAACGACGAGAGATATTAAACAGCGTATCGCCATCGGCTACACGGTGCATGCCCGCACCTGCGGTTTGAGATTGCTGCTGATTGCCTGCACGGGCCAAACGCGCCTCAGTGCGGCTTTGTTGTTTGGCGGTATTGGCGGCAATACGCTCGCTACGCGCTTTGACTGCGTCGGATGCAATATTGTGTTCGCTGGCGGCTTGTGCGACTGCTACATTTTCAGTTTGAGTACGAAGATTTGAATCTACCAACGCCATCAGTTCATCGGCTGTTTCAGCAGCTTGCGTCGGAGCAGCTTGAGCAGTAGTCAGCTCAGTAGTTGTATTTGCAGCAGTTTGCTCGACAACGGCAGGCTTGCTTTCAGCTTGAGACAATTGGGCAAACACTTCAGGAATACGCTCTTCTTTGACATTTGCCGATGCCAAATCTGCTGAAGAGTTGGTTTGAACAGTGGTTTCAGGTGTGGTTGCGATGTCTGCTTTGGCAACGGTAGTAGGAGTTGCAGAGGCAATTTTGCTTTCTCCGCCAACAGAGACTGATTGAGCGGTAACAGTTTCGGATACTGCTTTTTTGCCAAGGGCTACATAATCTGTTGGTACTGCTGCAACGGGTTTAATGTTGGCAAAATCCATTGTAGGAATATTTGCTTTTGCCGTTTTAATAGGTGCCATTTCCGGCATATTGGAACGGTAAGTATCCGGTCTGTTATCAACATCGATGAATGAGAGTGTATCAGGTGTCGCCGAATTAGCTGCTTTATTCTTGGCTACCAAAATACTGCGGTCGGAAGACAGGGAGTTATTTCCCAAGCCGTTCAGTCGTTTGATTTCGGCAACGCTCATACCGGTTTCTGCTGCGATGGCGTTCAAGCTGGTATTGTTTCGGGATGTGTATACGTTCCAAGACAACAAAGTATCGGGATTCGCGTTTCGGTAGTTTTTCTCGAAAGAAGCCACAGAATCAACAGGCAGCAACAGGCGACGATTGTTTTTCGGGATGAATACAGGCGCATTGAATCCCGGATTGAGTGTCAGCAATTCGCTTTCGCTGATGTTGGCGAAGCGGGCGATAGTGCTGTTGTCAATCGGCTTGTCGATGCTCAGGGATTTGAAATACGGCTGATTGTTGATTTCGGTGATATTCATGCCGAAAGTTTGCGGGTTGGCAACGATATTGCGTACGGCCAAGAGTTTGGGAACGTAATTCCGTGTTTCGTCAGGCATGCGCAGATTTTCGTAAATCGGCTCCAAACCTTGCGCACGCGCCCGATTGACGGCACGGCCGACATTACCTTCGCCCCAGTTGTAGGCAGCCAGTGCAAGGGACCAGTCGCCGAATAATCCGTGCAGGTATTGCAGGTAATTCAATGCTGCGTCAGTTGCTGCGTAGACATCGTGACGGCCATCATACAAAGGGGTTTTTTCCAAGCCGTAGTGGCGACCCGTTGCAGGCATAAACTGCCACAGACCGGATGCGCCGACATGTGATTTTGCTTTGGTAACGAATGCGCTTTCGATAAACGGCAGCAATGCGATTTCGGCAGGCATATTGCGTTTTCTGACTTCGTTGGCAATATGGTACATATAGGGTTTGCTGCGGGTAATGGTGCGGTCGAAGTAGGCACTATTGGCAGCGAATTTGCTCTCATGGCGGCGAACAAGTTCGGAATTGACCTCGTTCATACGGAAATCCTTGCGCAACGATGCCCAAAGGCTGCCCGTTCCGAAAGTTTGCGCTTTGGCTTGATCCAAAAGAGAGGAATTGAGGCGCATCATTGCCATACCTACTTGATCTGGTGTGGCATTTTGAGCGTATGCTGCGCCGGAAGCTGCGGATAAACTTGAAATGGTAAGTGCGATGGTTTTCAGTTTTGCCATGATGAATCAATAATTATCAATGATATAAGGTTAAATTTAGTCTACCCGATGGTACTGTTTGAAGATGTAGCCGTCAAGGTAAAGGGGGTGAAATTTACATATGCTTGGGTCTTAATGTTAAAATCTGTGGCATAAATACGGCGATTGCATTGTATTTTTCTATCGGACAGTAGAAATGAACGCATGAAACAGTTAATAGGATAACGACTATGGATGTATGGTTTGAAGATACGGCTATGGGGCGTTATGTTGCTCAGAACGAAGCTGCTTTTTTTGAGCGGCATTTGCAATATTTTGACGGACAGACCGTTGTTCAACAAGGCGGTCAATGGTTAAGGTCGTCTGAAAACGTGGTTACTGTGCCCCGTGATGTATTGATGACGGCGGACGCTATGGCTTGGGAGAGTCATTCTATTGATGTGCTGCTGATGCCGCACAGTCATGAAACTGCCGCGCTGACGCAAGTGCTGCACGAAGCGTCTAGGGTGTTGAAACCTGAAGGGCGGTTGGTTTTGACGGGGTTTAATCCGAAATCTTTGTGGTTTTTCAGTAAGTGGTTTGATGGAGCGCGTTTGCCTAAAAAGGAGCATTGCCTGACTTTGCCGGCTTTGAAGCAGCGGTTGGCGGATTTGGATTTTGAGGTGGAATTCGGGAAGTTTATGGTGTATCTGCCTGCTGTGAATTCGCAAAAGGGGCTGCGGTTTTGGCGTTTTATGGAGAAGGCGGGGGACAGGTGGTGGCCGCAGTACGCGGCGGTGTACGGTTTGGTTTTGGTCAAGCGTATGGCGGGGGTAACGCCCTTGCCGGAGTTTGAAAAAATATTGGGAACGCAGACGGTGGCTTTGGGCGCGGCGCGGATTTCGGATTGAAAAATAAGACGTTGGTAAAACCGGCATGACTGTTTTTCAGACGACCTTTTGAGGCTGAACATTTGAAAACGAGAGGTTTGACTCCATAAATATAGCCTCTTCTATATTTGTCATTCTGCCTTGAATTTGCTGCTTTCTGCCTGTAAAGCCGATTGGTTGCAAATTGTCAGGCCGCTTTGGCATCGGTAGAATCTTAGGTCGTCTGAAAAAGGAGATGTTGATTGTATTCGCTTGAGGATAAAGAAAAATGCCGGAATTGCCTGAGGTAGAAACGACGTTGCGCGGTATCAGCCCGCATATTCAAGGTAAAAAGGTGGCGGATGTTGTGTTGCGCCAAACCAAGCTGCGCTGGCAGGTCAATCCGCAGTTGGCGGAGCTTTTGGCGGGGCAGGAGGTGTTGAGCTGCCGTCGGCGGGCGAAATATTTGGTTATCGGTTTTGCAACGGGTATTTTGTTGATTCATCTAGGCATGTCGGGCAGTCTGCGGATTTTTACGGACGGCGATGCGCGGATTGATCATCCCGACAAACACGACCATGCGGACATTGTGTTTGCGGACGGAACGGTATTGCGCTATCACGACCCGCGTAAGTTCGGCGCGATTTTGTGGTATGAAGGCATTGCCGAGCATCATCCGCTTCTTGAAAAACTGGGCCCCGAGCCGCTTTCAGACGACTTCTCCGCCGAGTATCTGTACCAAAAATTTAAAACGCAAAAACGCGCGGTCAAGCTGGCTCTGATGGACAATGCCGTCGTGGTCGGCGTGGGCAATATTTATGCGAACGAAAGCCTGTTTAAATCGGGCATCTCGCCACACCGCCCTGCGGACAAGGTTAAGAAAAAAGAATGCGCCGTCTTGGTGGAAACGATTAAATCGGTATTGCAGCGCGCGATTGAAACCGGCGGCAGCACGTTGCGCGACTTCGTCAACAGTGACGGCAAAAGCGGCTATTTCCAGCAGGAATATACGGTGTACGGCAGGCACAACGAACCCTGCGTCCGTTGCGGCGGTTTGGTGCAGAAGGAAGTCTTGGGGCAGCGCGGGACGTTTTATTGTCCGAACTGCCAGAAATAATTTATGAACCTGTTTTCAGACGACCTCTTTGTCATCTGGGTCGTCTGAAAACGTTATTACTATGATTTGATACACATTTAATACGAAAAGAAAAACAGTTATGCACTCACGAAAAGCACCGTTTTTTACCCGTTTGGGCAGATTGTTCCGCTTGGCGGGATGGCTGTTCCGAACCGGAAGGCATTTGCGCCGTATCGATGCCGGCAATCCTGCCGAACGCGATCATGCGGTCATTACTCTGGGAAAAGGCGCGCTGGAAGCCTTGGATGTCGAATTGGAAATCGGCACGCCGCCCGCGGATAATGTGAAGGGTGTTTTGGTGGCGGCAAACCATGTGTCTTGGCTGGATATTTTCGCCATGAGCGCAGTGTATCCGAGCAGCTTTATCGCCAAACAGGAAATCAAAAACTGGCCGGTCTTGGGCAAAATGGGGCAAAACGCAGGCACGGTGTTTATCAACCGCAATTCCCGCCGCGATGTCGAGCCGATCAACCAAGCCATTTGCGCCGCGTTGAAAGCCGGGCAGAATGTCAGCTTTTTCCCCGAAGCGCGGACTTCTTTGGGCTTGGATATTTTGCCGTTCAAAGCCGCGCTCTTCCAATCCGCCATCGATGCCGACGCGCCTGTTCAGGCGGTTACGCTGCGCTATTATGATGATGCCGGAAAAAGGACGACTGTGCCGTCTTATGCACAAGTCGATTTGGTGCGCTCGCTCTGGCGTATCGTTTCCATGAAAAAGCTGCGCATCCGTATTGATTTTGCCGCCCCGATTCGTCCCGGCAAAGACGAAGACCGCTTTATGTTGAAAGACAAAGTAGAAAGCAGCATCCGCGAAATCGTATTGTCCGACGCACACGATTCCGAAAAATAATTCCAAGCCAGGGGCTTGTTTTCTTTCAGACGACCTCTATTTAAATGAAACGTTCGCAGGTTGGGTTTCATAGCTTCGGGTAATTAATATTATTTGAACTATAAATTATACAAATCAAACTCCCTGCGCTAGAATGCACACATTCACTCGTATCATTCCCTAAACCTAAAATTTCAAGGAGATCCAAAATGGCTTTGCAAGATCGTACCGGTCAAAAAGTACCTTCCGTCGTATTCCGTACCCGCGTGGGCGACACTTGGAAAGATGTTTCCACCGATGATTTGTTCAAAGGCAAAAAAGTAGTCGTATTCTCTCTGCCCGGCGCATTTACTCCGACTTGTTCTTCTTCCCACCTGCCGCGTTACAACGAATTGTTCGGCGCGTTCAAAGAAAACGGCGTTGACGCAATTTACTGCGTATCTGTAAACGATACTTTTGTGATGAACGCTTGGGCTGCCGAAGAAGAAGCTGACAACATCTACATGATTCCTGATGGCAACGGCGAATTCACCGAAGGCATGGGCATGCTGGTCGGCAAAGAAGACTTGGGCTTCGGCAAACGCTCTTGGCGTTACTCCATGCTGGTTAACGACGGCGTGATTGAAAAAATGTTCATCGAGCCTGAAGAGCCGGGCGATCCTTTCAAAGTGTCTGACGCTGACACTATGTTGAAATTCATCGCTCCTGACTGGAAAGCTCAAGAATCTGTTGCCATCTTCACCAAACCTGGCTGCCAATTCTGCGCTAAAGCTAAAAAAGCTTTGCAAGACAAAGGCCTGTCTTACGAAGAAATCGTATTGGGCAAAGATGCAACCGTTACTTCCGTTCGCGCCATTACCGGCAAGATGACTGCTCCTCAAGTCTTCATCGGCGGCAAATACATCGGCGGCAGCGAAGATTTGGAAGCTTACTTGGCTAAGAACTAATTGCCTAGTGCTCGAGACGGTTTAAAAACCGTTTGAACGGAAAAATAGAGTTATTCAGACGATACGCTACACGGTCGTTCTGAATAACTCTATATTTACAAGTAGAATTTGAGATTATTGTTTTAAATCAATATTTTAAAAATAGCTATCGATTTTTTATTTTTGATAGTTTATTAAATAGGTCGTCTGAAAACCTGATACGCTTCACGCTGATACCGCTTCGGACGCTCAACAAAAAAGGACAAAGATTATGAAAAAAATTCAAGCAGATGTCGTCGTAATCGGCGGCGGTACTGCCGGTATGGGCGCGTTTCGCAATGCCCGTTTACATTCGGATAATGTTTACCTGATTGAAAACAATGTGTTCGGCACGACCTGCGCGCGCGTGGGTTGTATGCCTTCCAAACTCTTGATTGCCGCCGCTGAGGCGCGCCATCACGCATTGCATACCGACCCGTTCGGTGTGCATTTGGACAAAGACAGCATCGTCGTCAACGGCGAAGAAGTCATGCACCGCGTCAAATCCGAGCGCGACCGTTTTGTCGGCTTCGTTGTTGCCGATGTGGAAGAGTGGCCTGCCGACAAGCGCATTATGGGCTCGGCTAAATTTATCGACGAGCATACCGTCCAAATCGACGATCATACCCAAATCACGGCAAAAAGTTTCGTGATTGCCACCGGTTCGCGTCCCGTCATCCTGCCGCAATGGCAGTCTTTAGGCGACCGTTTGATTATCAATGACGACGTTTTCTCATGGGATACGCTGCCTAAGAGCGTTGCCGTGTTCGGACCGGGCGTTATCGGTTTGGAACTGGGTCAGGCATTGCACCGTTTGGGCGTGAAAGTTGAAATTTTCGGTTTGGGCGGCATCATCGGCGGCATTTCTGATCCCGTCGTTTCAGACGAGGCGAAAGCCGTGTTCGGCGAAGAATTGAAACTGCATTTGGATGCTAAAACCGAGGTCAAACTCGATGCGGACGGCAATGTAGAAGTCCATTGGGAGCAGGACGGCGAAAAAGGCGTATTTGTTGCCGAATATATGCTGGCAGCCGTAGGCCGCCGTCCGAACGTTGACAATATCGGTTTGGAAAACATCAATATCGAAAAAGACGCGCGCGGCGTACCCGTTGCCGATCCGCTGACCATGCAGACCAGCATTCCGCATATCTTCATCGCGGGCGACGCGTCCAACCAACTGCCTCTGCTGCACGAAGCCGCCGACCAAGGCAAGATTGCCGGTGACAACGCGGGCCGCTATCCGAATATCGGCGGCGGTTTGCGCCGCAGTACCATCGGCGTGGTGTTCACCAATCCGCAAATCGGCTTTGTCGGTTTGAAATACGCGCAGGTTGCCGCGCAATACCAACCCGACGAATTTGTCATCGGCGAAGTATCGTTCAAAAACCAAGGCCGCAGCCGCGTAATGCTGGTAAACAAAGGCCATATGCGCCTGTATGCCGAAAAAGCCACCGGCCGCTTCATCGGCGCGGAAATCTTAGGCCCGGCCGCCGAACATTTGGCGCACCTGTTGGCATGGGCGCATCAAATGAAGATGACCGTTCCGCAAATGCTGGACATGCCGTTCTACCATCCCGTTATCGAGGAAGGTCTGCGCACCGCGTTGCGGGATGCCGATGCGAAGTTGAAACAGGCTTGATGGGTTGACTTAATCGGTCTGACGGAATGAAAGGTCGTCTGAAAACCTGATTTAAGGTTTTCAGACGACCTTTTTGTCTTTCCATCGCGGAATAAAATCAGTTGCGGCGTCATTGCTGTGTAATGTGTAGTTCGGATATTTGTATTCGACGAATATTTGATGTTTCTATTTTCTTTACGCGTTGTTGCAGATGGAGATGTCGGATTCAAGAATCTGACCTACGGCAGATTTGGCTGCCGGAGCGGGAGGTCGTCTGAAAACTCGAATTTGAAGGTAAGAATCCTTTAAATCTTGAGTATTCATTAAAACCTGTTCAGATGGTTGCTATCAGCTGGGTTCTGTATGTTACAGGGCTTGGCTTTTTTCATTTTAAACGGTCATTGTCCGCAGTAATCAGGAAAGATTAAAAGGAAAGGGGAGGGGTAATTTTAACCAGCTTTCTAAGCGTTTCTTAAAAATCCATTGCATTTTCGCTCAATCCATTAACATTTAACCTTGTTGGAAACGCAATTTGTTTGTTAGTATTAAGCCATTGCCGTTACGTCCGCATCACGGCGGCGACGGACAACTTCCAAGACGGACAACCTCCAAATAGAAAGGACACATATCATGGCTAAATTATTGGTCGCTCCGGTATCCGCCGGTTTGGACGTGGCAGCAGCAAGCAAAGCCTTTGCCCAAGCTTTGGGCGCGCAAGTTTTCCAACCGCTCGACGCATCCGCCGAAACTCTGTTGGCACAAGGCAAAAGCGACGACTGGTTTGACGCTGTGGTCGGCAAAGCCGTCGCACTCAATACCGACAAACTCGTTATTGAAGGTATCGCCCCCGATGCGGACAAACTCTTCCTCTCCGGCAAAAACGTCGAGCTGGCACTCTCTTTGGATGCAGGCGTAGTCTTGGCATTGCAATCCGACAATGCCGACGCAGCCGAAGCGGCACGCCGAATCAACCTTGCCAAACAGCTTTACACCAACGCACCGGGTCTTTTGGAAGGCTTCATTATTGAAGGCGCGGCAGCATCCGTAGGCGAAGAAGTTGCCCGTCTGACCGGACTGACGTTCTACGGCTCAAGCAGCGCGCTCAAAGACGTATCTGCTTTGGCAAAACGCGAAGCATCCCGCCTTTCTCCCGCCCAATTCCGTTACAACCTGATTGATTTTGCCCGCAAAGCCGATATGCGCATTGTCCTGCCTGAAGGTGCAGAACCGCGTACCGTCGCCGCAGCCGCCATCTGCCACGAAAAAGGCATTGCCCGCTGCGTCTTGCTTGCCAAACGCGAAGAAGTTGAAGCCGTTGCCAAAGAACGCGGCATCAGCCTGCCTGACTCGTTGGAAATCATCGATCCCGCTACATTGGTCGAACAATACGTCGAGCCGATGTGCGAATTGCGCAAATCCAAAGGCCTGACGCCTGAAGACGCCCGCAAACAACTGCAAGACACCGTCGTCCTCGGCACCATGATGATGGCGCAAAACGACGTGGACGGCTTGGTATCCGGTGCCGTTCATACGACCGCCAACACCATCCGCCCCGCCTTGCAGCTGATTAAAACCGCACCGGGCGCCAGCCTCGTGTCCAGCGTATTCTTCATGCTGCTGCCCAACCAAGTCCTCGTCTTCGGCGACTGCGCGGTCAACCCGAATCCGACACCCGAACAGCTTGCCGATATCGCCATCCAATCCGCCGATACCGCCAAAGCCTTCGGTATTCCGCCAAAAGTTGCCATGATTTCTTACTCCACCATCAACTCAGGCAGCGGCCCTGATGTCGATGCCGTGATTGAAGCGACCAAACTGGCGAAAGAAAAACGCCCGGATTTGGAAATCGACGGTCCGCTGCAATACGATGCGGCTACTGTGCCTTCAGTCGGCAAAAGCAAAGCCCCTGAAAGCACCGTCGCCGGTCAGGCAAGCGTCTTGATTTTCCCGAACCTCAACACCGGCAACTGTACTTACAAAGCCGTACAACGCAGCGCCAACGTCTTGAGCGTCGGCCCGCTGTTGCAAGGTTTGCGCAAACCGGTCAACGACCTCTCCCGCGGCGCATTGGTAGAAGACATCGTCTTCACCATTGCCCTGACAGCGGTTCAGGCAAAACAAATGGCAAACTGATTACTTGAATTTTTAAAGTAAACACAGGTCGTCTGAAAACCTATCAATAAGGTTTCAGACGACCTTTTTATAGTGGATTAACTTTAAACCAGTACGGCGTTGCCTCGCCTTAGCTCAAAGAGAACGATTCTCTAAGGTGCTGAAGCACCAAGTGAATCGGTTCCGTACTATCTGTACTGTCTGCGGCTTCGTCGCCTTGTCCTGATTTAAATTTAATCCACTATACATTTTGGCATAGCCCAAACAGGTTAAACACAATTCCTTCGTCTGTCTCAATCTTCTTTTCAGCTTTCAAAACTCCGTCCCAAACTCCGTCCCCCGCTTTTCAGACGACCTCCTGCCCGCTATAATACGTTTGCAAATTATTTGCATTATCATTTAATTCAGGAGAAACACATGAGTACCCGTACCGAACACGACACCATGGGCAATGTCGAAGTCCCGTCCGAAGCCTATTGGGGCGCGCAGACCCAGCGCAGCCGCAACAATTTCAAAATCGGCGGCGAAACCCTGCCGCAGCCGTTGATTTATGCTTTGGCGCTGGTGAAAAAAGCCGCAGCCGCCACCAATGTTTCCCTCGGCAGGATTAAGCCTGAGCAGGCGGATTTGATTACGCAGGCGGCGGACGATGTGTTGAACGGCAAGCTCGACGGGCAGTTCCCCTTAGTGGTTTGGCAGACCGGCTCCGGCACGCAGTCCAATATGAACATGAACGAAGTGCTGGCAAACCGCGCCAACGAAATCGCCGGTACGGGTTTGGCGGCGTA
>ERZ772935.804-NODE-804-length-12348-cov-7.948182_pt1 | contig 12348 bp, 9 predicted proteins | sample MGYA00511683_ERZ772935 | MGnify/ENA primary metagenome ERZ772935 (study PRJEB29015, sample SAMEA2738086) | human oral metagenome | biome: human oral; feature: human-associated habitat; material: saliva | place: China | collected 2228 ...
AAGGACGTGATTTTCATTGACTGTACCTTTTTCAAAGGTTTTATGAATCTGTTGTAAACTAAGTAAAGCCATTACTTGTCACCTCCTAAAGTCAAGGATTTGTTAGGTTTGATTTTCAATTTTTGTCGTACTTCTGGTACATATAGGATGACAGCAAGCAAGATGGCTGAAGCCAATTTCAACATTTGAGCATCAACGTTCATGGCAAGGATAATAACCAAGACCAGACGGTAAAGAACAGCTCCTACAACAATTGACCAGAGGCGTTTGCCAAGTGGTAGATACTTGACGATAACTTCAGCCAAGATAATTGCAGCCAAGCCATTTACGATTGTACCAGTACCCATATTCATATCCGCATAGCCATTGTTTTGAGCTAGGAGGGCACCTGATAGGGCAATCAAACCATTGGAAATCATGTAGCCAAGAATCTTCATACGGTCAACCTTGATACCATTGGCTTCACCCATGGCAAGGTTATCACCTGTCGCACGAAGGGCCAGACCAACCTGCGTATTAAGGAGGACAACCAACATAAGCACTACCAGACTAACAAAAATCAGTCCTAATAGAATCACACCATTCAGCTTAGACAAACCAAGCCCCGTCACCATAGTTACTAGCGTATTATGTCCTGATAGAGAGACATTGGCACTTCCAAGAACCAAAAGGTTAACGGAATAGAGCCCCGTTAAGGTAATAATCCCTGTTAAAAGTGCTGGTATCTTCATTTTCGTATGCATAAAGCCAGACACAGCTCCAGCAAGCATACCAGCCACAAAACCACCTAAAGTCGCAAAGATTGGGTTGATTCCACGGATAATCATGATAGTTGTCGTAGCAGCACCAAGTGGGAAAGCCCCTTCAGCTGTCAAATCAGCAAGGTCCAAAATACGGAAGGTAATGAAGACCCCAATAGCCATAATAGCCCAGAGAAGTCCCTGAGAAATGGCTGTTAGCACCACATTTGAAAATCCTTTTTTAGATGACTTATTAACCTTAAGCTTAATGACACCTTTATCTTTTTTAGCAATTGGTTTGTCATCTTGTTTTGATGCCTTAGATTCCTCGTCACTAATACTAGAAACATCAATTCCAAGTTCTTTAGCCATGTCATGGTTAACCACAACATTTAGTGTTTTAGGATACTCTGCATCAATATCCTTGACCTTCTCACCTCGGAGAACACGGCCTGCCAACTTACCTGTTTGACGACCAAGCGCTTCATAGTTGGTTCCATAAGTGAATAGGACACCTTTTTCTACACTACCAGCGTCACTACCAACAACTGGAACCTTAGTCTCTTTAGAAAGATCTACCAAGGTATTAATAGCACTAACAATAGTATTGTCGGTTGGGATGAAGATGACTTGGGTCTGACTCATCAAGCTCTTGGCTGTATCTTGGATATCGTTGGTTGATGAAATTCCCTTAATAACCGTTTCAATACCAGCTTCCTTGAAGTATTTCTTGGCTTCTTCAACCTGAACTTCTGAGTTACGCTCGCTGGTCGTGTACATGATCCCAACTTTTTTAGTGTTTGGAAGGACCTTTTTCAGCAATTCAACCTGTTTATTGATAGGGGACATGTCACTTGTTCCCGTCACATTTCCTCCAACATTGTCCATAGACTTAACCAGTTTAGCTGAGACTGGATCTGTGACAGCTGTAAAGAGAATTGGCTTATCCTTTGTCAAACTACTCAAAGACTGGGCTGCTGGGGTTGCGATAGCCAACATGACATCATTATCTTCAATAAGCGACTGAGAAATCGTCTGCAAGTTAGACTGATCCCCTTGTGCATTCTGATAATCAATTTTGATGTTCTTACCGTCAACATAACCTTCCTCTTTGAGTTCTTCAATGAACCCTTTACGTGTCGCTGACAAGGAAGGATGTTCCACATATTGGAGCACACCGACGTGAACCAAATCTTTATTAGAAGCATTGGAACATGCTACCAAGAGGACAGCTGTAATAACAGCCATCATACTGACCAAGAATTTCTTCATCTTGTATACCTCTATTTTTTATTCTATCTATTTCCAATTTTCTTTCATCTTTTTTCCGAGACGATAGAGTCAAATGAAAATTAAAAATAGACCACGGTATGAAAAAACCAGTTAGGACAGGCCCAACTGGTTTTCTGCATCTTGACTAGCATAGGCTAGCTTATGTCACCGGTTAGACCTATTCATCTAATCGGCTAATCCATCACAAAATGCTTTAGCTTCATAGATACAAACTGACTGACGCTTGTATCCTGAAACACAAACGTCCTATCTAAAGAAACTAAAGTAATAAAAAGCTTTAAGATTTCCCAAATGGGTCGCTTTATTAAGCATGTGATGCCTCCGTAGTTATGATAGTCTTAAGTTTACACTATTTAGACAATTCTGTCAAATTGGAATTTACTCTCTTTTCTCTCAATTTATCATTATCACTGCAAAAGAAAAATCTCTTCCTGCTCCAGCAAGAAAAGATTTTTTAATCTTAAGCATCTTGTTCTGTTGTTAAGATAGCAAGTGTTTCAATCAAGTTATCGGCATTAACTTCAATAGTATCACCAGTTGCCTTGATTTTAACTTCGACAACACCTTCGCTAGCTTTTTTACCAACTGTCACACGGATTGGAAGTCCAATGAGGTCACTATCAGAGAATTTAGAGCCGACACGCTCATTACGATCATCTGTCAAGACATCATAACCTTCAGCCATAAGAGCTGCTTCCAAACGTTCTGTCAAAGCATTGGCTTCTTCATCCTTAGTGTTAACTGTAATCAAGTGAACATCATATGGAGCCAATTCTTTAGGGAAGTTAATTCCCCATGCATAGCGGTATTGACCTTTTGGTGTCTTGTTAACAAAGAGACGGGCATGTTGTTCAATCACAGCTGACAAGATACGGCTAACACCGATACCGTAACATCCCATGATAATTGGAACAGCACGGCCATTTTCATCAAGAACGTTAGCACCCATACTTTCAGAGTAACGTGTCCCAAGTTTAAAGATATGACCAATCTCGATACCACGCGCAAACTGAAGGACACCTTGACCGTCTGGAGAAATTTCACCCTCTTTAACTTCACGAATATCAACGTATTCTGCCTTGAAGTCACGCTCTGGGTTAACCCCTGTCAAGTGGTAACCATCTTCGTTAGCTCCAACAACCGCATTAGCCACATCTTGAACCTTACGGTCCGCAACGATGCGAACATTTTCAGGAAGGTTAACTGGACCAAGGGAACCGAAGTTAGCACCAAAGACTTGACGTGCTTCATCTTCCGTAGCTGGTTCGAGGAAATCAGCAGCAAGGTAGTTTTTCAACTTCACATCGTTAACCTGATCATTACCGACGAGAAGAGCCACTACTGGTTCATCATCAGCGATGAAAAGCAAAGTCTTGATGGTTTGTTCTTCTGGAACATTCAAAAAAGCAGCGACTTCATCAATTGACTTGCAATCTGGTGTTTCAACACGAGCCACTTCTTCTTGAGTCACAACCTTAGTCGCTGGTGTGTAGGCGTTTGTTGCCATCTCAAGGTTAGCTGCATAGCTTGACTCTGTAGAGTAGGCAATTGTATCTTCACCAGATACCAACCATGATGTCAATTCTTTCTTGATTTCTTCCATGACATCTTCTGGAATCTCATCCAATGAAGCAATTGACTTGTCAAGAACTACCCAACGGTTGAGATCTGTACGCTCAGGAGTGACCGCCATAAATTCTTGAGAATCCTTACCACCCATGGCACCACCATCACCGATGATTCCCTTAAATTCAAGGCCAGCACGTGTAAAGATAGCCTCATAAGCTTTACGGTAGTCTTCATAGGTTACATCCAAATCTTCATAGTTTTGGTGGAAACTATAAGCATCCTTCATGATAAATTCACGTGTACGAAGAAGACCGTTACGAGGACGTTTTTCATCACGGTATTTTGATTGGATTTGGTAGAGGTTAAGTGGCAATTGTTTGTATGATTTAACCGCATCACGAACCAAGGCTGTAAACGTTTCTTCGTGAGTTGGACCGAGGATAAAGTCAGATTTATCACGGTTTTTCAATTTATAGAGGTCTTCACCGTAAGTTTCATAACGGCCTGACTCACGCCACAAATCTGCTGTCAAAAGCGCTGGCGCCAACATTTCAACCGCACCGATTTTTTCAAACTCCTCACGCATGATGGTTTTGAATTTCTCGATAGCACGATTTGCCAATGGCATATAAGCATAAATACCAGCAGAAACCTGACGCACGTAACCCGCACGTACCATAAGGGCATGACTGATAACTTGAGCATCACTTGGCATTTCACGAAGTGTTGGAATCAACATTTTACTTTGTTTCATCATTTACATACTAAGGAGGCTGGCCCTTGGGTCAAGTCCCTTAGACTTCCTTTCGTTTCTTTGTTTCTAATTAAAAGAAAGCACGCATAATATCATTCCAAGTAACTGCAATCATAAGAACAACCATGATAGCAACACCTGCAAGTGTAATATAGCTTTCAATTTCTTGATTAAGTGGTTTACGACGAATGGCTTCAATAATATTCATAACAATTTTTCCACCGTCAAGGGCTGGAATTGGGATAAGATTGAAAATTCCCAAGTTAATTGAGAGCATCCCCATAAGGTTAAGAATGGAAATCAAGCCACTTTCTGAAGCCTGGGCAGACATCTGGAACATGGCAACTGGTCCACCAAGTTTATTCAAACTAAAGTTGGTGATAAGCCCCTTGAGTGCCACGAGAATTTTGAAGGCTCCTTCCCAAGCCATTTGGAAACCACCAAAAATCTTATCTTTTAGACCTGTTTTTAAGGCAGGAGAAACACCCAAAAAGTAGCTACCTTGGTTCTCCTGAGGTTTAACAGAGATTGTTTCTTCCTGACCGTTACTTCTCTTAACTGTCACAGAAAGGCTATCACTTTTGGAGAATTTTTGGGTATTCTCTGTCAATGCTTCCTTCAAGCTGTCCCAATCAGTAACCTTGTCCTTATTGATGGCCTCGATGGCATCACCATTTTTCAAGCCTGCTACCTGAGCAGCACCACCATCAGCCACCTGAATACGGTTGGTTGATGTGTCTTGAACACCACCTTGAACAAAGGCTAAGATAATAAAGACAAGCACCCCAAGAATGAAGTTATTCATAGGACCAGCAAAGTTGGTAATTAAACGTCCCCAAATGCTTGCATTTTGATATTGGACATCCTTAGGAGCGATACGAAGTTCTGTACCATCCTCCTCAACGATAGTGGCATCATGGTCAACCTCATAGGTCTTGGTCTCATCTAGGACTAGACCTGTAATGGTTAACTTATCTTCCAAATCATAGGCAGTGACGTTCACAGGCAAAGCCGTCTGGTCAACCTGGCGATCCGAAAGGTTGATACGTCTTACCTTACCATCTGATCCAATCGTTAGACTGGCAGGGCTACCTGTTTTAATCTCAGTTGTATCTTCACCCCAACCAGCCATACGGACATAACCACCCAAAGGGAGGATACGGATAGTATAAACGGTACCATCCTTACCTGTATGTGCAAAAATTTTCGGTCCCATACCAATGGCAAATTCACGAACCAAAATTCCTGAGCGTTTGGCGAAAAAGAAATGACCAAACTCATGGAAGACGACAATCACACAGAAAATCAGTAAAAAGGTAATAATAGCTTTCATCTAGACACCCCCACTCTTAAAAAAGTCCTAGGAAGTGCATGATTGGGAAAACGAAAATCCAGCTGTCACAACGGTCCAAAATACCACCATGCCCAGGAATGAGATTGCCTGAGTCTTTAACGCCAAAGTGACGTTTAATAGCTGATTCAACCAAATCACCAAATTGACCAAAAATACTAAAGAGAATCGTACAGATAAGCAACCAGAAGAAGTTATGAGGGGCATAAACTCCGTGGTTAATCAAACCAAAGACAAGAGCCACAATGATTGCTGATAAGATACCCCCAACACTACCTTCAATAGTCTTATTTGGTGATACTTTTGGCAATAACTTATTCTGACCAAATTGACGACCAAAGAGGTAAGCCCCAATATCCGTTGCCCAAACAATAAAAAGGGCAAAGAGAACCTTTTCCCAACTATCCAAACGTGCTGCAATGAGATTTTGTAAACCAAAACCAACATAAAAGGCAGATGCAATTGGATAAGCTGCATCATCAAAAGAATAGTGGTCGCTATTAAGGACAGTCCCTGCTAGAATCAAAAATGAAATAACAGCGAAACCTGTCACACTAGCATTTGTTGGAAGACTGATAAAATACTGATCAATCGGCACAGCCAAGATAAAAGCTGCCACCATTGATAAAATACCCTCGATAGAGAAAATCTCCAAGTGCTTCATGCGAAGCATCTCAGACACCGCAACCATGGCCATAGCCCCAACTAAAAGTTGGAAAGGAAGACCGCCGATAAAGAGCAATGGGAGGAAAATGGCTGCTGCCACACCCCCACCAATTAAACGTTCTTGCATGAGAGGTCCTTTCTAGACACCACCGAAGCGACGGTGACGTTTATTGTAGTCAGAGATGGCTTGACGTAGCCCCTGCTGGTCAAAGTCTGGCCAGAAAACATCTGTGAAGTAAAACTCACTATAGGCAGATTGCCAAGGCAAGAAATTACTAAGACGAAGTTCGCCACTCGTACGGATAATTAAATCTGGATCACGATAGAGGTAAGGCAATTTATCTGTCATCAAATGCTTAGCAATGAGATCTTCATCAATAGCTTCAGGACTGATTTTTCCTGCTTCAACCTCTTTAGCAATCGCTTGAACAGCAGACACAATCTCCGCACGACCACCATAGTTCAGTGCAAAATTAAGAACCAAACCGGAATTGTGTTTCGTCTGCTCAACTGCCTTTTCAAGAGCATCTAAAGTCTCCTTAGGCAAACGACTGTTATCTCCGATTGTCAAAATACGAACATTGTTTTTGTCTAATTCTGGTACATACTTGTTAAAAAATTCAACTGGCAAATTCATGATGAATTTTACTTCATCTTGTGGGCGTGACCAGTTTTCAGTTGAGAAGGCATAGACTGTCAATACCTTAACTCCAAGTTGTGATGCTTCGATAGTTACCTTTTGCAAGGCGTCCATCCCAGCCTTATGCCCCATCACACGTGGTTGTAGACGCTTTTTAGCCCAACGGCCATTTCCATCCATAATAATACCAATATGGTTGGGAATATTGTCTAGAACCTCTTGATGAGATTTTTTTCTAAATTTAAACATGGAATATCCTCTAAATATAGTTTACCCTTTATTTTACCACATTTTCAGGGGTTCTGAACAGCTTTTAATACCGATAAGATTAGAAAACGCAAAAAGACCAGGATTTAACCTAGTCTCAAATACACATCTTACTTTTCATCAGAAGACTCAATTGCTGAATCTTCTTCGATAATTGTCTTTTTAGTTGTTTCTGCTGTTTCTGTAGTTGGTGCTGGTGTGATCACTTTCATGATTGAACGACTCAAATCAAAAGTCAAGAAGACACCTTCTGCATCCAAAACGATACGGTTATTCTCTTTGTCAATCTCATCAACAATAGCAATCAAACCACCGATTGTTTCAACTTCAGCACCCTTAGCAAGGCCTGCAAAACGATCTTCCTGTGCCTTTGCTTGGCGACGACGGCTGAAAGCCACATAAGCAACAATGGCGACCACATAAATGGCCAAAACTAGCATCATATTCATATTTCGTATTCCTCCAATAATTCACTTGGCTACTACTATATCAGATTAAGTCAGGACAAGCAAGACAAATCCTTAGACAGACCACACAAAAACACTTTCCATCGTGAGGAAAGTGTTGAATGAGATTACATATCTGCTACGTTGTGATAAACCTTTTGAACATCATCATCCGCTTCAAGAGCATCAATAAGTCCTTCGAAAACTTCAAGGTCTTCACCTTCAAGAGTAACCTCAGTTTGTGGAATCATTTCAAGTTCAGTCACTTGGAACTCTTCTTGTCCGTTAGCACGGAGAGCTTCCAACGCTTTATGAAGATCTGTTGGCTCAGTATAAACAGTGATAGTACCATCTTCTGCTTCTACATCTTCAACTTCTACATCAGCTTCAAGCAATTGTTCAAAGATTGCGTCTGCATCTTCACCTGCAAAAACGATAACACCTTTTTTATCAAACATGTATGAAACAGAACCTGATGCACCCATGTTACCGCCATTTTTACCAAAGGCAGTACGTACGTTAGCAGCTGTACGGTTAACGTTTGAAGTCAAAGTATCTACGATAATCATAGAACCATTTGGTCCAAACCCTTCATAACGTCCTTCAACGAAAGTTTCATCAGTGTTACCTTTAGCCTTATCAATGGCCTTATCAATAACGTGTTTTGGCACTTGCGCTTGTTTAGCACGCTCCAAAACGAATTTCAAAGCTGAGTTTGATTCTGGATCTGGTTCACCTTGTTTAGCAGCCACATAAATCTCAACACCAAACTTAGCGTAAACCTTAGAGTTTGCACCATCTTTAGCAGTTTTCTTAGCAACGATATTAGCCCATTTACGTCCCATGGGATTCACCTCTTCTAAGAGATTTGCATCTCTGATTTGTTTTTTCTTTTTTGAAAATAGCAGAATTTGCTAAATTCACAATCCCTTACATTATAGCACTTTGACTGCCGTTAGTAAAATTGAAATAAATCCTAAGCATTTATCATATGAAACATTTACTCAGTCCCCTCTCCCAAACGAATAATCTTATCAAAATATGGTTCATTTTCCTTTATAAGATGGTGGGTAACCGTGATATAAGTGATATTAGGATCACTTAATAATAGGTGCTCAATACGAGTAGCATTTTTATGGTCAAGATTTGCAGTGGCTTCATCAAAAATCACAACAGAACTTCCTTTTAAAAATGCTCTTATCAGGCCTATTCTTTGTTTTTGACCCTCCGAAAAGCTACCATCGCTTACTTGCTCATCTATACGACTTAAGAAAGATAAAAGATTAACTCTTTCAAGAACTTCCTTGATGTGCGTATCAGTAATGGCTTCATTCCAAAGAGTTATATTGTTCCTCAAGGTATCATTATAGATATGAGTTTGACTCCCAACATAGGCACAGTTAGATACGATTGAGTTCTCATCAATCTCTTTTAACTCCAATTTCTCAAACAAGATTTTTCCCTCATAATCTTTAAGATTTCCTAGGAGCATATTAAGTAGGGTGGACTTCCCACTACCTGAGCATCCAGTAATAGCGTACTTTCCTCCTTTTTTAAAGGTTTGGGTGAATCCCTCAATAATACCCTTCTCTCCAAAATGATAACTTACATTCACAAAACGAACATCCTGAATAGTCGCTATGCAAGTCTTTGGATCCTCTGGAAAATCGTGAAACTTTTTTAAGATAGGATCGACAGACTTAATTGTCACTTGCAGTTGATTAATGGTAGATAGAGAGTTAAAAATATTACCTGATATCTGTCCTACCGAGGCAATGGTTCCAACAGTAACATTTCCAAAAATAATTAACAAGCCAGTTAGAAGAAGTATCAACATCTGAGCGGCAACTGAAAATAAAGCCATCAGCGTCTCAGTGCTAGTATTTCTTTTTGTAAAAATAATTTTTTGTACAATATATTCCTCAACAATGGACCTCACTTGTCTAAGAAATATCTGTTTACGACTGGCGTAATAAATATCTGCATATCCATATAACTGGTCACTTATTCCTGAGACAAGTTCCTCATTCGCTTTGGAAAATTTCTCCATTGATTTCTGCATTTTATTGGTAAATGGTTTGGGAAGATAGGTCAGACACAAAGTTAAAAAAATGGCTAACAGAACAATCCTTACATCATAACTTAATAAGGCAATAATTGAAAACAAAGTAGTGAATACTGTTGAACAAAGGGTATAAATACTTGTAAAGCCATTTGATTCAATCAATTGGATATCATTATTTAATACTGAGAGATGCTCTCCAATATCACTCTTTCTGAATTCACTAAAAGAATGGTGAATAATTTTACTAAGATAAGACTGACGAATAGACAAAGTCATTTTTTGGATTAATTTTGTTTGATGTACAGCAATAATATAATTTAAAACTAAATAAACAACGTAAAGCCCTACCTCTAAACCTAATAAAGCTAAAAAGGATTGGATTCGCTTCGATACCAGCTGATTCGTCATTAAAGCTAAGGTTACCGAGGCACTCACAAAAATAGCAGCATTCAGTGCTAACAGTAAGATATGAACTAAATTGTCATACTTGTATTTAAGAATATAGGTTCTCATAGATTTCCTCACAATCTAAATCACCTTGGTATTTAGTCAGTTGGATAAATTGAAGACATTGGAACTCCATATATCCATTGAAAATTAAAAACCATAGTGATATTGTACTATGGTTTTAGTTTATTCTATTTTTTAACTCACTCTATAAAATTGTCATATAGTGGAATTTAACAACTCTTGATACTCTGATTCCTTAGTAAGCAATAACTTTTCCGCACCTAAAGTCCTAAGAGTTTCTAAACACCCCTCAATTAGATTTCTCCCTTCAGCAACTTCGCCCGACTTTATCAAGTAAGACCCCATCACAAATATCAACTCATGTCTTTCATATAAGAGGACCTCAGGAATTCCACTATCATTGACTAAATCTAAATAGTATTTCGCTAAATCTAATTCATCACGTCGTAAAAATTCATAAGCTGCATTAATAAGAAGACTAATTCGGATTCTTTGATTTGAGTCGCTATTTCCAAAAAGTCTAGTTCTATACACAATCTCCTTGGTCAAAACATTAAGTGTCTGGGTGGAAATAAACGACATACTATTTCCTAATATGATTAACTCTCTTTTTCCCCATTGTTCAATGCTAAAAAGATAGTCTGTTAATTCCCTTACCTTATTTTCATCAACTTCTTTATTTGAAACACTTACCAAAAAAGATTCTAGCATAATACTGTTATAGAGAAATGATTTGTCTTGTGTGAGCTCAAATTTATGACGCTCTTCTCCAGCGTACTTCTGTAACAATAAACTATCGTTTTGATAATAAGCCTTACTAGCACTTTCTAATAACTTTTCAGTATTAGTTGGATTATCTTGAGATAAAATACCATAGAACTCTTCAATACTGACATCCAATTTATCTAACAAAAGAAAAAATCTAGATAATGAGATATCAGATTCTCCACGTTCAAATTTTGATAGGAAAGATACTGATAAATAATCACTAGCAAGTTCTTTCAATGTCAAATTCTTTGATAAACGAATTTTTTTCAACAAAGCACCCATTTCCACAGGTCCAATCATGATTCATCCTCCTATGCTTGAACTAATTATAACAACAATCATTTCTAAATTAAAGAGCCACAAAGCCCAACTAGCCAGTCCAAAACGTTTAAAATAAAAATTCGTAAATTAACCTACAAGAAATAATCAATGGAAAGTTTTAGCTTACAAATGGATAAAAAAAAAGACCAGCCGAAGCTGATCTTATCTGAGAATTACAAGCGAGCGTTAAGTTCTGCTCCAAGTTCTTCAAATCCTGGTTTACCAAGAAGGGCGAACATGTTTTTCTTGTATGCTTCTACACCTGGTTGGTCGAATGGGTTGATAGCATTCAAGTAACCTGAAAGGGCGATAGCAATTTCAAAGAAGTAGATGATGTAACCCAATGTAAAGGCATCTTGTTCAGGAAGAGTGATGAACATGTTTGGCACATCACCATCTGTGTGTGCAAGAAGAACACCGTCTGTTGCTTTTTTGTTAACAAAGTCAACATCTTTACCTTGGAGGTAACCAAGTCCATCAAGATCTTCTTCCAATTCAGGGATAATCACGTTCTTACGTGGTTTTTCCACACGAACAACTGTCTCAAAGAGGTTACGTGTACCTTCTTGGATAAATTGTCCAAGAGAGTGCAAGTCTGTTGAGAAGTTTGCTGATGTTGGGTAGATACCTCTTTGGTCTTTACCTTCAGATTCACCAGCCAATTGTTTCCACCATTCTGAGAAGTATTGAAGTGATGGTTCGTAGTTAGCCAAGATTTCAGTTGTGTAACCTTTACGGTAAAGGATGTTACGAACTGCAGCGTATTGGTAAGCTTCGTTTTCAGAGATTTTAGATGAAGAGTACTCTTTACGTGCAGCGTTAGCACCTTCCATAAGGGCTTTGATGTCTGCACCTGATGCAGCGATTGGAAGCAAGCCAACTGCTGTCAATACTGAGAAACGTCCACCGATGTCATCTGGAACTACAAATGTTTCCCAACCATTAGCATCTGCTTCAACCTTAACAGCACCTTTTTGGCGGTCAGTTGTTGCGTAGA
>ERZ772935.805-NODE-805-length-12334-cov-4.203111_pt1 | contig 12334 bp, 8 predicted proteins | sample MGYA00511683_ERZ772935 | MGnify/ENA primary metagenome ERZ772935 (study PRJEB29015, sample SAMEA2738086) | human oral metagenome | biome: human oral; feature: human-associated habitat; material: saliva | place: China | collected 2228 ...
GAGTGGCGGTCGTGCTCATCGCCGTGGTCCTGGGGTCCCTTGCGTTCCATAAGGTCATTTTCGTGGGCGTCGTCGTGCTGGCCGTCTGCGGGGCGTTGTGGGAGCTGGCAGCGGCCTTCGCCCGCAAGAGCATCCGTCTGCCGCTGGCACCGCTGTGGCTGGGGACGCTGGGTATCTCCGTGTGCGCCTGGGAGCTGGGGGCGGAGGCGGCCTTCGGGGCCTACGTGGCCACCACCGGCGCCTGCGTCCTGTGGAGCTTCATGGACCAGGCCGAGGCGGAGACCGGCACCGCGCTGGAGTCCGCCGAGCACGACGACGTCCCGCGAACCAATATCCACGACGAGGTGCGCCGCTCCCGCTCCGTCACCGCCTCGGCGGCCGTCCTCGCCGCCACCCGCATCTGGGTGGAGAAGGCCGTCGTGGGCCTGAACCTGTGCCCCTTCGCCAACGCCGTGCTGAAGAAGGAGCGGCTGCACATCCAGGTCAGCGAGGCCACCGAACCGCTGGCACTGCTGGAAGATCTGCGGACTGAACTGAAGCGCCTGCTGGACGCCCCGGAAACCGAGATCGAGACCAGCCTGCTGGTGTGCCCCCGCATGCTGTCCGACTTCCTGGAATTCAACGACTTCCTGGACATGGCCGAAGCCCTGCTGACCGAGCTGGACCTGAACGGCACGGTACAGATCGCCAGCTTCCATCCCCACTACCAGTTTGCGGGCACGGCCGTCGACGACATCGAGAACGCCACCAACCAGTCGCCCTGGCCCACGCTGCACCTGCTGCGCGAGACCAGCATCGACCGCGCCGTGGCCGCCTGGGGCGAGGACACCGACCGCATCTTCGAGAACAACATCGCCCGCCTGCAGGCGCTGGGCCCCGAAGGCTGGCGCCGGCTGAGCCGCCAGTGGCAGGCCCCAGGGCTGGAAAGCCCCGATGAAAAGCCTCCTGCCGTCGGCTAACATTCAGCATTGTGGCGCCTCCGGCACGGATTCCATGTTTCGGCCGGTACCCGGCCTGCAACAATGCCCGTCAAAGAACAAGGACTCTTACATAATGGATCGTCGCTCCGCCCTGAAGGCCAGCGTCGCCGCCGGCGTCGCTGCCGGCAGTGCCACCCTGGCTGCCCCCGCCATCTCGCAAGGCCGCAAGCAATGGCGGATGGTCACCTGCTGGCCCAAGAACTTCCCCGGCATCGGGACCAGCGCCGAGAGCCTGGCCCGGCGCATCACCGAGATGTCCGGTGGCAAGCTCACGGTCAAGGTCTATGCTGCCGGCGAGATGGTGCCGGCCCTGCAGGCGCTGGATGCCGTCATCGAAGGCACGGCCGAGATGAGCCACGGCGCCGCCTATTACTGGATGAACAAGAGCCCGGCCCTGGCCTTCTTCACCGGCGTGCCCTACGGCATGACGGCTTCCGAGATGTCGGCCTGGGTCAACGTCATGGGCGCCCAGGCCCTGTGGGACGAGGTCTATGACCAGTTCGGCGTGCAGGGCTTCCTGGCCGGCAACACCAGCGTTCAGGCCGGCGGCTGGTTCCGCAAGGAACTCAAGTCGATGGCCGACGTGAAGGGCCTGCGCATGCGTGCGCCCGGCCTGGGTGGTCAGGTCTGGCAGAAGATGGGCGTGTCGGTGATGAACCTGGCCGCCGGCGACATCTTCCAGGCCATGCAGACCGGCACGCTGGATGCCGCCGAGTTCGTCGGTCCCTACAACGACCTGGCGCTGGGCCTCTATCAGATCACCAAGAACTACTACATCCCCAGCTTCACCGAGCCGGCCCAGGCCCCCGAGCTGGTGGTGAGCAAGGAGAAGTTCCAGGCCCTGTCCAAGGACCTGCAGGAGATCGTCCGCGCCGCCTGCCAGGCCGAGTACGACAGCATGTACGCCACCTATGCCGCCAACGACCCGCGCGCGCTCGACACGCTCGTGGGCAAGCACGGCGTCAAGGTCCAGCGCTTCCCCAACGAGATCTTCGAGAAGGGCGGCCAGTATGCCCGCGAGCTGATCCTGGAGATGCGTGAAAGCAAGGACCCGCTCACCAAGAAGACGGCCGAACACTTCATCACCTCGTTCAACCTGCTTCGCCAGAAGACCGAGGGGACCGATCAGCCGTTCATCGAGGCCCGCACCAAGTACTTCAGCCTGAAGTGACACGGGCCCACCCCGAGGCGCCGGCCGGCATCCATCCGGTCGGCGCCTGTGCGTTCCGGACCGCCGTCACGCAGTCCTGCCGGCAGCGGCACTCCCCACACCGGTATCATTCCACCGCCCCGGTCGCCTGACGACCGTCCGGCGCAGCCTCATCGCGTCGCCCTGCCCGACCTGTGGCGGGGCTGCCGCCCTCTTCCTCCTATCTTCACGTCTTTCCTCCAGGACAGCTCCCATGCGGGCTCTCGCAAGCTATACGATCTTCATCAGCGCCATCAACCGGCTGGTGGGCCAGGTGTTCTCCTGGCTCTCCCTGGGCATCGTGCTGGTCTGCTTCACCGTCGTGGTGGAGCGCTACCTCTTTTCCACCTCGCAGATCTGGATGCAGGATCTGTACGTCTGGCTGAGCGGCGCCATGTTCATGGCCCTCAGCGCCTATGCCCTGATGCGTGACGAGCACGTGCGCGTCGACATCTTCTACCGTCGCGTCTCCAACCGCCAGAAGGCCTGGCACGACCTGTTTGGCGTGCTGACCTGCCTGCTGCCCTTCTGCCTGCTGGTCTGGACCTACGCCCTGCCCTATGTGCAGCGCGCGTGGCGGCTGCACGAGGGCTCGCCCAACACCGGCGGCATGCCCGGCTTCTACATCCTGAAGACCTTCATCCTGGTCTTTGTGGTGCTGACCGCGCTGCAGGGCCTGGCCATGCTGTGCCGCAGCATCCTGACGCTGGCCGGCCGTGACACCCTGCTGCCCGCCCACCTGCGCTACCAGACCCACGATCACGCCCACCAGGAGGCTGCATGATGGAAATGGATCCGATCCTGCTGGGCGAGATCCTCGCTGGCACCCTGTTCTTCGGCATCATCTTCGTGCTGGCGCTGGGCTTCCCGGTTGCCTACACACTGGCCGGCACCTCGCTGATGATCGCCGCCATCGGCTGGTACTTCGAGGTCTTCGACTTCTCCAACTTCGGCGCCCTCGCCTCCCGCTACGTGGGCTTCATGTCCAGCGAGGTGCTGGTGGCCGTGCCGCTCTTCATCTTCATGGGGGTGCTGCTCGAACGATCGGGCATTGCCGAGGCCCTGCTCACCACCATGGGGAGGCTCTTCGGCAACGTCCGGGGTGGCCTGGGCTTCTCGGTCATCATCGTGGGCGCCCTGCTGGCCGCCTCCACCGGCGTGGTGGGCGCCACCGTCGTCACCATGGGCCTCATCAGCCTGCCCGCCATGCTGCGCGCCGGCTATGACCCCAAGCTGGGTGCCGGCGTGATCGCCGCCTCGGGCACGCTGGGCCAGATCATCCCGCCGTCCACCATCCTCATCTTCATGGGCGACATGCTCTCGGGCATCAACGCCCAGGTGCAGATGTCCAAGGGCAACTTCGCCCCCACCCCGGTCTCGGTGGGTGACCTGTTCGTGGGCGCCATTCTGCCCAGTGCCGTGCTGGTGGGGCTGTACATGCTCTACATGGCCGGCAAGGCCATCTTCGACCCCAAGTCCTGCCCCGCCACGCCCTTCCAGCGCGAAGAAGGCGGCCACGGTCTGGGCCGCGAGATCGTCACCGCCCTGCTGCCGCCCCTGGCGCTGATCCTGGCCGTTCTAGGTTCCATCCTGGGCGGCATCGCCACCCCCACCGAAGCCGCCTCCGTGGGTTCGGTCGGCGCGCTGCTGCTCATTGCCATCAAGGGTCGCTTCAGCCTGCGCATGCTGCAGCAGGCCTGCCTGTCCACGGCCACCATCACCTCCATGGTGTTCACCCTGCTGCTGGGCGCTGCGGTCTTTTCCATCGTCTTCCGCATCCTGGGCGGCGAGGATCTGGTGCATGCCCTGCTCTCCAACCTGCCGGGCGGCACGATGGGCGCCCTCATCAGCGTCATGCTGGTGATGTTCCTGCTGGGCTTCGTGCTTGACACCTTCGAGGTGATCTTCATCATCATCCCGATCACCGCGCCGGTGCTGCTGGGCATGGATGTCGACCCGGTCTGGCTGGGCGTGCTGGTGGGCATCAACCTGCAGACCAGCTTCATGACGCCCCCGTTCGGCTTCTCGCTGATCTACCTGCGCGGCGTGGCACCGGCCAGCGTCACCACGGGGATGATCTATCGGGGTGCAGTCCCCTTCGTGGCACTGCAGCTCATCGGCCTGGGGATCGTCATGGCCTTCCCCGAGCTGAGCACCTGGCTTCCTGCGCAAGTGTTCCGTAACGGCGGCTGACCCGGTATCCGCACCTGTGCCCTTTCTGCTACCCTTTGCGGGCTGGGCACGACTACCTGTACCGTATGACTGATTCACTGCGAACCCGCCTGTCCGCCATCGAACCCGCCATGCTGCGCGGGATCGCCCGCGGCCTGGAAAAAGAAAGCCTGCGTGCCACGGCCGATGGCAACCTGTCCATGCGTCCGCACCCGCGGGCGCTGGGCGCACCGCTCACGCACCCGCGCATCACCACCGACTTCAGCGAATCCCAGGTGGAGCTGATCACCGGCGTGCACGAGGACATCGAGGCCTGCCTGGCCGAGCTGACCGAGATCCACCAGATCACGCTGGCCGACATCGACGGCGAGTCGCTGTGGTGCACCAGCATGCCCTGCCCGCTGCCCGCCGACGACCAGATTCCCATCGGGCAGTACGGCAGCTCCTTCGTCGGCCGCACCAAGACCATCTACCGCGTCGGCCTGAAGCATCGCTACGGCAGCCGGATGCAGACCATCTCCGGGCTGCACTACAACTTCTCCATCCCCCAGACCCTGTGGCCGCTGCTGCAGCAGATGCCCGGTCTGAGGCTCGACGAGAACCCCAAGCGCGCCCGCAGCCAGGGCTACTTCGGGCTCATCCGCAACTTCCGGCAGCACTCGTGGCTGCTGCTGCTGCTCTTCGGGGCCTCGCCCCTGGTGCAGCGCAGCTTCGCCGTGGGCATGCCGCACATCCTCAAGCGCTTCGGCCGGGATGCCCTGGGCCTGCCACATGCCACCTCGCTGCGCATGGGCCCGCTGGGCTACCAGAGCGACGCCCAGTCGCGCATCGGCGCCAGCTACAACTGCCTCAAGAGCTACGCCGAATCGCTCTATGACGCGCTCACCCAGCCGTATCCCGCCTACGAGAAGATGGGCATCCTCTACGAAGGCGAGTACCGGCAGCTGTCCACATCGCTGCTGCAGATCGAGAACGAGTTCTACGGCACCATCCGTCCCAAGCAGCCCATCCGTCCGAAGGAACGGCCGCTGGCCGCGCTGGCTGCCCGGGGCGTGGAGTATGTCGAAGTGCGGCTGATGGACCTGGATCCCTTCAGCCCCATCGGCATCACGGCCGAGACCATCCGCTTCCTCGACATCTTCCTGCTGTACTGCCTGCTGTCCGACAGCCCGCCCGACAGCCCGAAGATCACGGCCGCCCAGGCCGCCAACCGGCACGCCGTGGCCCAGCGCGGTCGCGAACCCGGGCTGGCGCTGCAGCAGGGTGATGGCAGCCTGCGTCCGCTGCAGGACTGGGGCCAGGAGCTGCTGAAGGACCTTCAGCCGGTCGCCGAGCGCCTGGACGAAGCCTTCCCCGAGCACGGCGGTGCCTATGCGGCGGCCCTGCAGATGGCCCGTCAGCGGCTGGAATCGCCCGACACCACCCCATCGGCGCGACTGCTTGCCGAGCTGGCTGCCAACGAGGAGGACTCGCTGACCGCGCTCACCCTGGCCCGTTCGCAGGCCCACCGCCAGCATCTGCTGTCGCTGCCGCTGACCGCTGACGTGCGCGAGGCCTACACCCGCATGGCGCAGGAATCCTTCATCGAACAGGCCGACATCGAAGCCGCCGACACCGGCGACTACGAGCAATGGCGCCAACAGTACATCACCTCGGTTTTCCCACTGATCAGTGACTGAACACGACGCACAGCAGGTGCTGCTGGTCCGCGCCATCGAGCGCCAGCCGGCTTCTTCCACCTGGACCGACGAAGACCGCCTTCACGCCAGCCAGGAGGCGCTGCGCCAGACCGGCCCCGAGGCCGAGCGCAGCACCTTCGTCATCGAACGCGCCCGGCTGGCCTGTGAACGGCTCATTGCCCGCAAGCCCGCCCTGGGCGACCTGCTGCACAGCCTGCAATGGCGCGGCTGGTTCACCCCCGTGGCGCTGCTGGTGGCCCTGCTGGCCGGCGCACTGCTCGACTCGGCCGGCGGCGATCGGATCAACATCCTCAACCCGCCGCTGCTGCTGATCATCGCCTGGAACCTGTTCACCTATCTGGTGCTGGCCATTGGCGCCATCCGCGCAAAGCTGGGCCGCGGTCGCACAGGGGCTGCCGCCGGCAAGTCCGGAAAGAACGCCCGGCCCGCAGCCTCGCAGGATCAGGAGCCGACCGGCACCGGCGGCTGGCTGCGCCGCCACGTCGTTCGCCTGGCCACCGGGCAGGGCTGGAAGCGCATCGGCCGCTCACGCGAGGGCAGCGTGGCCAACGCCTTCCGCACCAGCTGGTTCCACGCCGCAGCGCCCCTCTACGGTCAGCGAGCACTCACATTGCTGCATGGCGGCGCCATGATGTTCGCCCTGGGCGCCCTGGCCAGCCTCTATCTGCACGGCCTGGTGCTGGAATACCGTGCCGGCTGGGAAAGCACCTTCCTGAACCCGCAGCAGGTCGAGACCCTTACGCACCTGCTCTGGGGCCCCGCCAGCCTGGTCAGCGGCATTGCCCTGCCTGACGCCAACGGCCTGGCCGCCATCCGCTTTCCGCACAACCCCGGCGAGAACGCGGCCCAGTGGATCCACCTGCAGACGCTGACCGTGCTGCTGATCGTGGTCATCCCCCGCCTGCTGCTGGCACTCTGGGCCCGCGAGCAGTCACGGAAACTGAGCACTCACTTTCCGCTGTCGCTCGATGAGAGCTACTTCCGGGATCTCCTTCGCAGCCAGCGCGGCGACGCGGCCGTCGCCTGGGCCCTGCCCTACAGCTACCACCTGAGCGATGCGGCCCAGGCCGGCCTTTCCCGGCTGCTGCAGCAGGCACTGGGCGGTTCCGTGTCCCTGCGCCTGCAGCCGCCGCTGCCTCTGGGCGGGGAGGACGACCTGCAGTCGCCGCTGCCCGGTCTCGACGGCGCCAGTCTGGCGGCTGCCGTCTATTCGCTGTCGGCCACGCCCGAAGCCGAGAACCACGCTGCCTTCCTGGCCACGCTGGCCCGCCACGTACCGGCCGGCATGCCCCTGGTGGCCCTGGTCGACGAAAGCGGCTTCCGTGCCCGTTTCGGCGCCGACTCGGACCGGCTGGAAAGCCGTCGCAACGCCTGGCGTCGCATCCTGGCCAGCCGCAGCGATGTCCAGCCCCTGTTTGTCGACCTGGCCGCCGAACCCGCGCATGACGTCCTGGACGGCCTGGACGCCCTCCTGGCTGCCTCAACCCGGACCATGCCCGCCAGCGCCTGATCCACCTCTGCTTTTCTCATCGCCGTGCCCGACGCCGCCAACATCATCTCCCTCAGCCTGGTCTCCCACACCAACGTCGGCAAGACCACCCTTGCCCGCACCCTGCTCTCGCAGAGCGTGGGCGAGGTGCGCGACGAGCCGCACGTCACTGACACCAATGACCGCTTCGAGCTGGCCCAGACTCCACAGGGCGACCAGCTGGTCCTGTGGGACACCCCCGGTTTCGGCGACAGCGCCCGTCTGGCGCGGCGCCTGCTGCAGTCCGACCGCCCCATCGGCTGGTTCGTCAGCCAGGTCTGGGACCGTTTCGCCGACCGCGCCCTGTGGTCCAGCCAGCAGGCCGTGCACAACGTCCGCGAAGAGGCCGACGTGGTGCTGTACCTGGTCAACGCGGCCGAGAACCCCGAGGATGCCGGCTACGTCGAACCCGAGATGAAGATCCTGGCCTGGATCGGCAAGCCCATCATCGTGCTGCTGAACCAGATGGGTCCGCCGGCCGGCCACCAGGCCGAAGAAGCCGAGATCGACCGCTGGCGCTCCTACCTCACCCGCTTCGGCAACGTCCATCAGGTGCTGGCCCTGGATGCCTTTGCCCGCTGCTGGGTCCAGGAAGGCGCCCTGCTGCAGGCCGTCGAGCCGCTGCTGCTCCAGGCCAAGAAGCCCGCCTTCGGCCGACTGAACCGCTTGTGGCAGAACCAGCGCCGCCAGACCTTCGACCGCTCGATGCACATCCTGGCCACCCGGCTGGCCGCCACCGCGCTGGACCGCGAACGCATCCCCAACAGCAGCCTGAAGGACCAGCTGCGCGAGGTGGGCAAGGTGCTGGGCGTCTCGCGCTCGCCGCAGGACGATGCCAAGCAGCAGGCCATGGCCAAGCTGGCCGAGCGTCTCAACACCGCCATCCGCCAGTCCACCGACGAGCTGATCGAAGCCAACGGGCTGGTGGGTCACGCCACCGACGAGGTGCTCAGCCGCATGGCCGATCACTACGACGTGACCGAGAACCTCAATGAAGGCCATGCGGCCGTCGTGGGCGGACTCGTCACCGGCGCACTGGCGGGCCTGAAAGCCGACCTGCTGGCCGGGGGCCTCACCCTGGGAGGCGGCATGATCGCCGGTGGCGTCCTGGGCGCCCTGGGGGGTGCCGGTCTGGCCCGGGGCTACAACATGGTGCGCGGCATCGACGCCATCACCGTCACCTGGACCGATGCCGTGATGAACCGGCTGATCCAGTCTGCCCTGCTGACCTATCTGGCCGTGGCCCACTACGGCCGGGGCCGGGGCGAATGGGCACAGTCCGAACACCCCGCCCACTGGGAAAAGACCGTCACCGACGTGCTGACACAGCAGCACGATCAGTTCACCCAGTTCTGGCGCAAGCGGCAGAACTATGGCCCGGACGCCCTGGCCAGCGCCCTGCAGACCGAGCTGACCCTGGCCATGGAGCGGATCCTGATCCGCCTCTACCCCAACGCGCTGTCGATGGCCGCCCTGGGCAGTGGCGCCCGACGCCTGAACATCGCCCTGGCCGCCGATCTGGCCGAAGCCCGCGGCGACAACCCCCAGCCCTCTCAGCAGGCTGCCGACGAGCCCGAGTACGCCGCTCACCTACGCGCCGGCTTTGCGGCCGCCCGCGGCCCGGTGTCGCCGCCACGCCCCGCAGCGTCCTCTCGCGCCCCATCGCACGAGGACACCCAGGCCACGCCGGAAGGGGATGAGCCCGCCCAGGAACCCGACACCCGCCCTTTTGGCAAAGGCAGGTCCTTGGCCGATGGTTCCGGTAGCCAGCAGGCTGCCGCTGACCGGACGCCCGCCGACGCCCTCCCGCGCCCGGCCCAGGAAGGCCCTGCCATGAACGGGAGTCCACAGCCTTCATCTCCTGCGGATACGGCTGCCCCCGCCACTGTGCCCGACGCGTCTCCAACCCCGGAAGACCGAAAGCCCGCTCCCCGGGCCGTGTCGCCCGAGGCCGCGCCGTCCCCTGCCCGCCAGCCGGACAGTGCTCCGGTCACGGACAACAACACGGCAAAAGCCGGCAACAGCACCAGCCCAGCCGACTCCAGCACGGCAAAAACCGACGCCGAGACGGCGGTCACCGGCAATGACACGACAACGGATGCACCAGCAGCACCAGCAAAAGCCGACAACAGTACGCCTGCAGACAACCCCGGCGCGGCCAGCAACAGCACGGCTTCGGATGTCCCTGCCGAATCCGGCAACAACGTGACCCCGGATGCCCCGGCTGCACCCGGCAACGACAAGGCAGCAGATGCACCCGCTGCCACGGACACGGGCGCAGCCTCCGACAAGGCCCAGGCCCTTGCCGACGAAGGAGCATCCGCCCCCCCAAAGTCGGACGCTGATACGCCTGCCGCCGACGTATCAGCCACCTCCCCGCGCGGTGGAAAGGCCCCCGAGGCCTCCGAGACCCGGAGCACCCGGCGCAAGCAGGGATCCGGCAAGGGGCGTCGCAAGCGGCGCTGAACGGCATCGCCGCCGCCGGCCGGCACGCCATCCATCACCGGCTACCAGGCCATGGACGACGATGAACCTCTCCCGCATCAAACGCTGGATCCTGCTCGGCCACCGCTGGCTGGGCATCGGCACATGCCTGCTGTTCTTCCTGTGGTTCCTGTCGGGCGTGGTGATGATGTACGTGGGCCATCCCAAGCTCACCTGGCAGGAGCGGCTTGAACATCTGCCGCCGCTGGAAGCCAGCCAGTCCCTGCTCTCGCCCGCCGACGCCTTCCAGCAGGCCGGCATCCACGGCACCGTCACCGACCTGCGGCTGGCCAACGCCCGCGCCGGACAGCCCGTCTACCTCGCTCGGATCCGCCCTGACACCCGGCCTGCGCCGGACGTCCCCCGGCCCGAGCCCCACCTGGTCGCCCTCGATGCCCGCACCGGCGCCCTGTTGCCCCCCACCGACCCCGCCACGGCCCTGGCCAGCGCGAAGGTCTATCTGGAACAAGGTGGCCTGTCGCCCACGTCATCATCCAGCACCCAGCCCGCAACCAGCCCCCGGCAGCCATCCCCCGCCACCGTGCAAGGCGCCCCGGGCACGCTTCTTTATCAGGGCATCACGGTCGAAGATGCCCACACCCACAGCAAGGCCATGGACCTGCACCGGCCACTGCACAAGGTACTGCTGCCCGACGCCGACCGGACGCTGCTCTACATCTCCGGTACCACCGGCGAAGTGGTGCGCGACGCCCCACGCCTGGAACGGGGCTTCAACTACCTGGGCGCCTGGCTGCACTGGCTCTACCTCTTCCGTGACACGGCCATCGACTGGACCGAGCTGATCATCTGGCTCTCCGTTATCGGCATCGTGTCCGTCATCAGCGGCTTCCTGGCCGGCATCATCCGCTGGCGCTTCTCCCGCCCCTACCGTAGCGGCTCCCGCTCTCCCTTCGCGCCCGGCGCCCTGCGCTGGCACCACATCCTGGGCCTGATCTTTGCGCTGACCACCTTCACCTGGATCTTCAGCGGCCTGATGTCGATGAACCCCTGGGACATCTTCGAGGCCGACGAGAGCATCATCGACGCCCGGAGAATCAGCAACCCGGACATCCAGCCTTCGCGCGCCATCGCCACCCCGCAGGCCCTGCTCGCCAGCACCACCACCCCCGTGCGAGAACTGCAATGGCACACCCTTCTGGACAAGGCACGGGTGAAGGCCATCCGGACGCACGAAGTCCCCCCTGGCAGCACCGACCAGCCCGTCCTGCTCTCGGCCCGCACCGGCAAACCCTATAACCTGGAACCGGAGCGCCTTCGAAGCGCCCTCTTCACGCTGCAGGCCGGCTACCCGCCCCGCATCGACATCCTCCGGCAGGACGACTTCTACTATTACAGCCGTATCGAACACACGATGACCGGCGGGCGCAAGCCGCATCCGCTACCCATCTGGCGCGTGCGCTACGACGACCCGAACCAGACCTGGCTGCACATCGATCCCGCCACTGGCCAGGTCCTGAACGAACTGGACAGCTACCAGCGCACCGAACGCTGGCTCTTTGCCCTGCTGCACAGCTGGGACTGGCTGCCGCTGCTGCGGAATCGCCCCCTGTGGGACATCGTGATGCTCGTGCTGGCCGCCGGCGGCCTGGCGCTCTCCGCCACCGGCATCTGGATCGCCGGCCATCGCCTGCACATCAAGACCCGCCGTTGGCGGCTGCTGCGCCGAAAGCAGCAGTGACCGCATCAAAATCCTTCACATTTGAGCCAAAACAATTCAATTGCAAGAAAATCCGGCTCCTCCGGCATATCGTTGGCACACTGATACATAATCACATACAGAGACAGTCAACGCCAACAACAAGCCGTTCATGGACTTCCGCAGGCGCCCATTGAGATTCCACACCGCCATCCTGGCGTGGCTGCTCGTGGCCCTCGCGTCTTCCCTGCTGTCGCCGCTGGTGCAGCGCATACCGGCCGGCGATGTTGAAACCGTCATCCTCTGTCACGGCAATGGCGGCTTCACCCGAATCGTCCTCTCGAGCGACGATTCCGACGGCCCTTCCGCGCCCCCCGCAGACGCACGCTGCTGCCCGTTCTGCCTGTCCACGCCCATGCCGGCCCTGTCGTCGGCGCAGGCGTTTCCTTCTCCTGCCGCATGGCAGCACGTCCTGCATGCTATCGCTGCTCATGGCCACACGGCCAGTCTCACCCTCCATTACGACCCGCGCGGGCCGCCCGCCGCATGATGCCTGCCTGATCGCTTCACGAAGCGATTCCCTTCAGCGACGGATCCCCGTCGCAAGCCATCCCAGCCCAGCCA
>ERZ772935.815-NODE-815-length-12237-cov-4.530865_pt1 | contig 12237 bp, 9 predicted proteins | sample MGYA00511683_ERZ772935 | MGnify/ENA primary metagenome ERZ772935 (study PRJEB29015, sample SAMEA2738086) | human oral metagenome | biome: human oral; feature: human-associated habitat; material: saliva | place: China | collected 2228 ...
GAAGACATTCTGTCAACTCCTTGGTATCAATTGGTTTGGATAAGAAATCAACTGCCCCATATTGCATGGCTTTTTTGGCATTTTGAAAATCGTTATAACCTGATAAGATAACTTTTTCATAGGAGAGAGTACGAGTGGCTTCGAACATCATAAAAGCATCCATAATTGGCATTGTGATGTCTGTTAAGACAATATGAGGTTCTTTTTCTTGGATGAGTTTCATTCCCTCTTGACCGTGACTGGCAGTTCCTACTACTTGGATACCTAAGGCAGAGTAGTCTACGGCAATCTCTAGCCATTTTCGAATGAGGTGTTCGTCTTCTACGATAATGAGCTTAAACATGAGTTAGTCCTTTCGTTATAAATTTGACCCAAGTTTCTCCTTGGCGATTGACTCCTAAATCTAGCTGGACATCAGAAAAGAAATTGCTCAATCGTTTATAGCTGTTAACGATGCCATGCTGGGTATGAGGGCTTTCTAAAGAGTCTAAAATAGCGAGTCGCTCTTGTTTTGTGAGTCCTCCAGCATTATCCTTGACTAAAAAAGTTAGAGAATCTGCTTCCAAGGTAATTTGGATATCAATATGAAGATCAATACGGTATTGCATCCCATATTTTATAGCATTTTCTACTAGAGGAAGCAAGAAAAGTTTAGGAATAGGTTGATTATCGATAGTTTCTGGGCAGACAATATCATAGGAAAAGTGCTCGAAACGAATCTTATGAATAATAAGGTAATCCTCTATAATCTTTAAATCTTGGCAAATGGTTGTTTCTTTTTCTAAATCGGTGATACTGTAGCGAAGAATGCGCGTGAGATTTTGAATCAGGTCTTGTGTGAGAGCTGCATCCATTAAAGAAGTAATTTTAATTGTCTCAAGCGTATTGTAGAGAAAATGAGGATTGAACTGAGCTTCCAGCATTTTTCTTTCAAAAATCCACTTTTCTTTTTCGATGGTCAACATTTTCTGATGAAGTTGATCTAATTCATACAACATATTATTAATTTTTTCGGCCATAAATTCAAACTCATCACCTGTTTGTAGAGAAAGTCTTTTTTCTGCTTGTTTGGGAATTTCTTGAAGTTGGTAAACTAAGCTTTCAATAGGAACAGCGTTGTGTGTAGCAATCTTATGAGCAATTCGTCTTGCTTGCCAGAAGTAGAGGAAGAATATACATAAGGTGAGAATGGAGGCTAGGCCGAGTAAGCTAGGAATAGGAAAAAAGGATTGAAAAGTATAGATTGAAAAAATAGCACCGACTTTTTCTTTTTGAACAATAAGCGGTTCATTCTCATACCAGTGGGTACGAGAGTGTAGGAGTTTTTCATCAAATTTTTCAAGAGTGGAGCGAGTGAACTGGTTTGTATTGTTGGAAAACATATTTCCAAAGCTATCGGTAATGATGTATTTAGAATTTATCATTGGGAAACTTGAGATGAAATCATTCTCATTTACGAAAGCAATCGTATAGGCTATAACTCGTTGGTTTTGAAGTAGTGGTTTGATAAAGAGTGTGTAATGTTGCTTATCTGAAGAGAGTGCAATTTTTTCTGTAACTTTATCTTGAGAAGGATTTTGAATGAGCAGTTTTAGATAATAGGGTGATAAAATACTTTCTTGATGATTTCGATTGGTACTAAATAGTAATTCACCTGTATCACTTAGGATAATGAGATCAGAACTAAGTTTTAATTTAGCTTTTGTCTCGTAAAATAAGCTAAAGACTTCTCGCTCTGTGTGTTTACCATCCAAAAATCCAGGAATCATTTTATAGTTCATAGTGGTCAGGAGCTCATTATTTGCTTCTTTCATCTCTTGAACTTGTTTGACAATCTGTCTCGTATCTTTGGAGAGTTGTTGCTTTTGTAAAAAATAGGAAAAACCAAAAAGTAAAACGAGTAGTAAAAGAGAGGTCACAAAGGCTGCGATAGAGCTTCTATGAAGAATTTCTTTTTGGAGAGATTTTTTAAAGGAATGAGACATCTGCTACCTCCTTGGAAGGGTTTTCTGTTATAAGTATAGCAATTTAAAAATTCTAGAGCAAGGTAAAATAGAAAAGGTCTAACCAAAATTTTTTAGCTAAACCTTTTGAAAAGTTAAGTATATATTGTAGATACTTGTTATATGCAAATAGCTAGAGCAGTTCAAGAAGATAAACTAGAAATAGCAATTAATATGATGGTTCAGAAATACCTTTTGATAATCAATAAGATCTTCAGGATGAAGTGCGTTGACTCCATCCATTTCATATTTCCGATTTAATAAACGATATTTGTTTTCACCAAATTGATGAAAAGGTAGTAGTTGAACTTGGTCGATATTTAATGAGTTAAATAGAGTAGCGAATTTTTCTGCATCCTCTAAACTATTATTAAAATCAGGAATAACTGGGATTCTTAAAACGATAGTTTTATGTTGAGAAAAAGCATAATGAATGTTTTTAATAATCATTTGATTAAAGACCCCGGTCACTTTTTTATGTTTTATAGAATTATAATGTTTTAAGTCGGTGTAGATAAAATCTACATATTGGATTAAATCAATAAATTTTTCATGATCAACAAAGGCAGTAGTTTCAATTGCTGTATGTATGTGATGCTCTTTAGCTGATTTTAAGATAGCTTTAGCAAATTCAAACTGAGCAAATATTTCACCTCCAGATAAAGTTAAACCTCCACCGGATTCTTCGTAAAATTCTTTGTCTTTTAATACCTCTGTAATAATTTCTTCTACAGTTTTTTCTTCACCTACTAAAGTGAATTTTTCTCGTTGAGCATCTTTCATTTTTTCAGGTTTCATTCTTTGAGATTCAGGATTAGAACACCATGGACAGCGCAGAGGACATCCTTTTAAAAAAACAGTTGTACGAATGCCTGGACCGTCATGAATTGAAAAGTGTTGAATATTAAAAATAATTCCTTTAGATACTTCCATAATAGTTCCTCCTCTTCATAATTCTATCGTATCACAAAAACGAAAGAAAAACAATTACGAACGAAAGTTTAATTTGTTGTTTTTTGCTTTTTATTTTGGTAGAATAAAACGGAGGTGTAAAATGAAAAGATTGGAACAAATTATTAAATTAGTATCAGAATATGAAAAGATTGATGTTAATACATTATCGGAAAAATTAAATGTATCGAAAGTAACGATTAGAAAAGATTTAGATAAATTAGAGTCAAAAGGCTTATTACACAGAGAGCATGGATATGCTGTGTTAAATAGTGGAGATGACTTAAATGTACGCTTGTCAATTAATTATGAAATTAAGAGAAAAATTGTTCAAGAAGCAGTAAAATTGGTATCAGATAATGAAACAATAATGATAGAATCTGGTTCAACCTGTGCTTTACTTGCTGAGGAAATTTGCAAGCAAAAAAGAAATGTCACTATTGTAACAAATTCATTTTTTATAGCAAATTTTGTGAGAGGTTATGATTCATGTCGTGTTATTGTTCTTGGTGGAGAGTTTCAGAAAGATTCACAGGTTACCGTAGGACCTTTATTAAAAGAAATGATACAGACTTTTCATGTGCGTCAAGCTTTTGTTGGGACAGATGGCTACGATAAAGAGATGGGCTTTACAGGAAAAGATTTAATGCGCAGTGAGGTAGTTCAATATATTTCAGCAACGTCGGATAAAGTCATTGTCCTAACTGACTCAAGTAAATTTGATAAAAGGGGTACAGTAAGAAGATTTGCTTTAAGTCAAGTCTATGAAGTAATAACAGACGAAAAACTTTCTAAACAAAATATAGCTACATTAGAAAATGCTGGGATAATGGTTAAGGTAGTTTCGTAAGAGGTTAAGTGTATGAATCAAGATAGGAATAAACTGCTCTCTAAAATTGCTTATCTGTATTATATTGAAAACTTAAATCAGTCACAAATAGCAGCAAAATTAGGAATTTATAGAACCTCTATTAGTAGAATGTTAACAGAAGCAAGGAATGCAGGAATTGTTAAAATTGAAATAGAGAATTTTGATACCAATATGTTTAAGTTGGAAAATTATGTAAAAGAAAAATATGGTCTGGAAAGTTTAGAAATTATTCCAAATGAATTTGATGACAATCCAACAATTTTATCTGAAAGAATTTCTCAAGTTGCAGCAGGTGTCCTTAGGAATTTAATTGATGATAATATGAAAATTGGCTTTTCTTGGGGAAAAAGTTTAAGTAATTTAGTAGATTTAATCCACAGCAAAAGTGTTCGAAATGTTCACTTCTATCCTCTAGCAGGTGGTCCTAGTCACATACACGCTAAATACCATGTGAATACACTGATTTATGAAATGTCTAGAAAATTTCATGGAGAGTGTACATTTATGAATGCAACAATTGTGCAAGAAAATAAATTGTTAGCAGATGGTATTTTGCAATCAAGATATTTTGAAGATTTGAAAAATAGTTGGCAAGATTTAGATATAGCTGTGGTCGGGATTGGTGATTTTAGTAATAAAGGAAAACATCAATGGTTAGACATGCTTACAGAGGATGACTTTAAAGAATTGACAAAAGTTAAAACTGTAGGGGAAATTTGTTGTCGATTCTTTGATTCAAAAGGTAAAGAAGTTTATGAGAACTTACAGGAAAGAACGATAGCAATCTCTTTGGAAGATTTAAAAAATATTCCTCAAAGTTTAGCTGTTGCTTATGGTGATACGAAAGTATCTGCGATTCTTTCTGTATTACGTGCTAATCTAGTAAATCATCTGATTACAGATAAAAATACAATTTTAAAAGTTTTAGAAGAAGATGGTGATTTTTCTTTTCGAAATATTTTATGCGAGTGAAAATGATAGACTGATATCAGTTTATCGTTTTTTCTTTTTAATCAATTGCACATTTGTGCTTATATAAATAAAAATAGTTTATTTGTTGTCTTTAGATTGACAAGTTTATTATGTAGTTGTATTCTATAGTTACAAAAGAAAATTTTAAAATTTCAAATGAAAAAGCTTTTTACATAGTGAAATGAGGAGGAATTTATGGAAATTATTGTTCCAGATCAAATTATCATGGGTTTAATTTTATATGCTGGCGATGCGAAACAACATATTTATAAAGCGTTAGATTATATAAAAAACGGTACATGTGAACGATGTGAAGAAGAAATCCAGTTAGCTGATGCAGCCTTATTAGAAGCCCATAATCTACAAACAAAATTTTTAGCACAGGAAGCATCTGGTACAAAGACAGAAATTTCTGCTCTCTTTGTCCATTCACAAGATCATCTTATGACTAGTATGACGGAGATTAATTTAATCAAAGAAATTATTAGTTTGAGAAAAGAACTTCACAAAAAATAATACTAGAGTATTAACATAGAGGAGGAAAATATAATGGTGAAGATTGGTTTGTTTTGTGCAGCAGGCTTTTCTACTGGTATGCTTGTAAATAATATGAAAATTGCAGCGCAATCTAGTGGAGTTGAGGCAGAAATAGAGGCGTTTTCTCAGTCTAAATTAGCGGATTATGCCCCAAATCTAGATGTTGCACTGTTGGGGCCTCAAGTTGCTTATACATTAGATAAATCAAAAGAAATTTGTGATAAGTGTGATGTTCCGATAGCTGTTATTCCGATGATGGACTATGGTATGTTAGATGGGAAAAAAGTATTAGATTTGGCCCTATCTTTGATTAGTGGGTAAGAAAAGGAGATTTATTATGGCAAAGATGGATGTTCAAAAAATCATTGCACCTATGATGAAGTTTGTGAATATGCGTGGTATTATAGCTCTAAAAGATGGTATGTTAGCAATTTTGCCATTGACAGTAGTTGGTAGTTTATTCTTGATTATGGGACAATTGCCATTTGAAGGATTAAACAAGAGCATTGCTAGTGTATTTGGAGCAAATTGGACAGAGCCGTTTATGCAAGTATATTCAGGAACTTTTGCGATTATGGGTCTAATTTCTTGTTTTTCAATTGCCTATTCTTATGCTAAGAATAGCGGAGTAGAGGCTTTGCCAGCTGGGGTTCTATCTGTATCTGCATTCTTTATTTTGCTAAGATCATCTTATATCCCTAAACAAGGTGAGGCGATTGGGGACGCTATTAGTAAAGTTTGGTTTGGAGGTCAAGGAATTATCGGTGCTATCATTATAGGTTTGGTAGTAGGAAGCATTTATACCTTCTTTATAAAGAGAAAAATTGTTATTAAGATGCCAGAACAAGTTCCACAAGCTATTGCGAAACAGTTTGAAGCAATGATTCCAGCATTTGTAATTTTCTTATTTTCTATGATTGTATATATTTTAGCGAAGTCACTGACTAATGGCGGAACATTCATAGAAATGATTTATTCTGCTATTCAAGTTCCATTGCAAGGTTTAACTGGATCTTTGTATGGTGCAATTGGAATTGCATTCTTTATATCATTTTTGTGGTGGTTTGGTGTTCATGGACAATCGGTAGTAAATGGAGTAGTGACAGCTCTGCTTTTATCTAATCTTGATGCTAATAAAGCTATGTTAGCCTCTGGGAATCTATCATTAGAAAATGGTGCACATATTGTTACTCAACAATTTTTAGATTCATTTTTAATTCTATCTGGTTCAGGAATTACGTTTGGACTTGTAGTTGCAATGCTTTTTGCATCAAAATCTAAACAGTACCAAGCGTTAGGGAAAGTAGCAGCTTTTCCAGCAATATTTAACGTAAATGAGCCAGTTGTATTTGGATTTCCAATTGTTATGAATCCAGTTATGTTCGTACCTTTCATTCTTGTTCCTGTACTTGCAGCTGTTATAGTATATGGAGCTATTGCAACAGGTTTCATGCAGCCATTTTCAGGAGTTACATTACCTTGGAGCACCCCAGCTATTATATCAGGATTTATGGTTGGTGGATGGCAAGGAGTTATTACTCAGCTGGTGATATTAGCGATGTCTACATTAGTTTATTTCCCATTCTTTAAAGTACAGGATCGTTTAGCGTATCAGAATGAAGCATGATAATTCTAAAAAAACATTTGTGTATTATCATTAAACACACACATTTGTGCTAAAAATTAGAGAGTTAAAGTTTTTCTAGTTAAAAGCTTGAAATTTTCTAAAAAACCAGGTATTATATTTTCGAAAGAAACAAAAATATTTTCGAAAGAAAGGTGCTTATTATGGTAAATAAAGAAGTAGCAAGAACGACAATCAAGACAGAATATTTTGGTAGCCTTACTGAAAGGATGAACAAATATCGAGAAGATGTTTTAAATAAAAAACCTTATATTGATGCTGAGAGAGCGGTTCTAGCAACACGCGCTTATGATCGATATAAGGAACAACCTAATGTCCTAAAACGCGCCTATATGCTGAAAGAAATTTTGGAAAATATGACTATCTATATCGAAGAAGAATCTATGATTGCGGGAAATCAAGCTTCTTCCAATAAAGATGCTCCTATTTTTCCAGAATATACGCTAGAATTTGTTCTCAATGAGTTGGATCTTTTTGAAAAGCGTGATGGAGATGTTTTCTATATTACTGAAGAAACAAAAGAACAACTTAGAAGTATTGCTCCGTTTTGGGAAAATAATAATTTACGTGCTAGAGCTGGTGCCTTGTTACCTGAAGAAGTGTCTGTTTATATGGAAACAGGATTCTTCGGTATGGAAGGTAAGATGAATTCTGGAGATGCTCACTTAGCAGTTAATTATCAGAAACTTTTGCAATTTGGTTTAAGAGGGTTTGAAGAGCGGGCTCGTAAAGCGAAAGCAGCTCTAGATTTAACAGATCCAGCAAGTATTGATAAATATCATTTTTATGACTCTATATTTATCGTAATCGATGCTATTAAAGTATATGCAAATCGCTTTGTTGATCTTGCTAAAAGTTTAGCCGAAAATGCAAATCCTAAACGTAAGAAAGAATTACTTGAGATTGCAGATATTTGCTCTCGAGTCCCATATGAACCGGCAACTACTTTTGCAGAAGCTATTCAATCAGTCTGGTTTATTCAATGTATTTTACAAATTGAATCTAATGGCCACTCTCTTTCATATGGTCGTTTTGATCAATATATGTATCCATATATGAAGGCTGATTTAGAAAGTGGTAAAGAAACAGAAGATAGCATTGTTGAACGTCTGACAAATCTTTGGATTAAGACAATTACAATTAATAAGGTTCGCAGTCAAGCACATACATTTTCTTCAGCAGGAAGTCCTTTATATCAAAATGTTACCATTGGTGGACAGACTCGAGATAAGAAGGATGCTGTTAACCCATTATCTTATTTGGTATTAAAATCAGTTGCACAAACCCATCTACCGCAACCTAATCTAACTGTACGTTACCATGCAGGTTTAGATGCTCGTTTCATGAATGAGTGTATTGAAGTGATGAAACTTGGTTTTGGTATGCCTGCATTTAATAATGATGAGATTATTATTCCTTCTTTTATTGCAAAAGGAGTATTGGAAGATGATGCTTATGATTACAGTGCCATTGGATGTGTTGAAACGGCAGTTCCAGGGAAATGGGGCTATCGTTGCACAGGTATGAGTTATATGAACTTCCCTAAGGTTCTACTTATCACGATGAATGATGGAATTGATCCGGCTTCGGGTAAACGGTTTGCACCAAGCTTTGGTCATTTTAAGGATATGAAGAACTTTTCTGAATTAGAAAATGCTTGGGATAAAACACTAAGATATTTGACACGAATGAGTGTTATTGTTGAAAATTCTATTGATTTATCATTGGAACGAGAAGTTCCTGATATTCTATGTTCAGCATTGACTGATGATTGTATTGGTCGTGGAAAACACCTTAAAGAAGGTGGAGCAGTATATGATTATATATCAGGTTTGCAAGTTGGAATTGCAAATTTGTCGGATTCATTAGCTGCAATTAAAAAGTTGGTATTTGAGGAAGAACGTATAAGCCCAAGTCAACTTTGGCATGCACTAGAAACAGATTATGCTGGAGAAGAAGGCAAGGCCATTCAAGAAATGTTGATTCATGATGCACCTAAGTACGGTAACGATGATGATTATGCTGATAAATTAGTTACTGCTGCTTATGACATTTATGTTGATGAAATTGCTAAATATCCTAATACACGTTATGGAAGAGGTCCTATTGGAGGAATTCGTTATTCAGGAACCTCTTCTATCTCAGCCAACGTAGGACAGGGACGTGGAACATTAGCAACGCCAGATGGACGCAACGCGGGTACACCGTTAGCAGAGGGTTGTTCACCATCACATAATATGGATCAACACGGCCCTACATCTGTTTTAAAATCTGTTTCAAAATTACCAACAGATGAAATCGTAGGTGGGGTTCTCTTAAATCAGAAAGTAAATCCTCAAACGTTAGCCAAAGAAGAAGATAAATTAAAACTAATTGCTTTGTTACGAACATTCTTTAATCGTTTACATGGGTACCATATTCAATACAATGTTGTTTCTAGAGAGACGTTGATTGACGCTCAGAAACATCCTGAAAAACACAGAGATTTAATTGTTCGTGTTGCAGGATACTCTGCATTCTTCAATGTTCTTTCTAAGGCAACCCAAGATGATATTATAGGACGTACTGAGCATACATTGTAAAATAAAGAGGTTCTTTTTATGGAATTTATGCTTGACACATTAAATTTAGATGAGATTAAAAAATGGTCTGAAATTTTACCGCTAGCTGGGGTAACTTCAAATCCCACTATTGCTAAAAGAGAGGGTTCGATTAATTTTTTTGAACGAATCAAAGATGTAAGAGAATTGATTGGCTCTGCACCCTCTATTCATGTTCAGGTGATTTCTCAAGATTTTGAAGGCATCTTAAAGGATGCTCATGAAATTCGAGGACAAGCAGGAGATGATGTATTTATCAAAGTACCTGTTACTCCGGCTGGATTACGTGCAATAAAGGTGCTAAAAAAAGAGGGCTACCATATCACTGCAACAGCTATTTATACGGTTATTCAGGGATTCTTAGCTATCGAAGCAGGAGCGGATTACCTAGCTCCATATTATAATAGGATGGAAAATCTGAACATTGATTCAAATTCTGTCATTCGTCAATTAGCTCTTGCTATTGATAGACAGAACTCTCCTAGTAAGATTTTAGCTGCATCCTTTAAAAATGTAGCACAAGTAAATAATTCTTTAGCTGCAGGTGCGCATGCTGTTACAGCAGGAGCAGATGTTTTTGAATCAGCTTTCGCCATGCCATCTATCCAAAAGGCGGTTGATGATTTTTCTGACGATTGGTTTGTTATTCAAAATAGTCGTTCCATTTAGATAGAGAGGAGATACATATGAGAATTTTTGCTAGTCCTTCTAGATATATTCAGGGGGAAAATGCCTTGTTTGAAAATGCCAAATCAATTTTGGATTTGGGAAATCGTCCTATTCTATTATGCGATCAGTTGGTTTATGATATTGTTGGAAAACGATTTGAAGATTACCTACATAGGTATGGTTTCCATATTGTTCTGACGCTATTTAATGGTGAAGCTTCTGACAATGAAATCAATCGAGTTGTTGCCTTAGCTGAGAAAGAAAATTGTGATAGTATTATCGGGCTTGGTGGTGGAAAGACGATTGATAGTGCAAAAGCTATTGCAGATTTGATTGAAAAGCCTGTTATTATTGCTCCAACAATTGCATCGACCGACGCACCTGTATCTGCTTTATCTGTTATTTATACAGATGAAGGTGCATTTGATCATTATCTATTTTATTCTAAAAATCCAGATTTAGTTTTGGTTGATACAAAAGTTATTTCACAAGCTCCTAAGCGTTTATTAGCGTCTGGTATTGCAGATGGTTTAGCAACTTGGGTTGAGGCGCGTGCAGTTATGCAGGCAAATGGAAAAACTATGTTGGGACAACAGCAAACGTTGGCTGGAGTTGCAATTGCGAAGAAATGTGAAGAAACGCTGTTTGCAGATGGTTTACAGGCTATGGCAGCTTGTGAAGCTAAAGTGGTGACACCAGCATTAGAAAATATTGTTGAAGCTAATACTTTATTGAGTGGCCTAGGTTTTGAAAGTGGAGGATTAGCTGCGGCGCATGCAATTCATAATGGTTTTACTGCATTGACAGGTGACATTCATCATTTAACACATGGTGAAAAAGTAGCTTATGGAACTTTGGTACAACTATTATTGGAAAATAGACCTAAAGAAGAACTTGATAAGTATATTGAGTTTTACAAAAAAATTGGTATGCCAACAACTCTAAAAGAAATGCATTTAGATCAAGTTGGATATGATGATTTAATAAAAGTTGGTAAACAAGCAACTATGGAGGGTGAGACAATCCATCAGATGCCGTTTAAGATTTCGCCTTCAGATGTTGCTCAAGCTATCATCGCTGTAGACGCCTATGTAAATTCAAAATAAACAATAAGGACTACTGTTTTCCAAATGGTAGTCTTTTATTGATCCTCGTATTGAATTCGACGTTCTTCATAAATCAAAAAGCGACATAGGTTGTCGGCTATTTATTATAAATACATTAATTAGCATTCCAGTCGTATCTTCGGTCTAAAATTAGTGTTTTGTGTTATAAGAGATAAGCTTCTTGTTTTGCTCTTGATTTCCCGCATATAGGATAAAAAAGTGGGTGATAGAGCAATTCAGAGCCATCAAAATTAATGAAATACAGTATACAGTTTTTTCTTTTAACACATTTCAAATTCCCTCAAAAATGGTATAATAGTAACATCACAAAATTGGAGAGAGACCATGAGTTTTTACAATCATAAAGAAATTGAGCCTAAGTGGCAGGGCTACTGGGCAGAACATCATACATTTAAGACAGGAACAGATGCATCAAAACCGAAGTTTTATGCTCTCGATATGTTCCCATATCCTTCAGGAGCTGGATTGCACGTAGGACACCCAGAAGGTTATACAGCAACTGATATCCTCAGCCGTTACAAACGTGCGCAAGGCTACAATGTCCTTCACCCAATGGGTTGGGATGCCTTTGGATTGCCTGCAGAGCAATACGCCATGGATACGGGAAATGACCCAGCAGAATTTACAGCGGAAAATATTGCTAACTTCAAACGCCAAATCAATGCGCTTGGCTTCTCTTACGACTGGGACCGTGAAGTCAATACGACAGATCCAAACTACTACAAGTGGACTCAGTGGATCTTCACCAAGCTTTACGAAAAAGGCTTGGCCTATGAAGCGGAAGTACCAGTAAACTGGGTAGAAGAATTGGGAACAGCTATCGCCAACGAAGAAGTCCTTCCTGACGGAACTTCTGAGCGTG
>ERZ772935.818-NODE-818-length-12223-cov-2.980934_pt1 | contig 12223 bp, 10 predicted proteins | sample MGYA00511683_ERZ772935 | MGnify/ENA primary metagenome ERZ772935 (study PRJEB29015, sample SAMEA2738086) | human oral metagenome | biome: human oral; feature: human-associated habitat; material: saliva | place: China | collected 2228 ...
GCGACTTGCACATGACCAAGCCGATTCTTTTGGCCATTGGCGACAAATACGAAGCCGAAATCGCCAAACGCAAAGCGGCTGATGCGCCATACCGTTAATAGAATGGAACACAACGCCCCAAAAATTTTCAGGTAGCCTAAAACTGATTCCGGCTACCGTTATGCCCCCTTATCGTGGACGGAACGTGCCAACCCGGAAGGCTTGGCAGATGAATTCTTAAGCTATTGGCGCAGCCAATAAACCGCGTCCGGCCAAGCCGGAACGCACAGCAAAACCGATTGAAATATCCCGAAACGGAAAGTGCAAAAATATGAACTTTCAACTTATTCTGTTTTACCTGTTGGCCGCCATCATCCTGTTTGGCGCGCTGAAAACCGTAACCGTGAAAAACCCGGTGCATGCCGCGTTGTATCTGGTGCTCACTTTCTGTATGAGCGCGATGATGTGGATGCTGATGCAGGCCGAATTTCTCGGCATCACGCTGGTGGTGGTGTATGTGGGTGCGGTGATGGTGCTGTTCCTGTTCGTGGTGATGATGCTCAACATCGACGTGGAGGAAATGCGCAAAGGCTTCTGGCGGAACGCGCCGGTGGCCGCCGTGGTCGGCGTGCTGATGGCCGTGGCGCTGATTATGATTTTGGTTGCGCCTGCCACCGATTTGGCGGCCTTCGGTCAGATGAACGACGTGCCGGCCGATCACAGCAACGTGCGCGAGTTGGGCACGCAGATTTATACCACCTACCTGCTGCCTTTCGAGCTTGCGGCCGTGCTGCTGGTGCTGGGTATGGTGGCCGCCATCGCGCTGGTGCACCGCAAAACCTTCAAGCCGAAATACATCAATCCGGCCGACCAGGTTAAAGTGGACGCGAAAAAAGGCCGCCTGCGTATGGTGAAAATGGAAGCCGTGGTGCAGAGGCCGTCTGAAAGCGAAGAAAACAAAGACGAAGCCGCCGAATCCGACGCCGCCGAAGGGGAGGGCAAAGCATGATTACGATTACGCATTATCTGGTGCTGTCCGCCCTGTTGTTCGGCATCAGCGCGATGGGCATTTTCATGAACCGCAAAAACGTGCTGATTTTGCTGATGTCGATCGAATTGATGCTGTTGGCGGTGAACTTCAACTTTATCGCCTTCTCGCGCTACCTCGGCGACAGCGCGGGGCAGATTTTCGTTTTCTTCGTGCTCACCGTGGCTGCGGCCGAATCCGCCATCGGCCTGGCGATTATGGTTTTGGTATACCGCAACCGCAACACGATTAACGTAACGGATTTGGACAGCCTCAAAGGCTAGGGCTGCCTGAAAACAGGCCGTCTGAAAGTTTCAGGCAGCCTTATCATAACTAAGGTAGGTTCCAACATAAATTAAGTGATTGGCTGAAGATAAGAGGTTATGGGCGAAGAACAGTTGAAACAAGAATTTCACAAAGCCATGCTGGACATTTATTACAATGCTTTAGATTTTCCGAAGCCATACTGTGCAACACGATTTTTTCAAATGGTAAATGAGTTGGGTGGGAAAAAGGCAGCTGATAAATTATTGAGCACAGGTGATCGTACTCAAAGTGGCTTTGCAGAACTGATTCTGAGCGGTGGTGGAATACACGCTTTACAGTACAGTATGGAATATTTAGTGTTACAAAAGCCGTGGTGTGATTTGTTTACTGAAGAGCAATTAGCAGTGGCATATAAACGATTGGAGCGAGCTGAATTCAAATTTCCTGAAAAGCAGTGAATTTGCTCGTTTGCAATTCGTAAAATTATCTATTTTTTCAGGTAGCCTGACAGACAGCCGCCAAAGAGGCCGTCTGAAAACGAGCCGCACAAAATTGAAAGATTTATCCGTAAGGATGGCAACAACATGACTGATATGACTTTATACCTCATCATCGCCCTCACACCCTTGGCGGGCTGTTTGCTGGCCGGGCTGTTCGGCAATACCATCGGCCGCCGGGGCGCGCACACGGTTACGATACTCGGCGTGGCCGTATCCGCCGTGCTGTCGGCTTATGTGCTGTGCGGGTTTATCGACGGCAGCCGTGCCAAGTTTGATGAAAACGTCTATACCTGGCTGACTATGAACGGGCTGGATTTCTCGGTCGGCTTCTTGGTGGACAGCCTTACCGCGCTGATGATGGTAGTGGTTACTTCCGTGTCGCTGATGGTGCACATCTACACCATCGGCTATATGGCAGACGAAGAAGTCGGCTACCAACGCTTCTTCAGCTATATCTCATTGTTTACCTTCAGTATGTTGATGCTGATTATGTCGAACAACTTCATCCAGCTTTTCTTCGGCTGGGAAGCGGTCGGCTTGGTGTCGTATTTGCTCATCGGCTTCTATTTCAAACGCGACAGCGCAATTTTCGCCAACCTGAAAGCCTTTTTGGTCAACCGCGTGGGCGACTTCGGCTTCGTGCTCGGCATCGGTTTGGTGCTGGCCTATTTCGGCGGCAGCCTGCGCTATGCCGACGTGTTCGCCTATCTGCCCAACGTGGTCGGCAGCACCTTGTTTGGCTGGGATTTGATTACCATCACCTGCCTGTTGCTGTTTGTCGGCGCGATGGGTAAATCCGCCCAATTCCCGCTGCATGTGTGGCTGCCCGATTCCATGGAAGGCCCGACCCCGATTTCCGCGCTGATTCACGCCGCAACAATGGTAACCGCCGGCCTGTTTATGGTGTCGCGCATGTCGCCGATGTACGAACTCTCCACCACCGCGCTGAGCGTGATTATGGTGATTGGCGCGATTACCGCGCTGTTTATGGGCTTCCTCGGCACGATTCAAAACGACATCAAACGCGTGGTGGCTTATTCCACCTTGTCGCAGCTCGGTTATATGACCGTGGCTTTGGGCGTGTCCGCCTATTCCGTGGCCATGTTCCATGTGATGACCCACGCCTTCTTCAAAGCCTTGCTGTTCTTGGCAGCGGGCAGCGTGATTATCGGTATGCACCACGACCAGGACATGCGCAACATGGGCGGCCTGCGCAAATACATGCCTATTACCTGGTTCACCATGCTGCTGGGCAACCTCGCCCTCATCGGCACGCCGCTGTTCTCCGGTTTCTATTCCAAAGATTCGATTATCGAAGCGGTTCACGCCAGCAACCTGCCTGGCAGCGGTTTCGCCTATTTCGCCGTGCTGGCCAGCGTGTTCGTTACCGCGTTCTACGCCTTCCGCCAATACTTTATCGTCTTCCACGGCAAAGAACGCTGGCGCGATGCCAAGCATGACCATCACGACGACCACGGCCACCATCACGGCTTGAAACCGTCTGACAACCCGCACGAAAGCCCGTGGGTGGTTACCCTGCCGCTGATTTTGCTGGCGATTCCGTCGGTGATTATCGGCTACATCGCCATCGAGCCGATGCTGTACGGCGATTTCTTCAAGGACGTGATTTATGTCAATCACGAGCTGCATCCGGTGATGCACATCATGAAGGAAGAATTCCACGGCGCAATGGCCATGGTGTCGCACAGCCTGCACACGCCCGTGCTGTATCTGGCTATCGGCGGCGTATTGGCTGCATGGTTCCTGTATGTGAAAGCGCCGCAGCTGCCCGCCAAAATCGCGCAGACTTTCCGCCCGGTGTATGTGCTGTTTGAAAACAAATACTACCTCGACAACATCTACTTTGCCGTGTTTGCCAAAGGCACGCGCGCGCTGGGTACTTTCTTCTGGAAAGCCGTCGATACCGCAATCATCGACAACGGCTTGGTAAACGGTGCGGCCAAACTAGTCGGTGCGGTGGCAGGGCAGGTACGCCGCCTGCAAACCGGCTTCATCTACACCTATGCCGCCGCCATGGTTTCCGGCGTGTTGGTGCTGATTGTGGTGTTCTTCTGGCAGCTTTGGTTCAGGTAAAGGCTACCTGAAAACTGCAAAGGCCGTCTGAAAACACCACGCACAGAGGAAAAAATGAGCGCAACCGACATCATCCGCGCCGCCGAATTTACCGCCGAGAGGGCATGGGGTGCGCGCAGCATCGCCAATCTAAACGGCATCACCGTGCGCCTGCATTGGACGGACCGGCCCTACAAATGGCATGTGAACGACAGCGAAGAAGTATTTGCCGTGATGGACGGAGAAGTGGATATGTATTACCGCGAAAACGGCGAAGAGCGCGTGGCGCGGCTGCAAAGCGGCGACATTTTCTATGCCGGCATCGGCGCGGAACACGTCGCCCACCCGCGCGGCGAAGCGCGGATTTTAGTGATTGAGAAAGAGGGCAGCGTTTAGGCTGTTTGAGGCCGTCTGAAAAGCGGCAAACGCAGAACAATAGATTTGAAGTTATTTTTCTACAAATAGTTATAGAGATGAGTCATGGGTCTTCGTTTTCGTAAAAGTGTGAAGGTATTACCAGGTATTCGTATTAACTTTAGCAATAAAGGGGTAAGTAGTGTTTCAGTGGGAGGAAAAGGTGCTAGGGTTAATGTAGGTAAGAGGGGTATACGTTCTACTGTTGGGTTGCATGGTACAGGGTTATCGTATAGCTCGTATTCTCCATATAAGAGGAGCAAAAGTAGAAAGCTTAATTATTCTTACGTTGAAGATTATTACGAGGAAGGCCACCGTAAGGTAGGATTTTGGCTTGGATTAGGAATTTTGCTGGTGCCATATGTTTTTGTATGGTTTCTTTTACGAAAAGGTTATTCTAAAACAGCAAGGATAATAAGTTTTTTGTGGCTAATAGTATTATTTTTGCCATCATTATTGAGATAGATTTTAAATGTAGTATTAAGTTTAGGTATATGCAAAGTATTCTAATAGCTTATTTAAAAGATAAATTACTAAGCTAGTTGGGAATTATTAAAATAGGTAATTTATTAAATTTTATATAATTTAATTTTTAATCATATTGGTAGTAATCTTTTAGTTAAATTTATCACAGGAAAAAATATGTTTTCCAACCATCTTCTCAGCTTGGCAATCTGGCTGCCGATAGCCGCCGGATTATTGGTGCTGGCTACCGGCTGCGACCGCCGTGCCCCCTTGGCGCGGATACTGGCTTTTGTCGGCGCGCTGGCCGGTTTTCTGGTTACGCTGCCGCTGTTTACGCAGTTCGACCGCTTGAGCGGCGGCTTCCAGTTTGCCGAGTTTTATGCGTGGATTCCCGCGCTCAACATCAACTACGCGCTGGGCGTGGACGGCATTTCCGTGCTGTTTGTCATCCTCAACGCCTTTATCACGTTGATGGTGGTGCTGGCGGGCTGGGAAGTGATTCAGAAAAAGGTGGCGCAATACATGGCGGCCTTCCTGATTATGTCCGGCCTGATCAACGGCGCGTTTGCCGCCCGCGATGCCATGCTGTTCTATATCTTCTTCGAAGGCATGCTGATTCCGCTGTATCTGATTATCGGCGTGTGGGGCGGGCCGCGCCGCGTGTATGCTTCGGTAAAACTCTTCCTCTACACGCTGATGGGCTCGTTGCTGATGCTGGTGGCCTTGGTGTATTTGTCGCTGCAAACCGGCGGCAGCTTCGCGATTGAAGATTTCCAAAACATCAAACAAATTCCGTTGTTTACCCAACAGATTCTGTTTGCCGCCTTCTTCCTGTCGTTTGCGGTGAAAGTGCCGATGTTCCCGGTGCACACCTGGTTGCCCGACGCGCACGTGGAAGCGCCTACCGGCGGTTCGATGGTGCTGGCGGCGATTACGCTGAAACTCGGCGCATACGGCTTTCTACGCTTCATCCTGCCCATCCTGCCTGATGCGTCGCGCTATTTCGCCCCCGCCATCATCGTGCTCAGCCTGATTGCGGTGATCTATATCGGCATGGTGGCTTTGGCGCAAACCGATATGAAAAAACTGGTGGCCTATTCCTCCATCAGCCACATGGGTTTCGTTACCCTGGGTATGTTCCTGTTTACCAATCAGGTGCAGTTGCAGCCATGGGCGTTGAAAGGTGCGATTATGCAGATGATTTCGCACGGCTTCGTTTCCGCCGCCATGTTCTTCTGCATAGGTGTGATGTACGACCGCCTGCACAGCCGCAACATTGTCGACTACGGCGGCGTGGTTACCGTGATGCCGAAATTTGCCGCCTTCATGATGCTGTTTGCCATGGCCAACGCCGGCCTGCCTGCCACTTCCGGCTTCGTGGGCGAATTTATGGTGATCATGGGCGCGGTAAACTACAACCTGTTTGTGGGTGCGCTGGCCGCATTGACGCTGATTTTGGGCGCGGCCTACACGCTGTGGATGTACAAACGCGTGATTTTCGGCGCGGTGACCAACCCGCATGTGGCCGAAATGAAAGACATCAACCGTCGTGAATTCGCCATTCTGGCCATCCTCGCCGCCACCGTGCTGGGCATGGGCCTGTGGCCGGAGCCGTTTATCGCCGTGGTGCATCAGGCGGCCAACGATTTGATCGCGCATGTGGCGCAAAGCAAGATTTGAGGTGTGTGAATGAACTGGACTGATTTGAACTTAATCCCCGCCATGCCCGAAATCGTGCTGCTCACGGCATTGTGCGCGGTGCTGCTGGTGGATTTGTGGCTGAAAGACAATAGCCGCGTCATTACCCATTATCTGAGTCTGTTCACTTTGATATTGACGGCGGCGACACAATGGTATGTTTGGACACCGACTGCGGTCAGTACGTTTAACGATATGTATTTGGCCGACGGTTTGTCTCAGTTGGGCAAAATGACCATGTACGCCGCATTGTTCGCCGTGTTTGTGTACGCCAAACCGTACAATCGGGCGCGCAATATGTTTAACGGCGAATTTTATACCCTTTCGCTGTTTGCCCTTTTAGGCATGAGCGTGATGGTGAGCGCGGGGCATTTCCTTGTTGCCTATATCGGCTTGGAACTGCTTTCGCTGTCGCTCTACGCCATGATTGCCTTGCGGCGCGATTCCGCTCGTTCGGCCGAAGCCGCGTTGAAATACTTTGTGCTCGGCGCATTGGCCTCCGGTTTGCTGTTGTACGGTATTTCGATGATTTACGGCGCAACCGGTTCGCTGAATTTCGCCATCGTACTGGCCAACGGCCAAAGCGGTGTCGCCAACGGCTGGCTGATGAAGCTGGGCTTGGTTTTCGTTGTGGTTGCATTGGCGTTCAAATTGGGAGCCGTTCCGTTCCATATGTGGGTGCCGGATGTTTATGAGGGTGCGCCCACTTCGGTGGCTTCGATTATCGGTACCGCGCCGAAAATGGCGGCGGCAGTTTTCGCTTTCCGTATTTTGGTAACGGCGATGAACAACCAGCATGCCGATTGGACCCAGATGCTGGTTATCTTATCCGTGGCTTCGCTGCTAATCGGTAACCTCGCCGCCATTGTGCAGACCAATATCAAGCGGATGTTGGCTTATTCGACTGTATCGCATATGGGCTTCGTCCTGATGGCGTTTTTGAGCGGCAGCGTCGGTTTCTCGGCCGGCCTGTATTACGCATTGACCTATATCGTGATGGCATTGGTTGGTTTCGGTGTGTTGATGCTGTTGTCCGACGAATCCTTCGAATGCGAAAACATTGCCGATTTGGCCGGTTTGAACCGGCGCAACGCTTGGTATGCCTTCCTGATGTTGCTTGCCATGTTCTCCATGGCCGGTATTCCGCCGCTGATGGGTTTCTATGCCAAGTTGCAGGTTATCAAATTGCTGGTGAGTGCGAATTACACTTGGTTGGCGGTGTTTGCCGTCGTGATGTCGCTGATTGGCGCGTTCTACTATCTGCGCGTGGTGCGGACGATTTACTTTGAAGAACCTGCCGACAGCCGACGGTTGAGCAGCGACGGAGCGATGAAGGTGTTGTTGTCGGCTAACGGCCTGCTGTTGTTGTTGTGGGGTGTCCTGCCGCAAGGCGTGATGGATTGGTGCGTCCAAGCCATCCGTACGGCAATAGGTTGATAGCGGCGGTATCGCAAAACAAACTGAGGCCGTCTGAAAACCGTAAGCCGGGTTTTCAGACGGCCTCAGTTTGTTTATAGCGTCAATTCGATATTCTTCTGTATCCCTTTACTTAATTTCCGATACGGTAGCTGCGTCGGCCGTCATTAGCCTGCGTAAGCCCATGAAGACAATTGGCAAGTACGGTATTTTGGCTTTATCTGTGCTAGCTATATTTCTGTTTAAAGCTGGAGAGGGGATAGTTTAAATTCTGTTCGACAAAGGCTTGCGGTGTTTGTGCGGCAGCCGTGGTACAGCAGGCCGCAAGGAAGAGTAGGAATGTTTTCATCAGGTTTCTTCTCGGAATCGGGTTTGCGGGGCTATGATGGTTTGAGGCCGTCTGAAAACTTGTTTTTCAGACGGCCTCGGTATTACAGGATGCGGTGTGCCAGTGCGGGCAGACGCTGCCGCACGCTGTTCAGCCGTGCGGGGTCGAGTTCGGCGGTAATCACGCCTTCCCCTTCGGGCAGCACGGCCAGGATTTCGCCCCAGGGGTCGATAATCATGCTGTGGCCGAAAGTGCGGCGGCCGCTTTCGTGCAGGCCGCCCTGTCCGGCCGCCAAAACGTAGCATTGGTTTTCCACCGCACGGGTGCGCAGCAGCAGTTCCCAATGCGCCTTGCCGGTGGTGTGGGTGAAGGCGGCGGGCAGCAAAAACGCGTCAAACGGGCTTTGGGCGCGGAAAAATTCTGGGAAGCGCAAGTCGTAGCAGATGCCTTGCGCCAGATTCCAGCCGTCGGCAGTCAGATGGGGGACTTCGCGGCCGGCGGCGATGGTGTCGGCTTCGGTGTATCGTTCGCCCAAGCCCGAATAGCCGAACAGGTGCATTTTGTCGTAGCGGCCGATACATTCGCCGTTTTTGTCGTATGCCAGCAGGCTGTTCCATACTTTGCCGGGTGCGGGCGATTGCAGCGGAATCGTGCCGCCGAACAGGGTAACGCCGCATTCGGCGGCGGTTTCGGCCATCGCCTGTTGCAGGGTGCCGCTGCCGAAAGGTTCGGCCAGTGCGAGTTTGTCGCGGTCGTTTTGCCCCATCAGCGGCCAATATTCGGGCAGCAACGCCCAATCCGCACCTTGCTCTGCCGCTTGGCGCACCAGGCGGCGCATGGCGGCGGTATTGGCGGCGGGGTCGGTGCCGGAAACGGTTTGGATGACGGCGGCACGGATTTTCCGCATGGCGTTGCTCCTTTCAGACGGCCTGTTTTCCGTTTAATGCTTTTTGCCGAACAGTTTGATCAGCGGCAAGACGACGGCGCAAACGATTGCTCCGGACAGCAGGCCGACAATCAGGTTGGCCAGATTGCCCATGATGCCGCCCTCCCAGTGCATGGAGTGCAGGAAGTTAGACACGAACGGCGCACCGTGGGCGATGATGCCGCCGCCCACCAAAAACATGGCCAGTGTGCCGACGACGCTCAGGCCGCGCATGAAAACGGGCATAACGGCCAGCAGGGCGTTGCCGATGTTTTTCTGCGCGCCGCCGCGCCGTATCAGGAATAGACCCAAATCGTCCAGTTTTACAATCATGGCCACCAAGCCGTAAACAAATATGGTCATGCCGATGCCGATGACGGAGAGCATCAAGGCTTGTTGCAGCATGCCTGAGTCGGCATTAACCGCCCCCATGGAGATGATGATGATTTCGGCTGACAGAATGAAGTCGGTGCGGATTGCGCCTTTGATTTTATCGTTTTCGTCGGGCAATTCGTCGGGGACGGCTTCGGGCGAATGGCCGGTTTCATGACGGTGCAGGAAGGGGTGCAGCAGTTTTTCCACGCCTTCAAAGCAGAGATATGCGCCGCCCAGCATCAGCAGCGGGGTAATCAGCACGGGAGCCAGCCACGACAACAAAAGTGCGGCCGGAATCAGAATCAGCTTGTTTACCAGCGAACCTTTGGCCACCCGCCAGACGATGGGCAGTTCCCGGTCGGCCGATACGCCGGTTACCTGGTTGGCGTTCAAGGCCAAATCGTCGCCGACCACGCCGACGGTTTTTTTCGCCGCCATTTTGGTCATCAGGGAAACGTCGTCGAGTACGGATGCGATGTCGTCGAGCAGGGTAAACAGGGATGCAAAAGCCATATAAGGGTCTCGGTTGGGAGGAAAGGGCGGATTATAGTCAAATCTGTCAAATACCGTAACGGTATGCCGCCGTTTTATGGCGGCAAACGTCAAAGGCCGTCTGAAATGTGTTTTTCAGACGGCCTTTGACGCATTGTGGTTTTTTCAACGCTACTCTTGTGCCTTATTGCCGATAAAGCGTGCGGCATAATCGCATTCCGCACTCAGCGGGATGCCGTTGGCTTCGGCGTGCGCCATCAGGGCATCGACCAGCATTTTGGCGATGCCGCGTCCTCGGAAGTTCGGCGTTACTTCGGTATGCACGACATTCCAACCGCCGTTTTCTTCCGTGTAGCCGATGTGGCCGGCCTCGAGTCCGTCGATGTCGATTTGGAAGCGGCGTTGTTCGGGAAGGTATTTGATTTCGGGCATGGCTGATTCTCCTGTTGTTTGGGGATATTAGGCCGTCTGAAAGGCGTTGCGCGCCGGTTTGCCGGGTGTTTCAGACGGCCTGAAGGTTTATTTATGACCGGTATCGTTGGAACCGGCTGCGGAGCCGCAATGGAAGCAGTAGCGGTTGAACGCGCTTTTCCGCGTGTTGCATTTGCCGCAGCGGTTAAACAGGTTGATGCTGCAATGCGGGCAGTAATCCATTTCGGGATGTTGGAAGTCCAGCGGGCGTTCGCAGCCGGGGCAGATGCCTTTGGCAGTGCATTGCTGGGCGCGGTCGTAGTCCATCTGCTGCTGCCGCTCGTCGGCGGGCAGTGCTTCTTCATTGCGCTTGCGTTCGAGGTAGCGGTTCATGGCGACGATGGCGTAGCGGCCGATCAGTATGGTCATCAGGATGCCGACCGCGTAGCGTACATAGCCGCCGTAGCTGGGCAGGTAGGGGACGAGTTCGACGAAAAAGGCAAACAGGGCGAAATAGATGAAGCCCCAAACAAACGGCCACCAGCGCGAGCGGCGTTTTTTGGCGAACAGGTAACCGCCGATAAGCAGCAGCGGCAGGGTGAGGGCGAGGCGGTAGAGGAAGACTTGCAGTTCGATGCGGCGGTCGTCCTTTTCTTTGAGTTTTGAGGCGTTATTTTGCTCCTGTTCGAGTTCTTTTTCGTTTCGGTCGCGCTGCTGGCGGTTGTCGAGCTGACGCTGCTGGATGGCGGCATATTGTTGTTGCAGGGTTTGCTCTTTGGCCTTCAGTTCGTCCAGCTTGCGGGTGCGGGCGATGACTTCGGGATTTTGTTCGGATTGTTCGGTAGCAGAACGGGCGGCAAGCCAGTTTTGCAGGCTTTGCTGTTCGGCGGCGGTTTGGTTGCGCTGCTTTTCCAATTCCAATGCGGAGCGTTCCGCCTCTTCCGTCAGGCGGGTGTCTTCTTCGTTCAGGCGGTCGCGGGTTTGCTGCAGCAATATCCCTTTTTCACCCATGTAGTCGTCCAATTCGCGGGTTTGTTCGACGGACGGCAGGTCGTTGATGACTTTGCCGCCCAGTCCGATGAGGAAGGAGGCGAAAATAAAGGCAATCAGCCACAGGCCGCGTCTGAACCATTTTTCGGGCAGGCGGTTGCCGGCGGATTTTTGGTGGCGCATCAGCGTGCTCCGTTTCATGTGGGAAAGATGTCAGTATAGCGGGGTGTCGGGGGCGGGGGCAATCGGGTATGCGGCCGTCTGAAAAAGGAAAGGCCGTCTGAAACCCGTTGTTCGGTTTCAGACGGCCTCCAAGATTGTACGCTTATTGTGCGTCGTCTTGATACTCTTTGCCGTCGGCCAGCAGCAGGACAGGCTGGCGGTTGTTTTCGATGACTTCGGCGGTAATGACGGCTTTTTTTACCTGCGGCAGGTTGGGCAGGCGGTACATGGTTTCCAGCAGGGCGCGTTCGACGATGGAACGCAGGCCGCGCGCGCCGGTTTTGCGGGTCATGGCCAGTTTGGCGATGGCGCGCAGTGCGTCCGGTTCGAATTCCAGTTCCGCGCCTTCCATGGCGAACAGTGCCTGATATTGTTTGACCAGGGCATTTTTCGGCTCGGTGAGGATGTTGATCAGGGCATCTTCATCCAGTTCGGCCAAAGTTGCAATCACGGGCAGGCGGCCGATTAACTCGGGAATCAGGCCGAATTTGATCAAGTCTTCCGGTTCGACGATTTCGAACAGTTCGCTGATGTCGGCGTTTTCGTCCTTGCTGTGTACTGCCGCGCCGAAACCGATGCCGCCTTTTTCCGTGCGCTGGCGGATGACTTTTTCCAAGCCGGCAAATGCGCCGCCGCAGATA
>ERZ772935.821-NODE-821-length-12212-cov-3.897754_pt1 | contig 12212 bp, 13 predicted proteins | sample MGYA00511683_ERZ772935 | MGnify/ENA primary metagenome ERZ772935 (study PRJEB29015, sample SAMEA2738086) | human oral metagenome | biome: human oral; feature: human-associated habitat; material: saliva | place: China | collected 2228 ...
GATTCAGCGGCTTGCGTTGTTTCCGGGAGGGGGCGGGGGATAGGTGCTGGAGAGGGCTTGGGGCCGTGCAGCCAGGGCGCGCCAGAGGCGCGCCGGGGTGAAAGCGGCATGCATCGACCGGAGCCGACCCATGCCGCAGCGCCTGTCAGGCGGGTTCAGGTATGCGCTTCAGCGCGCTTCCGCTGTAGTTCTGCCGCTTCTGCTTGTGCTTGATGACCTGCCGGTCGAGCTTGTCGATGAGGGTGTCGACGGCGGCATAGAGGTCGGTGTGGGTGGCTTCGGCAAAGATCTCGCGCCCGGCGACCAGCAGCTTCATTTCGGCGCGCTGCACCAGCTTCTCGACCGAGAGGATGACGTTGACGTCGATGACCTGATCGAAGTGGTGGCGGATCCGGCGCAGCTTGGTGGTGACGTACTCGCGCAGGGCGGGGGTGACTTCCACATGGTGTCCACTGATGGAGAGGTTCATGCCTGGTACTCCTTGGGAGAGGGTTCCACACACGGCCAGTGGGCGGTCATCGGCTTCGTCGTTGCGCGGCAGGAAGTATCTTGAGGGATTCCCGGTATTTGGCAACGGTTCGGCGCGCGACCTGGATGCCTTTCTGGCCAAGCAGTTCAGTGAGTTGGCTGTCTGACAAGGGCTGGTTGGTATCCTCCTGCTCGATGAGCTTCTGGATGAGTGCGCAGACGGCGGTGCTGGATGCGGCGCCGCCGCTGTCGGTAGCCACCTGGCTGCCGAAGAAATACTTCAGCTCGAAGGTGCCGAACGGTGTCCGGATGTACTTCTGGCTGGTGGCGCGGGAAATGGTGGATTCGTGGCGGCCGACGACTTCGGCGATGTCGCGCAGGACCAGGGGGCGAAGCGCCTCGGGGCCGTGATTGAAGAACGCCTTCTGGCGATCGACGATGGCCTGGGCCACGAGCACGATGGTGTCGCCGCGCTGCTGGACGTTGCGTGCCAGCGTGCGGGCTTCCTGCAGCTGGTGCAGCAGGTTGTGTTCGGGAGCGGAAGGTGACTCGGCATGGCTGTCTTCCGTGACCTGTTGCTCCCATTCTGCCCCAGATCTGCCGGTTTGTGCGGGTGATGGCGCGGCTTTTCGGTGGTTTTTCAACAGCGCCTCGTACTCGTCGTGCACGCGCAGCGAAAGCCGGGTGGCGGGGTTGGGTTCGGCACGCCAGCCGTGCGCTGTCCGGCGCACGATGATGTCGGGAATGATGTAGCGGGAGGGCTCCGCGTCGAAGCGGTTGCCGGGGTGCGGATCCAGTGACTGGATGAGGGTCCGGGCGGCCCGAAGCTCGGCCGGTGAGCAGGACAGGCGCTTGCAGAGCAGGGCGTCCTCGTGTTTTGCCAGCAGCGGCAGGCAGTCGTCGCTCACCAGCTGCAGGGCCAGGGCGATGAGGTCAGCGGGCTCGGGGGGGGCCTCGGTGATCGGGCTTCCGGATGGGGCGCCGTGGGCTGAGGCCGTTCGGAGGGAGGCATCGGCGCGGTCCTGCTGCAGGTGCAGCAGCTGCAGGCGCAGGCATTCGCCGGGTGTGCGCGCAGCCACGCCGGGCGGATCGAAACTCTGCAAGGTCTGCAGGGCGGCTTCCAGCTCGGCCGAGAGATCGGCGGGGGCAGGCCTTTCGGTGGCGTCGCTGGGGCCGGGGGCGCTGGCCATGAATTCGTCGGCCAGGGCGTCCAGCGAGAATCCGGCAGGCAGGTAGCCGTCGTCGCCCACTTCCCAGATGAGCAGATGGATGAGCGCGCGCTGGCGGGCATCGCAGTGGGTCTCGGCCAGCTGGTCCAGCAGGTGTTCGCGCAGCGAGGGCGATGCGGTCAGCGTGCTGCCGTAGGGTTCGTCGTCATCGCCCTCGGGGGCCGGTCCGGCGCTGCGCGTGATGCCCCAGGTGTCGTCGCCCCCCGGGCCGCTGTCGAGCAGCGTGATGTCGGGCCGCTCGTCGGATGAGGCGGTGGGGTCGTGCTCGCCGAAGGTATCGGCGCCATGGCTGGCCAGGTCGACGTCCTGCCGGGCGGTGCCTGCGTTGTAGGCATCCGCGCCGACGTCCTGTGCGGATGCTGCCGAGCTGCCGACGGGCGGCCAGGCGTCGGTGCTGGACATCCGTTCATGGCGCAGACTGCCGTCGGCGTGCAGGCTGACGGTGTCGTGGCGGGGGGGCTCCACCCGTTCCAGGAAGGGGTTCTGCTCGACGGCGCGCTCGATCTCCTGCTCCAGGTCGGCCGTGGACAGCTGCAGCAGGCGGATGGCCTGTTGCAGTTGTGGGGTCAGCAGCAGCTGCTGGCTCTGGCGTGTCTGAAGCGCGGGCTTCATCGGGGCATCGGGTCCGACGGAAAGGGCAGGGCAAGTGAGGTCCTGCCGTGTTTTTACCATCGGATGCCCGGCTTGCGCGCACCTGGCTGACCAGTGGTTTCCCGGATGCCGGTTGCGTCAGGCCGGCGGCAGCCGCGTGGAGGCGGATGCCACAGCGCGCGGAAAGGGGGTGACGCGCCCCGTGCGGCGAGAACGCCGCGGCTTACATCCGGAAGTCTTCGCCCAGGTAAGCCTTGCGGACGCGCTCGTCCTGGATGATCTGGTCGGGGCTGCCCGAGGCCAGCACCACGCCTTCGTTGATGATGTAGGCGCGGTCGCAGATGCCCAGCGTCTCGCGGACGTTGTGGTCGGTGATGAGCACGCCGATGCGCCGGTTCTTCAGCAGGTTGACGATGCGCTGGATCTCGATGACGGCGATGGGGTCGACGCCGGCGAAGGGTTCATCCAGCAGGATGAAGCGGGGTGAGCTGGCCAGCGCCCGCGCGATCTCCACCCGCCGGCGCTCGCCACCCGACAGCGAGATGGAGGTGTTGGAGCGGATGTGCTCGATCTGCAGTTCCTTCAGCAGCGATTCCAGCCGCGCCTTCTGCTCGGCACGGCTGATGCCGCGGCCACGCTTGTCCACCTGCAGCTCCAGCACGGCCAGGATGTTCTCCTCGACGCTGAGCTTGCGGAACACCGAGGCTTCCTGCGGCAGGTAGGACAGCCCCAGCCGGGCGCGGCGGTGGATGGGCAGGTGGCTGATGGAGTGCTCGTCCAGGACGATGTTGCCGCCGTCGGTGGCCACCAGGCCGGCGATCATGTAGAAGCAGGTGGTCTTGCCGGCGCCGTTGCGGCCCAGCAGCCCCACCACCTGGCCGCTGGAGACTTCCATGGACACGTCCTTGACCACCACGCGGCCGTTGTAGGCCTTCATCAGGTGCTCGGCCTTCAGGCGGCTGATGGGTTCGTGCTCGTGGTGGAGGATGTCGCTCATCGGTCGAAATGCGGATCAGGGTTTCCGGGAGGTCGGCTGGGCAGGGGTGGGCCTGGACAGGCTGCTTTCAGGCTGCAGCGGCAGGGGGGAGCCGGGCTTGCAGGGCTGGCTGGCGGCCTTGCCACCTTCCTGGGTGCTCTGAGGCTGGATGACGATGCGCACGCGCCCGGGGCGTTCGCCGCGCTGCTGGCCGTCCACCGAGAAGGTCTCGGTGCTGGCGCTGTAGACGATGTGGCCACCGGTGATCTCGTCGACCGGCTGGTTGCAGTTCTGGCGCTGCAGCCGCGCGCGCCCGGTGAGCGTGACCTGGTCGGTGCGGGTGTCGTAGAAGATCTGGTCGGCCACCCCGTGGATGTACTGCTCCATGCCGTCGCGCTTCTGGCGGAAGCCGGCCTGGGTGCCGTTGACGCGGGCCGTCTGTGCGTTGCGGCCCACCTGGGTGAGCACCATGCGGTCGCCCGTGATGCGGATGGTGCCCTTGGTGAGCACGACGCTGCCGATGAAGGTGGAGACCTTGGTGGCGTCGTTGTATTCCAGCCGGTTGGATTCGATGTTGATCGGCTTGTCGCGGTCGGCTTTCTCGGCATGGGCGGCGGGCGCAAGCAGCAGGGCCGACAGTGCCAGCGCCAGGGGCAGAAGGGACGGGTGGCCGGACAGCGGACGGGCGGGGATCATGCGGGTCTCGATCGGAATCCAGAAAGGGCGGGCAGTGGGGCGCAGGCCGGACAGCGGCCGACGGCCTGTGCCGCCAGGGTCGGTTTGCAGCGTGCGGGTTTTCTACTGCCCAGGCTCCCAGGGTGATCCTGCAAGTTTAGCGGGTTTTGGTGTCATCGCCGCGTGTGGTGGCGGGGAAATGACCGCGTACCCGGCTCTTCAGCTCAAGCTGGTGATCCTGGTCGCGGATTTCCATGCCCACGCCCTCCAGCCGGTTGTCGCCGGCCTGCATCTGCACCGGGGCGGCGGTGGAGATGAGGTTGTGCACCATGTCCACGCGGGCGGTTTCGGTGGTCAGCTGCATGGGAGGCGCATCGGCCGTGGCCGTGCGCAGCACCCGCACGTCCTCCTGCAGGTCGGCGTAGTCGCCGCTGTCCGGGGCCGACCCCTTGCGGGAGGTGATGGTGGTGAGCGGCTGGGTCTCATCCAGCGAGATGATGCGGGGCCGGGTGAAGGCCATCCGCTGGTCCAGCGGGTAGTGCAGCATGTGGTCGGCCTCGACCCGCACCGAGGGGTTGCCGTTGGCGTCGGCGCGCATCAGCGTCATCTGCTCGACGAAGAAGTCGGGGTCGGGCCGTCCTTCGACGGCGGGGGCGCCATGGTTCTGCTCGGCCTTCTTGGCGAAGTAGTAGCTGACCATGCCCAGGCCGATGAGGATCAGCACCGAAGCGGCGGCGGCCAGGCGGTCGAAGAGGCGTGGGCTCATGAAGAGGGCAGTACAGGCGGGACGGTGGATTCATGGGGACGGCCCGGCGGGCCGTCAGGACAGGCGATGCGGCAGATTCAGGAAAGAGGAAGGATCATGCCGTCGCATCGGGCCGGGCAGGGGCCAGGCGATAGCGGGCCAGCAGGCCATCCCGCTCGCCACGGCTGGCCAGCAGGAAATCGGCCAGCTCGCGCAGGGCGCCGTTGCCGGCACGGGACTGGGCCACCCAGCGGGCGACGGCCAGCACCTCAGGTACGGCGTCGGCGGGCGCCGCCGGCAGCACACAGGCCTGCATGGCGGCCAGGTCGGGCCAGTCGTCACCGATGAAGGCCATTTCCTGCAGACCGATGCCCAGCCGGGCACCCAGTTCCTTCAGCACGACCAGCTTGTCGGGCACGTCCTGGAAGACGTGCTGGATACCCAGTTCCTCGGCACGCCGGGCCACGATCTCGGAGCGGCGGCCGGTGATGATGGCCAGCTCGATGCCGGCCTTCTGCAGCAGCTTGATGCCGAAGCCGTCACGCACCGAGAAGCGCTTGGCGCATTCGCCCTGCGGACCGATCCAGATGCTGCCGTCGGTGAGGGTGCCGTCGATGTCCATGGCCAGCAGGCGCACCTGCCGGGCTGCGGCGAGTAGGTCCATAGCGCTCTCCTTCAGAGGGGGATGGGCTCACACCACCTTGGCGGCCAGCAGATCGTGGAAATGCAGCGCGCCCACCAGGTGGCGCTGCCGGTCGGTGACCAGGATCTGGGTGATGCGACGTGATTCCATGATGCGCACGGCCTCCACGGCCAGCGCCTCGGCCCCGATGGTGATCGGGTTGGCGGTCATGACCTCGCCGATGGTGAGGCGGGTCAGGTCAGGCTGGCTGCCGCTGAACACCCGGCGCAGATCGCCGTCGGTGAAGATGCCAGCCACACGGTTCTCGTCATCCAGCACCGCAACCATCCCCATGCGCTTGCGGCTGATCTCCAGCAGCGCGTCGGTGAAGAGGGTCTGCGGCTGGCAGGTGGGCAGGTCGTCGCCCTGGCGCATGATGTCCGAGACGTGGGTGAGCAGCCGGCGGCCCAGTGCGCCACCGGGGTGCGAGCGGGCGAAGTCCTCGCTGCCGAAGCCGCGTGCCTCCAGCAGGGCCACGGCCAGCGCGTCGCCCAGGGCCAGGGCGGCGGTGGTGCTGGCGGTGGGAGCCAGGTTCAGCGGGCAGGCTTCCTTCTGCGCGCCGGCATACAGATGGATGTCGGCGTACTGGGCCAGCGGCGATTCGGCATCCCCCGTCAGGGCGATGAGGACGGCGCCCACGCGCTTGACCTGCGGCACGATGGTCATCAGCTCGTCGGTGCGGCCGGAGTTGGACAGCGCGATGAACACGTCCTGTGCCGTGACCATGCCCAGATCGCCGTGGCTGGCCTCGGCCGGATGCACGAAGAAGGCCGGCGTGCCGGTGGAGGCCAGCGTGGCGGCGATCTTGCGGGCGATGTGCCCGGACTTGCCCATGCCGCTGACGATGACGCGACCCTGGCAGGCCAGCACCTGGCGGCAGGCACGGCAGAAGCTCTCGTCCAGTGTCTCGCGCAGGTGCTGCACGGCATCGGCCTCGATGGCCAGCACCTGGCGGGCGCGGTCGAGCAGGGCGTTGTCGTCGATCTGGGCGGGATGCAGGGAAGTCATGCGCGGACAGGAAAATGAAACGGGTGATGGAGCTACCGACAGTTGGCTTTCAGTATAGAGCGAGTGGTGGCGTTTGGGGCCCGACGGCGGCGGTGCGATTCCATGCGCGGCATCTGGCGGCGTGCAGCGTCGGGGGCGGGTCGCCGATGCCGTGCGGGGCATGTGCTGTCAGGGGCAACCCGGGCGCCCGCACCGCCGTGACATCCTTGCGGGGCATGCGGCAGACGTGGGGTGCTGGAAGGTGGGGCAAGGTGTCGCAGGGGGGGGTATCTGGGTTATACTGACCCGTCGTTCATTAAGGGCGTCGCAGACGCGGGGCACGGCCCTGTTGCAACCGGCGCAAATGGGCGCGGGGCGCGCCCCGACAGAGGGGCGATTCAGCATCAATGAATGGTGAATCGGGCGCCCGAATGTGTGTTTTTGCGGTTGGCGGGGTTTTTTCGTGTTAGCTTGCCAGCTGCCTCTTCCCCTGACAGGACTGATTTGGATAAAGATACCCTTCTGTCCATCGAATCGCTGAGCTTCGGCTATACGCGCGATCGGCTGATCCTGAATGACATCTCGATGTCGTTCAAGCGCGGGTCGGTGGTGGCCCTGATGGGTGGCTCGGGGTCTGGCAAGACCACGGTGCTGCGCCTCATCGGCGCCCAGGAACGCCCGCAGAAAGGCCGCGTCCTGCTCAATGGCGTGGATGTCCACAGCCTGTCCAAGCGGGAGCTCTACCGGATGCGTCGCAACATGGGCATGCTGTTCCAGTTCGGCGCGCTGTTCACCGATCTCAGCATCTTCGACAACGTGGCCTTCCCGCTGCGCGAGCAGACCGATCTGCCCGAATCGATGATCCGCGACCTGGTGCTGATGAAGCTGCACGCGGTGGGGCTGCGTGGCGCCGCGCACCTGATGCCTTCGGAGATTTCCGGCGGCATGGCGCGCCGGGTGGCGCTGGCCCGCTCGGTGGCGCTGGATCCGCCGCTGCTGATGTATGACGAGCCGTTTGCGGGGCTGGACCCGATCTCGCTGGGCACCATCGCGCACCTGATCCGGACGCTGAACGAGGCGCTCAACGCCACCAGCATCCTGGTCACGCACGACGTGCAGGAAACCTTCGAGATCGTCGACTACGCCTATGTGATGAGCCGCGGCCAGATCATCGCCCAGGGCACGCCCGACGAGTTGCGTGCTTCCACCGATCCGCAGGTGGTGCAGTTCCTGAACGGTCGCCGGGACGGGCCCGTGGCCTTCCACTATCCGGCCGGCCCCATCGAGAAGGAGCTCGGACTATGATCGGCATGCTGGCTCGACTGGGGCGCTGGGCACGCCACGTCATCAACGACCTGGGCTTTGCCGGGCGTTTCCTCATGCAGCTGCTGTGGGCGTCGCTGCTCTCGCTCAAGCGGCCCCGCCTCATCAGCGAGCAGGTCTACTTCGTGGGCAACCGCTCGCTGTCCATCATCCTCATCTCGGGCCTGTTCGTGGGTTTCGTGCTGGGGCTGCAGGGCTACTACAACCTGGAGCGCTACGGCGCCGAGTCCTCGCTGGGCCTGCTGGTGGCGCTGTCGCTGCTGCGCGAGCTGGGACCGGTGGTGTCGGCGCTGCTGTTTGCCGGCCGCGCCTGCACGTCCATCACGGCGGGCATCGGCCTCATGAAGAGCGGCGAGCAGCTCATCGCCATGGAGATGATGGGCGTGGACCCGATGCAACGGGTGCTGGCGCCGCGCTTCATGGCCGTGATGATCGCACTGCCGCTGCTGGCGCTGCTCTTTTCGGCCGTGGGCATCGTGGGTGCCTGGGTCGTCGGGGTGCAGATGATCGGGGTTGATCCCGGCTCGTTCTGGTCCCAGATGCAGGGCGGTGTCAGTTTCCGGGCGGATGTGCTGAACGGCGTGATCAAGAGCTTCGTGTTCGCGCTGCTCTGCGGTTTCATTGCGCTGGTTGTCGGCCATGAATCCGACGCGACGCCCGAAGGCGTGGCCCGCGCCACCACCACCACCGTGGTGATTTCCTCGCTGGCCGTGCTGGCCAGTGACGTGCTGATGACCGCGCTGATGTTCGGCGGTCTGTGATCCAAGACAGGTTACTTCGATGGCAATGCAACGCAAATCAATGGACGCGCTGGTGGGCTGCTTCGTGCTGGCGGGCATCCTGGCGCTGGTCTTCCTGGCCGTGCGCGCTTCCGACCCCAACTCCACCAACATCCGCGGTGGCTATGAGCTGGAAGCCAACTTCGACAACATCGGTGGCCTGAAGGCCAAGGCGGCCGTGCGCAGCGCCGGCGTGGTGGTGGGGCGTGTGACCGACATCACGCTGGATCCGCAGACCTACCAGGCCAAGGTGATCATGCGCATGGACCCGCGCTATCACTTCCCGAAGGATTCCTCGCTGAAGATCATGACGGCCGGCCTGCTGGGTGAGCAGTACCTGGGCATGGAGCCGGGTGCCGACACCGAGGAGCTGGAGGACGGCGGCAAGATCGAGATGACCCAGTCGGCCATCGTGCTGGAGAACCTGATCAGCCAGTTCCTGTATGGCCAGGCCGGCAAGGGCCAGGAGAAAGGGGAAGGGGGGGCGCAATGACGGGTGAGGCACGGCCGGACGGCATGACGGCGCCCGTGCATCTGCGGCTGGCCGGCATGGCGCTGGCGCTGGGCCTGGCGGGCTGTGCATCGGTGTCGGGCACGAACGGTGGCGATGCCGCCGGTACGGGTGCTGCGACCGGCAAGGAGGCGGCTTCTTCGGCTGCCTCGGCGTCTGCTGCCCAATCCGCTTCGGGGGCCACATCGACGTCGGCTCTCACCTCGGCGGCTGACTCGCTGAAGTCGGCCGTGGGTAGTTCAGGAAGCGCGGCGGGTGATTCTTCCGCCGGTGCGGCTACCTCTGCTGCCAGTGGTGCAGCCACTTCCGCAGCCGGTGATGCTGCCACCGACGCAGCGACGTCCGCGGCCGGCGATGCGCTGAAGGCGGCCGGTGTGCCGACCGATCTGTCGGTGGACAACGTGACGGGCGGTGTGAAGCTCTCGCACCTGACCACCTATGATCCGAAGGATCCGCTGCAGGCGTACAACCGGGTGATGTTCGCCTTCAACGAGCGGGCCGACCAGTACGCGCTCAAGCCGGTGGCCAAGGCGTACCGCTTCATCACGCCCAAGCCGGTGCAGTTCGTCGTGGGCAACTTCTTCTCGAACCTGGGCGACCTGTGGACGGGCTTCAACAACCTGTTGCAGGGCAAGGGCAAGGCGGCGGCATCCGATACGGCGCGCTTCTTCGTCAACTCCACGCTGGGCTTCCTGGGCTTTGCGGACGTGGCCACCGAGATGGGGCTGGAGAAGCACAACGAGGACTTAGGCCAGACGCTGGGCTGGTGGGGCGTGCCTTCGGGGCCGTATTTCGTGATCCCGCTGCTGGGGCCGTCCACCATTCGTGACGCCACCAGCCGCCTGGTGGATGTCTACGGGCAGCCCTACATGTGGCAGGATGGTCACGAGGCATTGAAGTGGTCGCTGTGGACGGTGGACAAGGTCCACACCCGCGCCAGCCTGCTGGATGCCGAGGGGGCGCTCAACGATGCGGCGCTGGACAAGTACACGCTGATGCGTGATGGCTGGCTGGCCCGCCGTCGCAACCAGGTGTATGACGGTGATCCGCCGGATGAGGACGATGCGGCCGATCCCTACGGTGATGACCCGTATACGGACGACCCCTATGCCGACGATCCGACGCAGGACGAATCGGACAGCGGCGCCGCCGATGACGCATCCGCCCAGAGTGCGGCCGACAAGGCGTCTGATGCGGCTTCCGATGTTTCGGACAAGGCGTCTGATGTGGTCGACAAGGTGAAGGAAGTCACGAAGAAGAAGGCTGGCAAGGCAGCCGGCAGCGGCTCCTGAGTACACCCGGCAAGGCCGGTGACCGTTGATGGACACTGGTTCCGCTCCGACCGGGCGGCTCCTTGCCCGTGAGGCGGGCAGGCCGTCGGGGACGGGGTTTCGATGAACATTGATTGGCGGGGCCATGCAGGTGCCCCCGATCTTTCCAAGAAAGGATTTCTCATGAAACTGAAACTGATTTCGCTGGTCTCGGGCCTGTTCCTGGCTGGTGCGGTCTGGGCGCAGACGGTGCCGAACGACTTCGTGGAGAAGCTCTCCAACGAGGTGCTGACCGAGGTGCGCAACGACAAGCAGATGAAGCAGGGCGACATCGGCCGCATTTCGCAGCTGGTGGACCAGAAGCTGATGCCGCACGTCAACTTCGAGCGCATGACGGCGCTGACCGTGGGGCGTCCGTGGCGTCAGGCCACACCGGCCCAGAAGGAAGCCATCATGAAGGAGTTCCGCACGCTGCTGATCCGCACGTATGCGAACGCCTTTGCCACCGTGAAGGATCAGAAGATCCAGATGCGCCCCTTCCGCGGCGAGGCTGACCAGAAGGACGTGGTGGTGCGCAGCCAGGTGGTGCAGCCCGGTGGCGATCCCATCCAGCTGGATTACCGTCTGGAGAAGCACGGCGACGACTGGCGCATCTATGACGTGAACGTGCTGGGCGTGTGGCTGGTGCAGACCTACCGCAACCAGTTCGGTCAGGAAATCTCGGCCGGCGGTCTGGACGGGCTGATCAAGAACCTGGCGGCCAAGAACGCCCAGGTGGCCAAGGGCGCCAAGAGCTGAGCGGGCCATGGCTGAAGCAAGCATCGAGGCCGCCGGCAAAGGCAAGGTGCCCGATGGGCCGATGATGGCGGATGTCGGTGACGGCACCACCGCCATCACGCTGCCTGAGCGGGTGGACAACAGCAACGTGCAGGCCGTGTTGCAGTCGCTGGAAGCCGAATGCAAGGCACGCCGGCTGACCAAGGAAAGCCGCGTGCTGGTCGATCTGGTTCGGCTGAAGGAATTCGATTCCACCGTGCTGTCGGCGCTGCTGGAAATTGCCCGCCACGCGGGCAAACCGCTGGCGGTGCACAACCCGCCGCAGAAGCTGGTGTCGCTGGCGCAGCTCTACGGCGTGGCCGACTTTCTGCTGGACGATCACCCCGAACTGCGCAAGCTGCGCGAGGCCCTCGCAGTCGAGGAAGAGGCCATGCGCCGGCGCAAGGCGGCGCTGCTGGCGCGCGCATGAGGCAGGCGCTGGCCCAGGGGGAGGCTGCTGCATCAGCTGCAGCTTCCACGCCGGGCGCCGCGTCGGCATGCACACCGCTGCCCGGTGCGCCGGTGAACGCGTCTGGCAATGCATCTGGCGCGGTGCACCCCATCGTCGTCGAGGGCGTGACCAAGCGCTTTGGCGACCTGCAGGCCCTGGGTGGGGTCGATCTGACCATCGCCCAGGGAGATTTCTTTGCGCTGCTGGGCCCCAACGGGGCCGGCAAGACCACGCTGATCTCCATCATCGCCGGACTGGCCCGGGCCGACAGCGGCCGGGTGTCGGTGATGGGCCATGATGTGGTGACCGATTATCTGCGGGCGCGCACCTCGCTGGGCGTGGTGCCGCAGGAGCTGGTGTTCGATCCCTTTTTCACTGTGCGCGAGACCCTGCAGATCTCGGCCGGCTATTACGGCGTGCGCCGGGCCGATGACTGGATCGACGAGGTGCTCGACGGCCTGGGGCTGACCGACAAGGACGGCAAAAAGCTCGACAGTGCCCCCAAGGGTCCGCTCAACATTGAGCTCTTCGCCGGTTCGCCCGACGACAACAACGCCAAGTTTTTCTTCGATGGTGCGATGAGCGTTCTCAGGCCCTTCCTTGACGACGGCACTCTCGTCGTGAAGTCCGGACAGACCAGCTTCGACCAGGTCGCCATCCTGCGCTGGCAGCAGGAAGTCGCCCAGAAGCGCATGGAGGACCTGCTGA
>ERZ772935.823-NODE-823-length-12192-cov-2.501689_pt1 | contig 12192 bp, 9 predicted proteins | sample MGYA00511683_ERZ772935 | MGnify/ENA primary metagenome ERZ772935 (study PRJEB29015, sample SAMEA2738086) | human oral metagenome | biome: human oral; feature: human-associated habitat; material: saliva | place: China | collected 2228 ...
AGCTCTATTCGAGTGACGGGGGGAGATGCTATAGTGGGGTTACTTCAGAGGGCTGGGCGGTGCCCACCCTCTAAGAGGCTTAGTAACCAGGGTTCTGCTGCTTGCCCAGCGTAGCGTTCGCATTGATTTCACTCTCGGGGATGGGGAGGATCGTGCGGAAGTACGTGTGGTCGAAGGAGCGAGCTTCGTTGATCAGTGCGCCGTGCCAGCCGGGAAGACCCTTATAGAAGCGTTCGCAAGTCTGACCATTACGCATCAGGTCATAGAAGCGGTGGCCTTCACCGACGAGCTCCTTACTACGCTCCTTGAGGATGCGAGCGAGGGTGAGGTCGCCTGCAGCGACGCTCTTGGCGGGGTTAGCACGCTTGACGATGACATTGAGGTAATTCAGGGCGGTAGACGTATCTCCGAGCTTGAACGCAGCTTCAGCAGCGTTCAGATAGACTTCAGCCAGACGGATGACGGGGATGTCGTTGGTACGCATATCCTTGAGGGCTGCCTTACCAGGGTACTTCCCGATGAACATCTTCATGTCAGGCGTAGCGTCGGGGAGGTTCTTCACGACCCCTTCGGCCTTCGTGCCTGTGCTTGCCCAGAGGACGTTCCAGCGGATATCGTTGTCGTCTTCCTTCATCTCTTCGTAGAACTTCTTCGTGATGAAGGCGTTGTAATACCCGTTGACGTTGAGCACGTAGGCAAGCCCTTCGCGGTCGGCCCAGTCCTTAGAGTCGAAGTTCACGATCGAGAAGATCATTTCCTTCGAGCTGGCTTCGCTCCATACCTGCTTGTAGGTCGTGACATCGGTAGCGAGCTCATAGAGGTGGCTATCGATGACTTCCTTGCTCAGGCTGAGTGCCTTCGTATTGCCTTCGGTGTCTCCCTTGTAGAGGTACACGCGAGCCAGAAGTGCCTTAGCTGCAGACTTGCTGATGTAGCCATAGCTGGTATCCTCAAGGGCATTGCTGGAGATGGCCTCCGTGAGGTCCTTGATGATGAAGTCATAGCACTCCTTGAGGGTGTTACGCCCTGGCGTAGCAGCATTGTCGGGGATACCCTCGATGAGGGGTACACCCAGCGCAGCCCCATCGTTGGAGTAGGGGTAGGGCGTAGCGTAGACACGGCAGAGGTCGAAGTAGCAGAGTGCGCGTACGGCCTGAGCTTGTGCCTTGGCGTTAGCGATCTCCTTCTGCAGGCTGGCTGAGGCTCCCTGAGAGAGCTTTTCGCACATCTGCAGGAGGCGGTTGGCGCGACGGATCGTATTGTAGATCTTGAACCAAGGCCCCGTGATATTGCTACGGGTATAGTCCATCTTGTAGTAATTATTCCCGCGGGAGCCTACGGTGGGGCACTGCATATCATCCCCTCGTACATCCCCCATGATGGTGAAGGTGCGAGCATAGTATGAGGTGGCAGAGTTCCCGCCTTGTAGCCCGTCGTAGAGACCGCGGAGGGAGGGCTGTAGGAGGCTTGCTTCCTTGAGCGCCTTCTCCGTGCCAGTGGCGTTCGAAGGCTCGGTGTTGAAGTAACCTTTACAGGACGAGATGCTGGCCACGAGGCCCAGGGAGGCCATGAGGCCTATGATGATCCTTTTCATAAGACTTGAACTGTCATTTGTGTGGTTAGCAATAGACTATATACCGACCTGAAGACCGAAGGTGACGGTGCGCAGGGGAGGCGTGCCGTAGGCTACGAAGCCACGCTGCTCGGGGTCGACGACGAGCATCTTATCCTTCCAGGTGAGGAGGTTGTTACCAGCGGCATAGAGACGCAGGGTGTTGACACCGATCTTCTCAGTCCAGCGCTTAGGAGCGGTGAAGCCGATGGTGAAGTTCTTCAGACGCAGGTGGTCGGTGGGGCGCAGGAAGCGGGTCGAGTACGTGTACGTATTCGTAGGCTCGAAGGAGGGGAGCTCCGTCTTGTCGCCGATCTTCTTCCAGATCTTATTGATGTCGTAGTACTTGGGGATAGCCAGGTTCAGCACTTCTTCGTTACCGTCCTTGTAGAGTGCGATAGCGCTATCGTAGAGATAACCACCGAGGGAGTAGCTGAGGGTGAAGTTGATGTCGACGGGGCCCCAAGTGATGTTGTTGATAAGCCCGCCAGTGAAGGTGGGGTCGAAGGGCTTGTCGTCGATACGGCGGCGGTGAGCCTGAGAGCCATCCGTGACGATGGAGCGGTCGTAGGTCTTCGTGGCTTCGTCGTACTTATTGGAGTAGTACTGTACCTTACCCGTGTTGGGGTCGATACCAGCGTATTCAGCCAGATAGTAGGCGTTGTAGGGGTGACCAACTTCGTGGATCCAAGTGCGGTCTACACGTGTGGTTTGTACGCCGTCGTAGCGCAGGAGGGTGTTCTTGTTGTGACCGAGAGAGAAGGTCGTGCTCCAAGAGAACTTGTCCGTAGAGATGTTGGTCGAGCGCAGTTCGACTTCGAAGCCCGTATTGCGCATACTACCTACGTTCTGCAGCTCGCTGCTGAAGCCCGTCGTACCAGAGATGCTCTTGTAGAGGAGCAGGTCGGTAGTCAGACGGTTGTAGTAGTCGAAGGTAACGCCGACGCGGTTGAAGAGGCGGAAGTCAAGACCGAGGTTGAATGCCTTGTTCTTTTCCCAAGAGAGGTTGGGTGAGCCGAGAGCGCTTTCCGAAGCCCCTGTACCCCCATTGTAGTTGTAGCCGAAGCTGTAGAGGGAGAGGTGGTCGTAGTAGCCGTAGGGGAGCGTACCGTTAGCCCCGTAAGAGAGGCGCAGGCGGGTGTCGGAGAGGATGGGCTCGAGAGACTTCATGAACTTTTCCTTGCCGATGTTCCATGAGCCAGAGAGTGACCAGAAGAGCCCCCAGCGGTGAGCTGGAGCGAGGCGAGAAGAGCCGTCCCAGCGGGCCGAAGCACCGAGGATGTAGCGGTCATCGTAAGCGTAGTCCCCCTTGACGAGGAAGGAGAGCATGCGGGTCTTGTCGACTTCGGTGCTACCGCTTGAGTTCCCTGCATTCCCCAGTTCGTACTTGAGGTAAGAGGGGAAGTCAGTACCCCAGATATAGACGTTCAGCCGGTCGAAGGCTTCGGACTCGAAGCTGGCTACACCAGAGAGGTGGTGCTTGCCGAAGTCATGGTTAGCGTAGAGCTGTGACTGCGTGGAGAGGGTAGCACGCTCGAGGTTGGAGCGCTGGAAGACCCCGTTAGCAGCTTCACCGTCACCTTGGCGAGGGTCCCACCAGACGGCTTCTTCGGAGTTGATGTAGTCGTAGCTGACGTTCTGACGGAGCTTCAGCCAGGGGAAGAGGGTCAGCGTAGCTTCGATAGAGGGATAGACGCGCACGAGCTGCGTTTCGGAGAAGTTCTGCGTCGTGGCGAAGAGGGGGTTGATGTTGTTGTTCCCCGAGAAGCTGTTGTTGTAAGATCCATCTTCCTTGAAGGGATAGTTAGATGGAGTCAGTGTAGCGGATACGCCGAAGATAGGGTTAGCGTAGGCGCCACCTTCACTGCTGGTGTGCTGCTTGGTCTTAGCGAAGAGCATGCGAGCCTTCAGCTCCAGACGGCGGTCGGTGTGGCTGACGTTGAAGCTACCGGTCAGACGGTTGAAGTCAGAGGCCAGTGAGATACCCTTCTGATCAGCGTAGGACATCGAGGTGTAGAACTTCGTCTTCTCACCACCACCCGAGACGCTGAACTCGTAGTTCTGTGAAGCGCCATTGCGGAGGAGGATCTTGCGCCAGTCCGTGTAGCCAGACCAAGGCTTAGCGATAGCGGTACCGATGGTCTTCTCTACCTGAGCTGCTACGTCAGAGGCGTTGGGGTAGAGGAGCTGATTCGTCGTCTTGTCGCGGAGCTCGCTGTAGTACTTGGTGTACCCGTGGCGGATCAGCTCGTTGCGCTTCTCTGCACTGAGGGTAGGACGGTAGTCGATAGCCATGTCGGAGCTACCCCAGTCAGCCTTGAAGTTGTAGTGCGTCTTCCCAGCACGACCGCTCTTGGTCGTGATGACGACGACCCCGTTAGCAGCACGTGAGCCGTAGAGCGAAGCGGAAGCAGCATCCTTGAGCACCGAGACCGACTCTATATCCTCAGGATTGATGGAGGCAAGGATATTGGACGAATAGCCGCCAATACCATAGTTCCCCGTTGTGACAGGCACCCCGTCGACGACATAGAGAGGCTCTGTAGTCCCATTGATACTCCCGACCCCACGGATCTGGACCGTACCAGCTGACCCAGGGTTACCTGTCTGTGAAGCGACGCGGATACCCGAGACCTTACCCGAGAGGGCCTTATCGATGGACTCTACCTTGGCATTTGCCAGGTCTGCGGCCTTGATGCTGGAGGTAGCCCCCGTGAGGGAGGACTTACGCTGGACACCGTAGGCCGATACGACCAGTGGGTCAAGCGTCTTCTCCGTGCTCTTGAGCTGGACGCGAAGCTCCTTACCTGCTACGACGGCGACCGTCTCGGCGCCATAACCAATATAGGAGATACGCAGGGTCTTCGCTCCCTCGGGCAGACGAAGGGTGAACTTCCCCTTCGCGTCGGTGAGGGCCCCACTGCGGGGGTGCTCAACGCAGATGACCGAAGCACCTTCGATCGGTTCATTGTTCTCAGCCGCAACGACTATCCCAGTCACGGCTACCTGCTTCTGTGCCCAGGTAAGTCCTACGGAGAGAACCAGGAGCAACAGGCTTAGTAAACTCTTTCTCATTAGCGAATTGGTGAATTTGGAGGTGAATATATACAACGAAGAAGCGCTTCTCGAGGAAATCCAGGAGAAGCGCTTCTTACAAACTCTTTATTGCGAGATGCTATATACTAACAGGTATACAACAAGCTGCTTCGCCTATGGATATGCGTCATCATGCTGAGCCACATCATCGTGTCAGCATACATTCGCATAATCATCATAGACTGGACTTGTTGCATATAGCTATTAGTCTTCTTTTCTTTTGAGTGAAGGGAGGAAGGTGAATTATCCACGACGGACGTCCTTCCGATTGGTGCAAAGGTAAAGCAGTTTTTGAAAATTCCAAATCACGCCCCTCAAAAATACCCGCACGACACCCCTCAATGGAGGGCTATCCACCCGAGCGAAGAGAAAGCACTACCCCATCATACACAGCGACTTACCGCCACCACACAGAAACATCCTGCCACGCTCAAAAAAAATTTCTCGCTGAGGGTGATAAACGAACCTATATTGGTCGGCGGGCTGACCAATATAGGTCATGGATGCGACCAATATAGGTCGAAGTACGAAGCTATATAGATCAGCCCGCCGACCAATATAGGTTCGCATCCCCCCTCCCGTGAGGTCACATCCGAGCGCGCATAAAAAAGGCTGACCTACCGCGGTAGATCAGCCGAAGAGCATCTGGAGAAGCGGGCTCGTTTGCCCTTAGTAAATCTGAATGAAGCGCACGAGCTCGGCACCAAGGTGGCCGTTGATCTTGCGCTGGAGCTCGGCTTGCTGGAAGCCCAGCTCCTGCCGTACCGCAGGCGAGGAGACCTGCAGGCGGAGTACCCCTTCGTCGAAGCGTACCTCCTGAAGCCAGCGGTACATCGGCCCTAAGAGCTCAGGCAGGTAGTCTCGCAGACGATGCACCAAGAGCTGCTCATACATATCGGGGTCGTCGTCCCACAGCGAGGCAATGGCTTCGCCGAGGAGCACGGTCTTACTCTGCTTCATGGGTGGGGGTGGAGTCGATAGAGCGCACTTCGCCCGAGGACACTTCGAAGAGGCGATAGTCTTCGCCCCAGCTTGTGACGATCTCGTCGAGGTGCTTGCGGTTCGTATCCGTGATGAAGATCTGCCCGAAGTCACTCCCTCCGACCAGACGGATGATGCGCTCCACACGCTCAGCATCGAGCTTGTCGAAGATGTCATCCAAGAGGAGAAGCGGGCGCTCGGGGTTGGTCGCAGAGAGCAGCACGTACTGAGCGAACTTCAGCGCGATGAGGAAGGTCTTATTCTGCCCCTCGCTCCCGACCTTACGGATGAGCTCTTCGCCGAGGAGCATCTGCAGGTCATCCTTGTGCAGACCTATAGTCGTATAGCCCATGAGGCGGTCACGCTGACGGGCCTCACGCAGGAGCTCGAGGCAATGGCCCTTATGCTCAGCGAGCGACGACGTATAGACGAGGCTCACACGATCCTGCCCGCCACTGATAGCGGTATAGTACTGCTGGAAGAGGGGAATGAAGTCTCGCACGAAGGCCGCACGACGCTCGTAGAGGAGCGGGCTGACCTGCTCGAGCTGTAGATCAAGGACTTCGAGGACGGCATCATCGGCACGCTGGCTCTTCAGGAGCACATTGCGCTGCTCGAGGATGCGATGGTACTGTGCGAGTGCCGCCATGTAGACGCTATCCTGCTGGGAGAGCTGCTTGTCGACGAAGCGGCGACGCTCGTCGCTCCCCCCGAGGATGAGCTGGTAGTCCTGTGGCGAGACGATGACCAGCGGGAAGGCACCGATATGATCGCTGAGCTTAGGGTACTCCTTCTTGTTGCGCTTGAGAACCTTGCGATGCCCAGGGCGGATCTGCAAGAGTAGCTGACGCTCGTCGCCGAAGTCGCTTCGGTAGACGGCATCGAGCACGGCAGCCTCCTGCCCATATTGCACAGCGAGGCTATCGGTGATCGAGAGGTGACTCTTGGTGAAAGAGAGGTAGTGCAGCGCATCCAGCAGGTTGGTCTTCCCCATCCCATTGAGGCCAATGAAGCAATTGACCTTGGGGGAGAAGGTGCAGGAGGCCGAGGCGATGCTCTTGAAGTGCAGGAGGTGCAGACGCTGAAGGATCACGGGCGGGAGGGATTAGCGTGGTGCAGAGCCGCCACGAGCCATCTGCTCCTTGGTCGAGAGCATACCGCAGGCAGCGGAGATATCTTCACCGCGGGAGGTGCGGATCGTCGTGGTGTAGCCGCGCGACTCGAGCTGGCGCTTGAAGTGCTCCATCTTATCTCGCGAGAGCGGACGCAGGGGCACATCAGGGATTTGGTGGAAGGGGATGAGGTTGATACGGCAAGGGATACCACGCAGGAGGCGGGCAAGCTCCGCAGCGTGCTCGTCGCTATCGTTCACCCCATCGAATACGATATACTCGAAGGAGACGCGGCGCTGCCCCGTGAAGTCGGCTTCGCGGATCATCTGCAGCGTGTCCTCCAGTGGCAGACCACCCTCAGCAGGCATCAGCTCCAGACGCCCCTCGTGGAAGGGATTGTGCAGGCTGACCGCCAGATGGCAGGTCGTCTCGCTGAGGAAGCGCTCAAGGCCACGGCGCACACCTACCGTAGAGAGCGTGACGCGCTTAGGCGACCAGCCCAAGCCCCATGCAGAGGTCAGGACGGAGATGCTCTTCAGTACGTTCGTCGCATTGTCGAGCGGCTCGCCCATACCCATATAGACGACGTTGGTCAGCGAGGCGGATTCCTCGACGGAGAGGACTTGGTTGATGATCTCACCCGAGGACAAGTTCCCCTTGAAGCCCTGCTTACCCGTCATACAGAAGAGGCAGTCCATCTTACAGCCCACCTGCGAAGAGATGCAGAGCGTAGCGCGGTCCTTATCGGGGATAAAGACGGCTTCGACAAGCCCCCCTGTGGAGACGGCGAAGAGGTACTTGCGCGTGCCGTCCTTCGAGAGCTGGCTCATCACGGGAGCCGTACGACCGACGGTATAGCGCTCAGCGAGGAGCGTGCGATTGGCTTTGGAGAGGTTCGTCATCTCATCGATGGAGGTGACGCGCTTGTCATAGAGCCACTGGGCTATCTGCTTGCCCGTGAAGCGGGGCATGCCCAGGGAGGTGACCAGCTCGGTAAGCTCATCGAGGGTGCGACCAAGGAGTATTTCTTTGCCTTCTGGCATCGTATGCGGATAAATCGAGGGATGAATGAATAAGGCTGCCCGCAGAGTGTCTTCATGCGGGCAGCCTATTTAATAACTGATATCAGTGGCAAAGGGTTGTCCCGATGCCCCGATAGATGGGGAGCCGGCTACTAATAGAAGCGAGCGCGGTTGTCCTGAATCTTCATCTTCTGGATGAAGTCCGTGAAGACACGGTAGCTGTACTGACGAGCTAGACCGAGCTCCTGCTGCTTGACCTGTGCAGCGACAGCAGCGGGATCGTTAGGTGTAGCAGCGACGGGCTGGAGGACCATAACTTCGGCGTTGCTTGCAGCGAAGGGCTTAGAGAGCTTACCCATGGGGGTCGTCATAGCTACGCCGTTGAAGGTAGCAGGCTCGCTACCACGGACGAGGTAGTTGACGTCGACGAGGGTGTCGACCTTCGTCTGGAGCTCCGTAGCGTAAGCATCGAGAGAAGCGAGGTTCTTGCCTTCGAGGTTCTTAGCGAGGGTCTCAGCCTTCTTCTTGCTGGTGAGGTAAGCTACGATCTCTTCCTTGACAGCGGAGAGAGGAGCTACGCCAGCAGGCGTGTGCTTGACGACTGCGGGGATGACGAGGTAGTCCGTACCGCAGGTGTAGAGCTTCTGGCTGACTTCGCCGTCCTTAGCACCGATAGCCCAGCTGATGACCTGACGCGAGCTGGGGATCTGCCCGAGAGCAGCCGTCTGCGTCGTCACAGGGATGTTGCGAGCTACGCTGAAGCCTTCCTTCTCAGCCTTCTTAGCCATAGCATCGAAGCCACCGCCACCACCGAGGATGCGGTTCATAGCAGCGTACTTAGCGTTGTAGGTCTCAGGAGAGAACGTAGCAGGGATCGAGAGGAATGCTACCTGATAAGCATCTACTGCAGGCTGGGGGTTCTCAGCACGTACGAGGACGGAGAGAGGAGCCCGACCGAGACGAACGACCGTACCGAAGGGTACCTTGTAGAGCGTATCGAGGTTGAGAGCTGAGCCCTGAGAGAGCTGTACCAGCTGTGATTCGGTGAAGGTGCTATCGACCGAGCCGTAGCGGTTAGGCATCTGGATGAGGCCACCCGTAGCCGACGTAGAGGGGTCGATGCTGTGCTTCTTAGCGAGCTCAGCAAAGCTGGCACCCGCATGAAGCTGTGCGAGCAGGCTATCAGCCTGACCCTTGACGCTATCGTTGAGGACGATCATACGGACAGAGACGCCTGCAGGGACCATCTTCTTACCGACGAGCTTGATGATATCGTAGCGGTCGCTGACGAGCTGAGGATCGCTGACGGCACCAGCCTCAGCACCCTTGATGAAGGCGACCTGCTCAGCACCGAGGCCCAGCGCATCGAGCTCAGCACCGGTGAGGTAGCTCTTGGAGAAGAACTTGCTGGAGGTAGCGAAGCCACGGAGTACAGACTCGACGTTAGCGGCATTTGCACCACGAAGCTCGGCGACAGCCTTCTCCTTCTCAGCAGCAGCGTTCTTGTAGTCTTCCTGCGAAGGAGTGACCTGCAGGCTGATGTAGCTCACCTCGGTGAGAGGGTACTGCATCTTGTAGAAGTCCTTGTGCTCGTCGTAGTACTTCTTCACCTCGCTATCGCTGGGCTTAGCAGCCTCGTCTGCGATCTGAGCAGCAGAGGTGCGCACGAGAGCGATGCTACGGCTTTCCTTACCGACAGAGAGCTCACGGTCTACATCGTTGATCTTATAGGTACGAGCGAGCAGCGTAGAGAGCTTCTGCTGGAGACGCTGAGACTTGATCTGCTTCTGGAGCTGCTCGAACTGGCTCTTAGCCTGCAGGAGCTGGCCACGCTGCTCAGCAGGAGCTGCCTGGATCTGCTTATCAGAAAGCTGCTTGATGATCTCGTTGATCTGCTTCTCATCTGCCGAGCCGAAGAACTGTGCAGCCAATGGCGAGGGAGCGATCCCCTTACCCACGAGGAGGGCATAGAGTTCGTCGTCAGATACGCCGAGGCCGACCTTTGAGGTCACCTCATTGAGGGCATACTCCGAGATGTACTCTTGGGCCAGTTGGTTATTCAGCTGCATGCGTTGCTCATCGGAGAGCTGCTGGCCCTGGGCTTGAGCCTGGTCTTCGAGCTCCTTGAGGCGCATGCTATACTCTTCGATCGAGACATCTTTGCCATCGATGGAGAGAGCCGTACGCTCATTCTTGCTCCAGAAGGTGCGCCCACTGGTGAAGAGGTCACCGATGACAAAGCCCGCCAGGGCGATCCCGATGACCACGACCAGCAGTACCGAATGACTTCGGATCTTCTCTAATACTGCCATTGTTTGTTTTTACCTATGGATGAATAGTGTTTATATTTCAGTCTTTGAGGAACAAAGATACAAACACTCCGACGAATACTCAAATACAAAGGGCCTTCTCAGAAGGAAGTGGGATAAGGGAAGCGCACTTCCCCTATCCCACTGCTTCGGATAGCGTATGTAAATACGGTGTATGGAGTACCCGCAGAGCGCTGCTTAGTCCCGTGGAAGCTCCTCGAAGTCAACGTACTCGTCGCTTGAGGGGCGGGTGAACTTGCGAGCCTCGATATCATCGAGCTCCTGCTTCTGGCGGCTGTCCGAGCTCTCTGCCGTGCCTTCACGGCGCTCGGAGGATGCCCCAGGGGCACCGTAGCCACGATTGCGGTAAGCCTCACCACCGGCCGCCTCGGTCATACGACGCTGGAGGAGCTGGAGGAGCTTCACGGCCAGCCAAGCTTGGATCGTAGGCCAGTAGAGGTAGAGGAGGACACCGATGAGGATTATTATCAGGAGGCTCATATCGAAATTCGGATTTATCTAATACATACTATGTGACAAAGCTCCTCAGTCAAAGAGCGTGCCAAAGCACTCCGCTTAGGCCTTCTCGCCCTTCTGCTGAGGAAGAAGTGACAGCAGGAGGTAGGCGATGATCGTCACACTGCAGCCGAACCAGCCCAGCCATACTACCGACCCGACAGCCACCACGATGAGCACCAGCTGAGGCCACTTGTGGCTCAGGGGCTCCTTCGAGAGCTTGAAGGAGAACATCGGCAGCTCGCTGACCATCAGCAGGGACAGTACGAGCGTCAGCACCAGATAAGTGATGAGCGTAGCCGAAGCACCGATGGACAGCCCGAAGGAAGGAATGGCAGCCGCAGCACCGATCCAGAAGAGTGCGTTCGAGGGGACGGGGAGTCCGAGGAACGAGGTCGACTGGCGCGTGTCGTTGTTGAACTTCGCCAGGCGCAGTGCAGCAAATGCCACGACGATGAAGACGCCATAGTTCAGATAATTCCCTGCATCCAAGCCCTCCAGTCCACGGAAGACAAGGGTAGCGGGAGCCAAGCCAAAGCTCACGACGTCGGCCAGCGAGTCAAGATCCTTCCCGATCGGAGAGGACACACCCAGCAGGCGCGCTACCATCCCATCGAAGAAGTCAAAGACAGCCGAGAGGACGATGAGCCACATGGCGATATCGGGGCGACCTGCATAGAGCGTGAAGACGATAGCCATCACGCCCGAGAGGAGGTTCCCCGCGGTCAGCATATTAGGTATATGCTTCTTGATATTCATTCCTACTATTATATATATGTATAGGGAGGGACGCTGTACTGCTTAGCGAGGCAGCGTAGCGATGTCGGTGATATTCCCCTGGACCTTCTGCCCGACCTTGACGTGCACCTTCGTGCCGAGGGGGAGGTAGAGGTCGACACGAGAGCCGAACTTAATGAAGCCGAGGTTCTGGTTGATATCTACGCGCTGACCGACCTCTGGATAGGTGACGATACGGCGTGCGATAGCCCCAGCGACCTGACGGACGAGGATGCGATCGCCACCCTCCGTGCGGATGATGACAGCTGAGCGCTCGTTGTCCGTGCTGCTCTTAGGCAGGTGAGCCGAGAGGAAGCGACCATCGGTGTGCGAGACATGCTCGACGACCCCATTACAAGGGATCCAGTTGACGTGCATATCAAAGACGCTCATGAAGACGGATACCTGCAGGCAGCGGCAGCCAAGCAGCTCCGTCTCCTCCGTCTCCTCGACGACGACGACACGGCCGTCAGCAGGGCACACGATCTCCAGCGGGCCATCGCTATGCTTGCGAGGCTCGTAGCGGAAGAAGTTGATGACAGTCAGATAGAAGAGGATCGAAATAGCCAGGAAGATGTAGCTAAACGTCCCTCCCGCAAAGAGAGCAATGAAGGCATTCAGCCCGATAAGAGTGATAGCAAAGCCAATGAGTGGGCCGCGCCCTTCTTTGTGAAGTAACATAGGGGTCTATTGAGTGGACACTTTATGACATGGGTAATATATCATGCAAATATACTTAAAAAAGCCTATACCTTAGATAAAAGAGG
>ERZ772935.827-NODE-827-length-12160-cov-5.330938_pt1 | contig 12160 bp, 9 predicted proteins | sample MGYA00511683_ERZ772935 | MGnify/ENA primary metagenome ERZ772935 (study PRJEB29015, sample SAMEA2738086) | human oral metagenome | biome: human oral; feature: human-associated habitat; material: saliva | place: China | collected 2228 ...
CGCTATTGGAGGTAGCTGGGCGAAAGAACGTGCTGGTGGTGCCTTTGCGGCAGGTCTATCCTTTATCCTGATTAACCGCATCACTGGTGTAATATTCGGTGTAACAGGAGATATGCTGAAAGATCCAGAAGCGAAGGTGAAGACACTTCTTGGTGGATCTATCAAGGTTGCTGATTACTTTACTAGTGTTTTAGAGTCACCTGCCTTGAATATGGGAGTTTTCGTTGGGATTATTGCCGGTTTTGTAGGGGCGACAGCCTTTAACAAATACTACAACTACCGCAAGTTACCAGATGCTCTATCATTCTTTAACGGGAAACGGTTTGTTCCATTTGTCGTTATCCTTCGTTCTGTAATTGTGGCTCTTATCTTGTCATTCTTATGGCCAGTAGTCCAAACAGGAATTAACAACTTTGGTATTTGGATTGCTAACTCAAAAGAGACTGCTCCAATCTTAGCCCCATTTGCCTTTGGTACTTTGGAACGTCTCTTGCTTCCATTCGGTCTTCACCACATGTTGACAATTCCAATCAACTATACACAATTGGGTGGTACCTATGAAGTGCTTTCTGGTATCTCAAAAGGATCAACCGTATTTGGTCAAGATCCACTTTGGTTGGCTTGGGTAACAGACTTAGGAAATACAAAAGTTTCTGACCCTGCTACTTACCAACACTTGTTGGATACTATCACACCTGCTCGTTTCAAAGTAGGACAAATGATTGGTTCATTCGGTATCTTGATGGGGGTTGCCCTTGCCATTTACCGTAATGTAGATCCTGATAAGAAACACAAATACAAAGGGATGATGATTGCGACTGCTCTTGCAACCTTCCTCACAGGGGTTACAGAACCAATCGAGTACATGTTTATGTTCGTAGCAATGCCTCTTTACCTCGTTTATGCAGTGGTACAAGGTGCAGCCTTCGCGATGGCAGATATCGTCAATCTCCGTGTCCATTCATTTGGATCTATTGAGTTCTTGACTCGTACACCATTGACCGTTAAAGCTGGTCTTGGTATGGACATCTTTAACTTCATCTGGGTAACTGTTCTCTTTGCTGTGATCATGTACTTCATTGCAAACTTCATGATCCAGAAATTTAACTACGCAACTCCTGGACGTAACGGAAACTACGAACAAGCTGAAGGTGGAGCAGATGAGTCTGAAACTTCAGGTTCAGGTAAAGTAGCTGCTGCTTCTCAAGCAGTTAACATCATCAACCTTCTTGGTGGACGTGCTAACATCGTCGATGTGGACGCATGTATGACTCGTCTTCGTGTCACTGTTAAAGATGCTGAAAAAGTTGGTACAGAAGAACAATGGAAGGCTGAAGGAGCTATGGGACTTGTCATGAAAGGACAAGGGGTCCAAGCGATTTACGGTCCAAAAGCGGACGTATTGAAATCAGATATCCAAGATTTGTTAGACTCAGGTGAAGTGATTCCTGAAACCCTTCCAAGTCAACAGACAGCGGCTCAACAAGCAGAAGTTGCCTTTAAAGGGGTGACAGAAGAAGTTCGCTCGGTTGCTGAAGGACAAGTCATTGAATTAGAAAAAGTTCAAGATCCAGTCTTCTCACAGAAAATGATGGGTGATGGATTTGCAGTTGAACCAGCAAATGGTCAGATTGTTTCACCAGTAGCTGGTAAGGTGACAAGCGTCTTCCCTACCAAACATGCGCTTGGTTTGGTAACAGAATCTGGTCTTGAAGTCCTCGTTCACATCGGTCTTGATACTGTAAGTCTGGAAGGTAAACCTTTCACAGTGAAGGTAGAAGAAGGCCAAACAGTGGCAGCGGGAGACCTATTGGTAGAAGCAGATTTGGATGCTATTCGTGAAGCTGGACGTGCAACTACAACAGTTGTAGTCTTCACAAATGGTGCAGCTATTCAATCTGTCACTCTTACACAAACTGGTCAACTTCCAGCAGATGCTGTGGTTGCAAAGGTTGAATTATAATCTATGAGAGTTATTCCTTGTATCTATTGGGTACAGGGAATTCTCTATTAGGAGAGTAGGATCATGAAATTTTTAACTTTAAACACTCATAGTTGGATGGAAGAAAATCCCCAACAAAAATTTGAGGACTTATTAAAAGACATTCTTGCAAAGCAATACGATGTGATTTGTTTCCAAGAAATAAATCAGACCATCGAAAGTCCAGTTGTTCCTGTTAATGACTTGTACCATCCAACTCCTTCTGCGGAGCCGATCCATCAGGATCACTATGTTCGTTGTTTAGTTGAAAAATTAGAAGAAGAAGGATTGAGCTATCACTGGACCTGGGCTTATAACCATATCGGCTATGACCGTTATCATGAAGGTGTGGCGATTTTATCGCGTACCCCAATCCAGGCAAGCGAACTCTTGGTTTCAGATGTGAATGATCCAACAGATTATCATACACGACGGATTGCCATAGCAGAAACCCAAGTTGATGGGAAAGACATTGCTGTTGCCAGTGTCCACCTCTCCTGGTGGGATAAAGGCTTCCAGCAAGAGTGGGCGCGTTTAGAAGAACGCTTTAGCCAATTGCAAAAACCTTTGATTTTAGCTGGGGACTTTAATAATCCAGCTGGGCAAGAAGGTTATGAAGCCATTTTAGCGAGCCCGCTAGCTCTTCAAGATAGCTTTATTGAAGCCCGTCAGACCAAGGGGACTTACACTGTAGGTCCTGGAATTGATGGATGGGATGATAATCAAGTACCCTTGCGGATTGATTATGTTTTCACTTCAAAAGAATGGGTTATCGAGCGGCTAGAAGTTGTGTTTGATGGTTCTAGTCAGCCTCTCGTCAGCGACCATTATGGTTTGTCAGCTGACTTGTATTTACCATAATATTCAAATCCCTATGCCTTGAGGAGGCTAGGGATTTTCTTTATTTCCCTTGCTTTCACTTTAGCCCTAAATATGATAGAATAAAGTATTAAGAAACGATAAGGAGGGTGTCCATGCGGTGTCCAAAATGTGGCGGAAATAAGTCTAGTGTTGTAGATAGTCGCCAGGCAGAAGATGGGAAAACGATTCGTAGAAGAAGAGAATGTGATGAATGTCATCATCGCTTTACCACTTATGAACGAGTAGAAGAGCGGACTCTTGTTGTGGTGAAAAAAGATGGCACCCGGGAACAGTTTTCTAGAGATAAAATATTTAATGGGATTATTCGATCTGCTCAGAAACGTCCCGTGTCGAGTGACGAAATTGAGGAAATTGTGGGACGAATCGAACAAAAGATTCGTAGCCAGAGTGAAAATGAGATCCAGAGTGACTACATCGGATCACTTGTCATGGACGAGTTAGCAGAATTGGACGAAATTACCTATGTTCGGTTTGCGAGTGTCTATCGTAGTTTCAAGGATGTTGGTGAATTGGAAAGTCTCTTAAAGCAGATTACCAAAGGAACAAAGAAGAAAAAGGAAAAATAGATGAAGCCCAATACTTCATTTTCTTTCTTGAAGAATAATTATTTAGCGCCTACAGGAGCCTCTTTCACGCATCTGTATGGACCAATATTAGGTGTTCAAGCAAGTCAATTATATACTTTTCTGCTGAGTCTCTATGATCAGGGGAAAGAAAAACGGCTGATTGCTGTTCTTTTAAATCACTTGGATCTAGGTTTTGCTCATTTTCTCGAAAGTCTAGACCGTTTGATTGCCATGAATTTATTAGAGGTTTTTGAGACAGATGAAGGACTTCAGTTCCGATTTTTGGCTCCGCTAGAAGCAGATCAATTTTTCGCGAATGTCGCTTATCAAAAGTTGCTGGAGAAAAAAATAGGAGAAGTAGCAGTTCGTGACTTGCTTCCTGAAAAACCAGAGGGAGAGAAACGGAAGGTAAACTTTGCATCAGTCTTTGGGATTGATGGTGTTTCGACTCATCAGAGGAAAGTATCTTCCTTCAGTTTAGAGCACTTTAAACAATTAATGGTGCGGGATGGCCTTCGTTTTGAGAACGAACAAGAGGACCTCTTGGTTCTTTATGCCATCACCGAAGAGAAGAATTGGACTTGGTACGAGACCTATCTATTGGCCAAGGAGACAGCGGTTAATTTGGTCATTTCGACCAAACGGATGAGACAAAAACTGACCCAAGAGCCACAAGAAAAAGGTAAGGATGAGTTCACTCCGCAGGAAAGAACTATTATCCGGGAAGCTAAAAATAAGACCAGTCGTCAATTTTTAGCAGGAATTAAAAAAGCGCGTAAGGCTGTTGTGACCCAATCAGAACGCCAAGTAATTTCTGACCTGGCCCGTTTAGGCCTGTTAGATGAAGTCATAAACGTAATCTTGTTGTTTACCTTTAACAAGGTTGCTTCCGCCAATCTCAATGAAAAGTATGCCTTAAAAGTTGGAAATGACTTTGCTTATGAGGGGATAAAGACGGCTGAAGAGGCCGTTCAGAAGATCCGCCAGCGCCAAGACTCCCATTTACAAAAAGCAAAAGAGAAAGTAGCTAAGAGTGGGTCAGCGACAGGAAAGACCAATGTTCCGAAGTGGAGTCAGCCTAACTATACCAATCAGACTAGCCAAGAAGAACAGGCTAATCTGGAACAACAAAAACGAGCCTTGCTCGAGAAATTAAATCAAGGAGGGGAGTAAATGGAGAGCGTAGGGAAAACCATGTCCCAGATGAATCGATCACAGCAGTTCAATTACGAAGAATTGGTAGCTCAAATTCTCGCCGAACCTGAGATTGCAACCTTTATTCAAAAGGAAGGTTTATCGGATGTAGAAATCCGTCGTAGCATTTCAAAATTTAATCAATACATTAGTGAGCGAAATCGCTTTGTCCTAGGGGATGAGGATTATATTGCGAGAGGGTATAAGCCTGTTTTAGTCATGAATGAGGGTTATGCGGATGTTTCCTATGAGGAGACACCTGAGTTAATCGAAGCACAAAAACAAGCCGCTATCAATAAACGCTTGCAGCTGATCAACTTACCAAGCACCTTGAAGGAAGCTTCCTTAGCCAAAATCGACTTGGATGACCGTGGACGCTTTGGGGCCTTTGAAGAATTAGCCAATTTTGTCGCATCTTATCCTCAAGCTCGTAAAGGGATTTTTCTGTATGGAGATTTTGGAGTTGGAAAAAGCTACATGATGGCAGCTCTTGCTCACGACTTGTCTGAAAAACGGCAGGCTTCTTCAACGATTCTGCATTTTCCAAGCTTTGTCATCGATGTTAAAAACGCCATTAATACAGGTCAGGTTAAGGAGATGCTGGATCAAGTCAAGAAGGCTGAAATTTTGATTCTTGATGACATTGGGGCAGAGCAGATGTCGCCTTGGGTTCGGGATGAAGTCTTACAAGTCATTTTACAATACCGGATGCAGGAGATTCTTCCAACCTTCTTTACTTCCAATTTCAATTTTGAAGACTTGGAACGTCATTTTGCTACGTCTCGGAATGGAGATGAGACTTGGCAGGCCAAACGTGTCATGGAGCGAATTAAGTTCCTGGCTAAAGAAGTGCGCCTAGAAGGAGAAAATCGCCGATGAATCCCGTTATTGATTTGATGAAATCTCATTCCTCTGTTCGACGCTTTAAAGAGGAGGCTATCAAGGAGGAAGATCTTCAAGCGATTCTGTCAGCTGGTCAAATGGCTTCCTCATGGAAGAACTTCCAGTCCTATTCCATCATCTTAGTGAGAAGCCAGGAAAAGAAAGAGGCGCTTTATCAATTCGTCCATCAGGAGGCCATCCGCCAATCTTCTGTCTTCCTACTTTTTGTAGGAGATCTCAACCGAGCTGAAAAAGGGGTTCGGATGCACACGGATCAATTCCATCCAGAAGGACCAGATAATTTGTTGATTACTTCTGTAGATGCTGCCTTAGCAGGTCAAAATACTTTGTTGGCTGCAGAAAGTTTAGGCTATGGAAGGGTAATTATTGGCTTGGTGCGTTATCAAGCTTCTGAAGTGGCTAAATTATTCAATTTACCAGACTATACTTATCCTGTTTTTGGGATGGCGTTAGGGGTGCCAAATCAGAATCATCCTGTTAAGCCGCGCCTTCCTTTGGAAGCTGTGGTTTTTGAAGAAAGCTATCAGGTGCAGACTCCTGAGGTGATTGAAACCTTTGACCAAGTACAGACTGCCTATGCTGGAGCACGGGCAGCGGATACTTGGAGTCAACGTTTAGCTGCCCAATTTGGACAGGAAGAACCAGCTGCTACAGCAGAGTTATTAAAGAAACACAAACTAGAAAAATAAGAGAAAAGAGGATACCATGGCTTTACCTACTGTTGCCATTGTAGGACGTCCGAATGTCGGGAAATCCACGCTCTTTAACCGGATTGCCGGTGAGCGGATTTCCATTGTCGAGGATGTCGAAGGGGTTACTCGGGACCGTATTTATGCAACGGCGGAGTGGCTCAACCACCATTTTAGTATTATCGATACTGGCGGGATTGATGACGTGGACGCACCTTTCATGGAGCAAATCAAGCACCAAGCTGAGATTGCCATGGATGAAGCCGACGTCATTGTCTTTGTAGTATCTGGAAAAGAAGGGATAACCGATGCAGATGAGTATGTTGCTCGGATGCTCTACAAGACTCACAAACCAGTTATTTTAGCGGTCAATAAAGTAGATAATCCAGAGATGCGAAATGACATCTATGATTTCTACGCTCTAGGCCTGGGAGAACCCTTGCCAGTGTCATCTGTACACGGGATTGGTACAGGGGATGTTTTGGATGCTATCGTTGAAAATCTTCCAACGGATCGCGAAGCCGAAAATCCAGATGTCATTAAGTTTAGTTTGATTGGTCGTCCAAATGTTGGAAAATCCAGTCTAATCAATGCTATTCTTGGGGAGGACCGCGTTATTGCCAGTCCTGTGGCTGGAACTACGCGAGATGCCATTGATACCCATTTCACGGATGCTGAAGGCCAAGAATATACTATGATTGATACTGCCGGAATGAGGAAATCTGGTAAGGTCTATGAAAATACAGAGAAATATTCTGTGATGCGGGCCATGCGGGCTATCGATCGTTCGGATGTGGTCTTGATGGTCTTAAATGCGGAAGAAGGGATTCGAGAGTACGATAAGCGGATTGCTGGATTTGCCCATGAAGCTGGTAAAGGGATGATTATCGTGGTCAACAAGTGGGATACACTTGAAAAAGACAACCACACTATGAAAAACTGGGAAGAAGATATCCGTGAGCAGTTCCAATATCTACCTTACGCACCGATTATCTTTGTATCCGCTTTGACCAAGCAACGTCTCCACAAACTTCCTGAGATGATTAAGCAAATCAGTGAAAGTCAAAACACACGTATCCCATCAGCTGTCTTGAACGATGTTATCATGGATGCCATTGCCATCAACCCAACACCGACAGACAAAGGAAAACGACTCAAGATTTTCTATGCGACCCAAGTGGCAACCAAACCACCGACCTTTGTTATCTTTGTCAACGAAGAAGAACTCATGCACTTTTCTTACCTGCGTTTCTTGGAAAATCAAATCCGCAAGGCCTTTGTCTTTGAAGGAACACCGATTCATCTCATCGCAAGAAAACGTAAATAAAAAAGCAGAATCTGGAATGACATTTCCAGATTTTTTTGATAAAATGAAGTTGAAGAAAGCGCTATCAAAAAGAGGTGTTGATGATGGAACATTTGTTTAAATTGTTAATCTTATTACCCTGTTTTTACTTTTTCAGCTGGATTGAAAAGGCCAACAGAGATAGTAAATTTTTCCCAATTTTTTACTATTTTTACTGGATTTACATCACCCTCTATGCTCTTTTTAGCCTTGCTTGGACAGTTTTTTCAGTCTTGTTTTTCAATATCCTATTGAGAAATGTGGCAGACATCAAGTCTTGGGGCATTTGGCTATTATTACTACTTATTGCTTTTTCCAGTTCTTGGTTAACCTATATCTTTTTCAAAAAAATGCTTCGCTTGAGACGGGAACTGGGGAAGTCTAAAGGTGGAAAGCATTGATTTATATTGGTAAGAACATTTAATAGAATGAAACTAAAGAAAACAATTTTAAAGAGGAGGTGTCGATGATGAAACTGTCGTTTAATTGGTTTCATTTGATACTCTTATTTCCTTGCTTTTACTTTTTTTATTGGATAGATAATGCTGATAGAAACAGTAAGTTTTTCCCCATTATCTACTATTTCTACTGGATTTATATTTCCCTTTTAGCTCTGTTTAGCTTGGATATGACAATTTTTTCATTCTTATTTTTCCCTTTTGTTCTAAATTATGTATCAGATGCTAGTACTTGGGGTGTTTGGTTGCTTTTGATAGTCTTATCTCTAGGCAGTGACTGGTTAGACTATATCTTTTTCAAAAACATGCTTAGACTAAGAAAGGAGTTAGGAAAGTCTAAGGGCGAAAGGCATTGATTTATATGGTTTTTATTGATAGGAGGTAGCTTATGGCACATCTAAAATCATTTATTACACGCTATTCTAAGGTCTATATTGGTTTAGTTCTGTTGATCTGGATTGCTTTCTTCTTTCTTCCTTGGGGCAGTCCGATTCTGGGGGGAAAGATTGACCTCTTCAGCATACAGAAAGTCTTGCTAGTTTTTGGAATTCTGTCGATTTTGATGGCCTTGCTGTCCAAGAAAGTCAGTCTCTTTGTTTTTGGATTGATCTGCTGTTTTTCTCTTTGGATTAATCTATTTATCCTATTTGCGATTTTGCCGATTTTTGGCAATTAAAGTATCATAAAAGTCAGAGAGGTTAGCTTGGAAACTAGCCTCTTTTTCCTTTTCAAAATGGGGATTCTTCCTTGAAAATAATCAGTAATTGTGCTAAAATTAAAAGAACATTCTAAAATATTCGGAATTTAAAGTAAGGAAAAACATGGCTAATATTTTAAAAACAATTATCGAAAATGATAAAGGAGAAATCCGTCGTCTGGAAAAGATGGCTGACAAGGTTTTCAAATACGAAGACCAAATGGCTGCTTTGACTGACGACCAACTAAAAGCAAAAACAGTTGAATTTAAAGAACGTTATCAAAATGGAGAATCACTGGATTCATTGCTTTATGAAGCATTTGCGGTTGTCCGTGAAGGTGCCAAACGTGTCCTAGGTCTCTTCCCTTATAAGGTTCAGGTCATGGGGGGAATCGTTCTTCACCATGGTGACGTGCCAGAAATGCGTACAGGGGAAGGGAAAACCTTGACTGCGACCATGCCCGTATACCTCAATGCCCTTTCAGGTAAAGGGGTTCACGTAGTTACGGTCAATGAATACCTGACAGAACGTGACGCGACTGAGATGGGTGAATTGTACTCATGGCTCGGTCTGTCAGTAGGGATTAACTTAGCAGCCAAATCTCCAATGGAGAAAAAAGAAGCGTATCTCTGTGATATTACCTATTCAACTAACTCAGAGATTGGTTTCGACTACCTTCGTGACAATATGGTCGTTCGTGCAGAAAACATGGTACAGCGTCCGCTTAACTATGCCTTGGTCGATGAGGTTGACTCAATCTTGATCGATGAAGCTCGTACTCCTTTGATCGTTTCAGGTGCCAATGCAGTTGAGACTAGCCAACTCTACCACATGGCGGATCATTTTGTGAAGTCTTTGGACAAAGATGACTATATTATTGACATTCAGTCTAAGACGATTGGTTTGTCTGATTCTGGGATTGACAAGGCTGAGAGCTATTTCAAACTGGAAAATCTCTATGATGTCGAAAACGTAGCTCTTACCCACTTTATCGACAATGCCCTCCGTGCCAACTATATCATGATTCTTGATATCGACTATGTGGTTAGCGAAGAACAAGAAATTTTGATCGTCGACCAATTTACAGGTCGTACCATGGAAGGTCGTCGTTACTCTGACGGCTTGCACCAAGCGATTGAAGCAAAAGAGGGTGTGCCAATCCAAGATGAGACTAAGACTTCAGCTTCTATCACCTACCAAAACCTCTTCCGTATGTATAAGAAATTGGCAGGTATGACAGGTACTGGTAAAACAGAAGAAGAAGAATTCCGCGAAATTTACAACATTCGTGTTATCCCAATCCCAACCAACCGTCCAATTCAACGTATCGACCACTCAGACCTTCTCTATGCAAGTCTTGATGCGAAATTTAAGGCTGTAGTTGAAGATGTAAAAGCTCGTTACCAAAAAGGTCAGCCGGTCTTGGTAGGTACAGTTGCCGTTGAAACGAGTGACTTCCTTTCTAAGAAATTGGTAGCAGCAGGTGTTCCTCACGAAGTCTTGAATGCGAAGAACCACTACAGAGAAGCGCAAATCATCATGAACGCTGGTCAACGTGGTGCCGTTACCATCGCAACCAACATGGCCGGTCGTGGTACCGACATCAAGCTTGGTGAAGGGGTTCGTGAACTTGGTGGACTTTGTGTTATCGGTACAGAACGTCACGAAAGTCGCCGTATTGATAATCAGCTTCGTGGACGTTCAGGGCGTCAAGGAGACCCAGGTGAGTCACAATTCTACTTGTCTCTTGAAGATGATTTGATGAAACGTTTCGGTTCAGAACGTTTGAAAGGTGTCTTTGAACGACTCAACATGTCTGACGAAGCCATCGAATCTCGCATGTTAACGCGTCAAGTTGAAGCAGCTCAAAAACGTGTCGAAGGAAACAACTACGACACTCGTAAACAAGTCCTTCAATACGATGATGTTATGCGTGAACAACGTGAGATCATCTATGCACAACGTTATGATGTCATTACTGCAGATCGTGACTTGGCACCAGAAATCCATGCTATGATCCGTCGTACCATTGGACGTATCGTGGATGCGCATGCACGTTCTAAGGAAGATGAAAAATTGGAAGCAATCTTGAACTTTGCTAAGTATAACTTGCTTCCAGAAGATTCAATTAGCCGTTCAGATCTTGCAGGTCTGTCAGACCAAGCTATCAAAGATGAACTTTTCCAACGTGCCTTGAAAGTCTATGATAGCCAAGTTGCTAAGCTTCGTGACGAAGATGCAGTGAAAGAATTCCAAAAAGTCTTGATTCTACGTGTTGTAGACAACAAGTGGACAGACCATATCGATGCTCTTGACCAGTTGCGAAATGCTGTTGGTCTTCGTGGATATGCCCAAAACAACCCTGTTGTAGAATATCAAGCAGAAGGTTTCCGCATGTTTAACGACATGATTGGATCGATTGAATTCGATGTGACCCGCTTGATGATGAAAGCACAAATCCATGAACAAGAACGTCCGCAAACTGAACACAATATCAGTACAACTGCGACTCGTAATATCGCAGCGCAGCAGGCAAGTCTTCCTGAAGATTTGGACTTGAGCCAAATCGGACGAAACGACCAATGTCCATGTGGATCAGGTAAGAAATTCAAGAACTGTCATGGTAAGAGACAATAATATGAGATAAGATACAGGCGGATACCTGGTAAAAATCATTTTTTGCTTGGTGTCCGTTTGCTTTATAAGGAGATGAATCATGGTATTTACAGCTAAAAGTCCTAAAATTAACATTGAAGAAGTTCGCGCCTTGTCAAAACTAGATGGTTTGGCTTATGAAAAAAAATACCAGCGTGATCAGGAATTGGAAGCCATCATCCGTGGAGATGACCAGCGTATTCTCTTGGTGATTGGACCATGTTCATCTGATAATGAGGAGGCAGTCCTCGAGTATGCCAAGCGCTTGTCTGCCTTGCAAGAAGAAGTCAAAGACCGTATCTTTATGGTCATGCGGGTCTATACAGCCAAACCTCGTACCAATGGAGATGGCTATAAGGGCTTGATTCACCAGCCAAATGCGACAGAAGCCCCTAGTTTGATCAATGGAATCAAGGCTGTTCGCCAACTGCACTATCGTGTGATTACCGAGACTGGTATGACAACTGCTGATGAAATGCTCTACCCAGAAAACCTTCCTTTGGTGGATGATTTGATTTCTTATATGGCTGTTGGGGCTCGTTCAGTTGAGGACCAGCAACACCGTTTTGTAGCAAGCGGAGCAGATTTTTCAACAGGATTTAAAAATCCAACATCTGGAAATCTCAATGTTATGTTTAATGGGATTTATGCGGCGCAAAACAAGCAGAGTTTCCTCTTTCTCGGTAAAGAGGTGGAAACGACTGGAAATCCATTGTCTCATGCCATTCTTCGTGGTGCCTTGAATGAATATGGGAAAAATATTCCCAACTACTACTATGACAATTTAGT
>ERZ772935.830-NODE-830-length-12154-cov-4.750558_pt1 | contig 12154 bp, 9 predicted proteins | sample MGYA00511683_ERZ772935 | MGnify/ENA primary metagenome ERZ772935 (study PRJEB29015, sample SAMEA2738086) | human oral metagenome | biome: human oral; feature: human-associated habitat; material: saliva | place: China | collected 2228 ...
TAGCAGGTGGTACTGGAGCAGGTGTCTTCTCTGAAGCTAAATCACTCAACGAAAGCCGTCCTGAAAATGAAAAAGTTTGGGTTATCGGTGTTGACCGTGACCAAGAAGCAGAAGGTAAATACACTTCTAAAGATGGAAAAGAATCAAACTTTGTTCTTGCATCTACTTTGAAACAAGTTGGTACAACTGTAAAAGATATTTCTAATAAAGCAGAAAAAGGTGAATTCCCTGGTGGTCAAGTGATCGTTTACTCATTGAAGGATAAAGGTGTTGATTTAGCAATGACAAACCTTTCTGAAGAAGGTAAAAAAGCTGTTGAAGATGCAAAAGCTAAAATCCTTGATGGTAGCATCAAAGTTCCTGAAAAATAATTGAAGGAAGTCATTTCTTAGGAAGCGGCCTGGGGCCGCTTCTTTAAGAATTGAGACAAATCATTTTGTCTCAATAGAGCTTGCTAAGTTTCTTTAGCAGGTTTTATTGAAACAAAATAAAACTCTGAAAGGAAGAGCACATGGCACACGAAAATGTCATTGAGATGCGTGAAATTACCAAAGTTTTTGGTGAATTTGTCGCTAACGACAAGATTAACCTTGAACTTCGTAAAGGTGAAATTCATGCACTTTTAGGAGAAAATGGAGCTGGGAAGTCCACTCTTATGAACATGCTAGCAGGGCTTCTAGAACCAACTAGTGGTGAGATTGTGGTCAACGGTCAAGTTGTAAAACTAGACTCTCCGTCAAAAGCAGCTAGCTTAGGAATTGGAATGGTTCACCAGCACTTTATGTTGGTAGAGGCATTTACAGTCGCTGAAAATATCATTTTGGGAAGTGAAATGACCAAAAATGGTGTTCTAGATATTGCTCGAGCAACTCGAGAAATTAATGAGCTGTCTGAACGCTATGGCTTGGCAGTGGATCCGTCTGCCAAAGTAGCAGATATCTCTGTTGGTGCTCAACAGCGTGTTGAAATCCTTAAGACTCTGTATCGTGGTGCTGATATTTTGATTTTCGATGAACCGACTGCGGTATTGACTCCGTCTGAAATTACTGAACTTCTAAACATCATGAAAACCTTGGTCAAAGAAGGCAAGTCAATTATCCTTATCACCCATAAATTGGATGAGATTCGTGCGGTTTCTGACCGTGTCACAGTTATCCGTCGTGGTAAATCAATTGATACAGTGACAATTGAAGGATCAACAAATGCTGACTTGGCCGAAATGATGGTTGGTCGTCATGTCTCCTTTAAAACAGAAAAAATTCCTTCAAATCCAAAAGAAGTTGTTCTTTCTATTAAAGATTTGGTGGTTAATGAGAACCGTGGTGTTCCTGCCGTTAAGAACTTATCTTTAGATGTTCGTGCGGGTGAAATCATCGGTATTGCCGGTATTGATGGTAACGGTCAAACAGAGCTTGTTCAAGCGATTACTGGACTACGTAAAGTTAAGTCTGGTGACATTACTATCAAGGGTGAATCTATTATTCATAAGACAACTCGTCAGATTACAGAGATGAGTGTTGGTCATATTCCTGAAGACCGTCACCGTGACGGTATGGTTCTTGAAATGACAGTAGCTGAAAATATTGCCCTTCAAACCTACTACAAGGAGCCAAATTCGAAAAATGGTATCTTGAACTATAATGTTATCAATGCTAAAGCTCGAGAATTGATGGAAGAATTTGACGTTCGTGGTGCTGGAGAGTTGATTGCTGGTGGTGACTTGTCTGGTGGTAACCAACAAAAAGCTGTTATCGCCCGTGAAATTGACCGTGACCCAGAGCTTCTTATTGTCAGTCAACCAACTCGTGGTCTTGACGTAGGTGCCATTGAATACATTCGTAAACGTATTATCGCTGAGCGTGATAAAGGTAAGGCTGTTATTGTAGTCAGCTTTGAATTGGATGAGATTCTTGATATGTCAGACAGAATTGCAGTTATCTACGATGGTGCAATTCAAGGTATCCTAAATCCTGCTGAAACGAATAAGCAAGATCTTGGTATCCTAATGGCTGGTGGACAATTGAATAAGGAGGAAGCAAATGTCTAAGAAAACACAAAATTGGGCAGTTCCTTTGATTGCTGTCCTCTTGGGAATGTTGATCGGGGCTGTATTGATGTTAATCTTTGGTTACGATCCATTCTGGGCTTACTATGATCTCTTCAGTACAGCCTTCGGTTCTTTGAAAAATATTGGTGAAATTCTTCGTGCCATGAGTCCGCTGATTCTGATTGCACTAGGATTCTCTGTTGCATCTAAGGCAGGTTTCTTTAACGTTGGTTTGCCAGGACAGGCCTTGGCAGGATGGGTTTCTGCCGTATGGTTTGCTTTGTCATTCCCTGACTTACCAAAGGTGATTTCAGTTATCTGTACAGTCATTATCGGTCTGGTTGCAGGTGGTATCGCTGGGGCTATTCCAGGTATTCTCCGTGCTTACTTGGGAACTAGTGAGGTCATTGTTACCATCATGATGAACTACATCATTTTGTATGTAGCAAACAATATTGTTCGATTTGGTTTTACAGCTGATATGTTGCGTTCTTCAGAAGCATCTAACAAGGTTGTAGCCTCAGCTAGTTATCAAACGGAGTTCTTATCTCAAATAACTGGTGGTTCGCGTTTCAATATTGGTTTCTTCCTGGCACTTGCGGCTGCCTTCTTAGTTTGGTTCTTGCTTAAGAAAACAACAACTGGTTTTGAAATTACATCTGTAGGTCTTAACCCTCATGCATCTGAATATGCAGGGATGTCATCAAAACGTGTTATTATCATGTCTATGATTATTTCAGGTGCCCTTTGTGGACTTGGAGGAACAGTAGAAGGACTTGGTACATTCCAAAATGTCTTCGTTCAAAACGCTTCATTGGCTATCGGTTGGAACGGTATGGCGGTTGCTCTTTTGGCTACTAATTCACCTATTGGTATTCCGTTTGCTGCCCTTCTTTATGGTGTCTTGTCTGTAGGTAAGAGTGGTATGATTGGTGTTCCACCTGAAATTATCGATGTTGTTTCAGCCTTGATCATCTTCTTTGTTGGTGCTAATTATATCATTAGATATTGGGTTCGCCCTCGTCATAAATCAGTGAAAGCTAAAGGAGGACAAAACTAATATGGACTTTATTACAATTATAGCCTTAATCGTTGCCTCTATGTTGAAATATTCAGCACCATTGATTTTTACAAGTATCGGTGGAACTTTCTCTGAACGAGGCGGTATCGTAAATGTCGGCCTTGAAGGAATTATGGTAATTGGTGCTTTCGCAGGTGTTCTCTTTAACTTGACTTTTGCAGAAAGTTTTGGAGATGCGACACCTTGGATTGCTGCGATTGTAGCAGGTCTGGTTGGTGTTCTCTACTCATTGCTCCATGCTGTTGCGACAATTAACTTCCGAGCTGACCATGTTGTCTCTGGTACAGTGTTGAACCTTATTGCACCATCTTTGGCAGTGTTCTTGACACGTGTTATCTATGGTGCTGGTCAAACACCTGCTATCAGTTATAACTTTAAGACTGTGTCCTTCCCAATCTTAGATCATGTCCCTTTCTTGGGTAAAGTTTTCTTCACTAATGTTTCTTTGGTAGCATATGTTGCTATCTTGGTTTCAGTAGCATCATGGTGGCTCATCTTTAAGACTCGCTTTGGTTTGCGACTTCGCTCAGTTGGTGAACACCCACAGGCAGCAGATACACTTGGGATTAACGTCTATCGTATGCGTTACTACGGCGTTATGATTTCGGGCTTCCTTGGTGGTGTTGGTGGTGCAGTTTATGCTCAATCCATCTCTAACAACTTTGCTATTACGACGATTGCAGGTCCTGGTTTCATCGCCTTGGCTGCTATGATTTTCGGTCGTTGGAGTCCAATTGGAGCTATGCTCTCAAGTTTGTTCTTTGGATTGTCACAATCATTGGCAATCATTGGAAAACAGCTTCCACTCATTTCACATGTACCAAATGTGTATTTGCAAATTGCACCATATATCTTGACAATTATTGTCCTGGCTGCTTTCTTCGGTAAAGCCGTTGCACCTAAAGCGGATGGTGTTAACTATATCAAATCTAAATAAGCACTCTACAGTGTCTCAGATAAGAAGGTCTATCGGCCTTCTTTTTTATTCGAATAAAAAAAGCATGTCAATACTCACTAAAGTAGGTATGACAAGCTTTTGTTTTTATGAAAAATGTGGGTTAAAGACCTTCTCGTGACCAATAGTGGTATCCCATCCATGTCCTGGGAAAACTTTGTAGTGGTTAGGAAGTGTAAAAAGTTGCTCTTGAATACTAGTGAGTAATTGTTCGTGGTTACCTGATGGAAGGTCCCAGCGTCCAATTGTTTCTTTAAAGAGGGCATCACCAGAAAATACAGTTTCTTCTTTATCAAAGATAAAAGTAACACCTCCAATAGAGTGTCCTGGGGTTGGAACAACTTTAAACTGGAAATCCTCGATGTTATAGTCCTGAGTGAAATCGAAGTAGTATTCTGCTGGATTGACAATAACGTCTTCCATATCGTTGTGACGTGGGAGTCCAGATAAATTATCAATAGGGCTCATCAACCAGTCTTTTTCAGATTCAGCAACATAGACAGGAGGATGATTATATGCCTGACGGACTGCCTCAACACTCATAATGTGATCGTAGTGTGTATGTGTCAAGAGGATAGCAGCAACAGGTTTATCACTTGCTTTAAGCTCAGCTAAGATAGCAGAAGTATCACTTCCCGGATCAATGACTAGACAAGCTGTATCGTTTTCTAAAATATAGGTGTTTTCCTGGGCAACAGGATTTAAAATTCGTCTTATTTTCATAGCTCTAGTGTAGCACGAATTTCAGGCTTTTTCCAATATCAGAATGATGGCTTTGTCTTTTTTTGGGGCTTTGGATATGCTATAATAAGGTCACTATGAGTGAAAAAAACACGAATAAATATGCCATTGTTGATTTGGAAGCAACCTCCGCTTCGTCAACGGCTAGTATTATACAGGTGGGAATTGTTATCATGCAAAATGGTCAGGTGGTTGACGAATTTGCGAGTGATGTTAACCCACACCAAGAACTAGATGATCACATTATTCATTTAACAGGGATTACCGATCAGCAGTTGGCTCAAGCCCCAGATTTCTCAGAAATTGCTAGAACCATTTTTGAACTGATTGAGGACTGTATTTTTGTTGCCCATAATGTTAAATTTGATGCCAATTTGCTTGCAGAGGCTCTTTTCATGGAGGGCTTCGAACTAAGGACTCCTCGTGTGGATACTGTCGAATTGGCTCAGGTCTTTTATCCGACGTTAGAACAATATAAGCTATCTCATTTATCCAAGGTTCTTAATCTTGACCTAGCTCAGGCCCATACAGCTATTGAAGATGCGAGAGCGACCGGACAGCTTTTGTTTCATTTGATGGATAAGATTGCCAGCCTACCTAGACAGACCATTGAGATGCTTTTGACTTTTTCAGATAATCTACTTTTTGAGACTGAGTTGGTTATTCGTGACGCTATAAGAGGTCAAAATTTAGGTCTATCAAAAGAATATGTCATGCTTGAAGAATCTGGAATTGTTCTTCGTAGACCTTTGACTAATAAGGCAGAACGAAAACTGTCTCAAGATTTTGATACCAATATTGCTCTCTTAGATTTGGAATCAAGACCTAAACAAAGAGAGTTTGCTGAGGCAGTAAGAAGGGAGCTTGATAATACTGATATTTCCATGATTCAGGCTCAGACTGGAATCGGGAAAACCTATGGCTATTTGCTTCCCTTGTTGGCACAGTCTGATGTAGATAAAGTGGTGGTGGCTGTTCCGACCAAGCTCCTTCAAAATCAGATTATGAATCAGGAAGCTAAAGCATTATCGGATGTCTTTAATATTAACTTTCATAGTCTCAAAGGACCTCAGAATTATATCAAGTTAGATGCCTTCTACCAAACCTTACTTCGTCAGGATAGTAACCGTTTGGTTAATCGTTATAAAATGCAACTCTTGGTTTGGTTGACTGAAACAGAGACAGGGGATCTTGACGAAATCAGACAAAAACAGCGCTATATGGCTTATTTTGATGAGATTAAGCACGATGGTAAGTTAAAAGCTGACAGTCTTTTTGCCGAATATGATTTCTGGCAACAGTCCTATCAAAAAGCCCAGGAAGCTAGGGTAGTTGTGACCAATCATGCTTATCTTTTGACGCGTATGGAAGATGATCATGATTTTGTTCGAGGAAAAACTCTTGTGATTGATGAGGGACAAAAGATGGTCCTGGCTTTAGAACAATTTTCACGTCATCAAGTCAATCTTACTGTCCTGTTGCAACATATTCATCGAATTCTTGATAGTGGTAGTCAAAGCTTGCTTCAACAACGCTTGCTCGAAAATCTGCAGTTTGAAGTTAGCCATCTAATCCAAGAACATCAACAATTTCCTCAGAAGCAGTATAATCGCCAGCAATTAGATCGTTTGCTACAAACCATTTCTGAACTGGAAGGTGAAAGTGATTTGATGGAGATGTTGTCTCCACTGAAGACACCGCTTTACAGCCATTTCTGGCTTGAAACAGACTATTATCAGGAACATCGTGTGACTTATTTAAAGGCATCACGCCAAGAGCTCTTAGAACTTTCAGCTTATCTACCAAGTGCTCAAAAAGTGATAATTGTTTCAGCAACTATTGATGTAGGCCCTGATGTTGATGTGGCTGATTTGTTGGGCTTAAAACAGGTACGCAAGGTTAGCCTTCCAATGGACACTTTACCCAATCAAGCTATTTGGATTGATCAAAGCATGCCTATGATTGGTGTTTCTTCCGAGGAAGAGTATGAAGTTGCTCTTGCAAAGCGTCTCCAGAAGCTATCTGAAATGGAATACCCAATTTTAGTACTATTCACGTCTCGAAAGAGTATGATGGCTGTTTCGGATTTATTGGATCATAGGGAAGTTCGTCACCTAACTCAAGAGAAAAATGGGACTGCTTTTAATGTCAAAAAACGTTTTGATAGAGGTGAGACAAATCTCCTTCTGGGTATGGGGTCGTTCTGGGAAGGTGTTGACTTTGCCCAACAAGATAGGGTAATTGAGGTTATTGCACGCCTGCCGTTTGACAATCCTAAGGATCCATTCTATCAAAAGATTGAATCTTGGTTTTCTAAGCAAGGAAAGAGCACCTTTGATAGTTACAGTCTTCCCATGACGGTTTTACGTTTTAAACAAGCTATTGGACGTGCTCAAAGACGTCCAGAACAGCGCTCGGCTATTCTTCTTATGGATAATCGCCCACTCGTTAAGAGCTATGGAAAACTATTTCTAAAAGAAGTCACACAAGAAGTGGCGCTTAAGTATGCTAAGTTTGAGCAAGTCGAAGAGGATATTAAGGATTTCTTAGAAAAGGAAAGTTAACTTTTTTAAACAAATCTTTTCTAAGATTACTCAGGCTTTATGAATTTTACTGAGTTATAAAAAAGATAGACTTAATTGCTCAATACTAGCTATATTGCTATGTAAAGATTTATCATTTTCTGATATAATAAATTCAGAAACTTTTTTAGGAGGCATTATGCGTAAACAACGTTCACCTTGGACAAAAAAGCAACAGCTCATTTTTGGAATAATTGTAATCGTTGTGACCTTAATTGCCTCTGTGACTGCTATTCTTATTGTAGCGACTAAGCCTTATGTAGACGCTGAAAAGAAGGTTATTGCCATAGCAGAGAGCAAAGCAGATATTAAGACTGTTACTGAATTTGATATCTACCATGGTGAGGCAACCTACTACGGACTTCTTGGAAAGTCTGGTCAAGGTGAGAAACTAGCTGTTATCGTGAGTCATGATTCAGGTGAGGTTGATATCTACAAGCAATCGGATGGTATTAGTAAGTCAGTGGCTAAGAAAGCTGCTAAGGCCTACGGTGCAAAGGATATATCCTATGTCCACCTAGGAAAATATGGCAAAACTCCTATTTGGGAAGTGAAGTCAGGAACCCAGTATTATCTGGTTGATTTTATCTCAGGTCAGGTTATTAAAGTGGAAGGACTATAATGAAATGACAAAATTATCAAATCGTGTATTACAAATGGAAGAAAGTGTTACTTTAGCTGCCAGTGCGCGTGCTAAAGCTCTTAAAGCTCAAGGACGTGATATCTTGAGTTTGACACTCGGTGAACCAGATTTTGTAACACCTAAGAATATTCAAGATGCTGCCATTGCCTCTATTGAAAATGGTAAGGCAAGTTTCTATACCGTAGCTTCTGGACTTCCAGAACTTAAGGATGCGATTAGCACTTACATGGAAAACTTCTATGGCTATGCTGTAAAACCAAATGAGGTTGTTGTCGGCACTGGTGCTAAGTTTATCTTATATGCTTTCTTTGCTACGGTCATTAATCCTGGTGATGAAGTTATTATCCCAACACCTTGCTGGGTTTCTTACGTAGACCAAGTTAAAATGGTTGAGGGTGTTCCGGTTACTTTCCAAACGACTGAAGCTAATCACTTTAAAGCAACGGTTGAACAGCTTGAAGCTGCTCGAACTGAAAAAACTAAGGTTGTCTTGCTTAATTCTCCATCAAATCCAACAGGAATGATTTACAGCAAGGAGGAATTGCAAGCAATCGGTGATTGGGCGGTTGAGCACGATATTTTGATTTTAGCAGATGATATCTATGGCCGTTTGGTCTATAATGGCAATACCTTTACTCCAATTTCAAGTCTTTCAGATGCCATTCGTAAGCAAACAATTGTGATTAATGGTGTTTCCAAGACCTATGCTATGACAGGTTGGCGCGTGGGATTTGCTGTAGGAGATCCAGAAATTATTTCAGGAATGGCGAAGATTATTAGCCAAACAACATCAAATCTTACAGCAGTTTCTCAATACGCTGCTATTGAAGCATTAACTGGTGATCAGTCTTCTATCGAAGAAATGCGTCAGGCCTTTGAAGAACGTTTGAATACAATTTATCCACTCCTAGCTGAAGTACCTGGTTTTGAAGTCATCAAACCTCAAGGTGCCTTTTACCTCTTCCCTAATGTTAAAAAAGCGATGGAAATCAAAGGCTACACAAATGTTAATGATTTTACAAACGCTATTCTTGAGGAGGCTGAAGTCGCTTTGGTAACAGGTGCAGGATTCGGTGCACCTGAAAATATTCGTCTTAGCTATGCAACAGACTTGGACACTTTGAAAGAAGCAGTCCGCCGAATCAAAGCCTTTATGGAAAAATAGAATTAATATAGATTAAAAGAAAAGAGAAGTAATTACATGTCTAAACAATTAGTTTCAATTATTGATGTGCCTAAACACGTGGGCGAAGAAATCACTATCGGTGCATGGGTAGCTAACAAATCAGGTAAAGGGAAATTGGCCTTTCTTCAATTGCGTGATGGAACTGCCTTCTTCCAAGCGGTAGCTTTCAAACCTAACTTCATCGAAAAATACGGTGAAGAAGAAGGTACTGAAAAATTTGATACTGTTAAACGCCTTAGCCAAGAAACATCAGTTTATGTGACTGGTGTGGTCAAAGAAGACGAACGTTCAAAATTTGGTTACGAGTTGGATGTGACAGCAGTAGAAGTCATCGGTGAATCACATGATTATCCAATCACACCAAAAGAACACGGAACTGACTTCTTGATGGATAATCGTCACCTTTGGTTGCGTTCACGTAAACAAATGGCTGTCCAACAAATTCGTAATGCGATTATTTACGCAACATACGAATTCTTTGATAAAAATGGTTTCATCAAATTTGATAGTCCAATTTTGTCAGGAAATGCAGCTGAAGATTCAACAGAATTGTTTGAAACGGATTACTTTGGTACACCTGCTTACCTAAGCCAATCTGGTCAGCTTTACCTTGAAGCTGGTGCTATGGCTCTTGGTCGTGTCTTTGACTTCGGTCCTGTTTTCCGTGCTGAAAAATCAAAAACACGCCGTCACTTGACTGAGTTCTGGATGATGGATGCTGAGTATTCATTCTTGTCACATGATGAGTCACTTGATTTGCAAGAAGCTTATGTTAAGGCTCTTATTCAAGGTGTTATTGATCGTGCGCCACAAGCTCTTGAAATCCTTGAACGTGATGTGGATCTTCTTAAGAAATACATTGCTGAGCCATTCAAGCGTGTGTCTTATGATGAAGCTATCGACCTTCTTCAAGCACATGAAAATGATGAAGATACAGATTACGAGCACCTCGAACATGGGGATGACTTCGGTTCACCGCACGAAACTTGGATTTCAAACTATTTTGGTGTTCCAACATTCGTTGTTAATTATCCAGCAAGCTTCAAGGCCTTCTACATGAAACCAGTTCCTGGCAATCCTGAGCGCGTTCTTTGTGCAGACCTTTTGGCTCCAGAAGGTTATGGTGAAATCATCGGTGGTTCAATGCGTGAAGATGACTACGATGCTCTTGTAGCTAAAATGGATGAACTCGGAATGGACCGTTCAGAATACGAATTCTACCTTGACCTTCGTAAATATGGTTCAGTACCACACGGTGGTTTTGGTATCGGTATTGAACGTATGGTTACTTTCGTAGCTGGTACAAAACACATTCGTGAAGCTATTCCATTCCCACGTATGTTGCACCGTATCAAACCATAAGTAAAATTCTCTAGGAGTGCAAAAGTATGAAAAGATGGTTTCTTGGTCTTTTGGCCTTACTTTGTATGGTTTCGATGGTAGCTTGTAGCAAGTCTGCTCCCTCACTAGAGGGTGAATGGCAGGCACAAGATGCCTTAAAGAAGGATTATACTATTCTCTTCAAGAAAGATAAGGTCAAGATTGGTGAGCAGGATTATAACTATACAGTGGATGGTCCCAAGTCTAAAGATGACTTTACCTATTATTCGCTAAAAGTAAAAGATCAGGGGAAAGAGACGTCTTATACGGTATTTTTCCCAACTAAATCCAAAGAGGTTGCTCTTTTTCTACAACCAAATGATGAGAAAGAACCCATTAAGGGTCAAATGCTCTTTGCACTTAATAAAAAAGAAAAACCAGACTACTATAGCTATGTCAAAAAGTATCTGAAATAAAAACGCCAACTGGCGTTTTTATTTTAAATGAAAGAGGTGAGGAAAATGTAGGCAACTCTAAGTAAGTCTTTTAGAAACAATCAAATTACATATTGAAAGTGAGAAAACGATGTTTAAAAGAACTTACAAAGGCAATATTCCACTTCTAGCAGGACTGGAATTCACATCTTATTTTGGAATCACCAGTTTTTGGATTTTATTTTTCATTCAGAATGGTCTTTCCTTACTTCAAATCGGTTTACTAGAAAGTATCTTTCATGGGACAAGTCTCTTGTGTGAGATTCCATCAGGTATGTTGGCCGATTGGTTTAGCTACAAGACCAATCTCTATTTGGCTCGCTTGGCCAGTATTGGATCCTCTGTCTTGATCTTACTTGGTCAGGGAAATTTTTGGATCTATGCGATTGCCATGATGGTCAATGCTTGGTCTTACAATTTTGACTCGGGGACCAGTACGGCTTTCTTATATGATTCAGCAGTTGAAGCAGGTCAAAAGGACCGCTATCTTCAGATTTCTAGCTTTTTGTCTGGTGTGGCAGAAGTCACCCGAACTCTAGGTACAGTTGTTGCTGGTTTCTTTGTTCACGGAGCCTTGGCCTGGACCTATCATATTGCGATTGGCCTTTCATTAGTTTCCATTCTCTTGATTTTTCTGATGAAGGAGCCAGAAACTAAGAGTGATGAAAGAGATCGCTTAACCTTAAAACGGATATTGGTGGTGGTGAAACAAGAATGGCAGGAGAAACCGGTCTTATTTTACTGGATGCTCACCTATCAACTGCTAGGAACCATCATGTGTATGTTTTATTTTTACTACCAACAGAAAATCAGTGACCTAGCCAGTTGGCAAGTATCGCTCATCATGCTTGTTGGTAGTCTCTTAAATCTTCTAGCTGTTTATCTAGCTAGTCAAATCGGGAAAAAATGGAATAGCAATCAAGTCTTTCCAATTCTGGTTGCGCTGACAGGGTTGGCCTTGCTGTTGGTATGGTTGAGAACGCCATTCGCCTATCTAAGTGTTTATCTCTTGACCAATGCACTTTATGCGGTTTATCAACCCATTTACTACAATGATTTACAAGGCTATTTACCATCCAGTGTACGGGCAACCATGCTGAGCATC
>ERZ772935.832-NODE-832-length-12141-cov-3.185421_pt1 | contig 12141 bp, 10 predicted proteins | sample MGYA00511683_ERZ772935 | MGnify/ENA primary metagenome ERZ772935 (study PRJEB29015, sample SAMEA2738086) | human oral metagenome | biome: human oral; feature: human-associated habitat; material: saliva | place: China | collected 2228 ...
ACAGATGGTTGCTGAATTATCTATAGAGCCATCATTGACCATTAAAACTTCAAAATCCTTAAAGGTTTGTGACAGTACACTATCCAAACACGATTTCAGATAATTCTCTGCATTATAGATGGGTACAATGATTGATATTGTTTCTGTTTTCAATATATTTCTCACTTTCCTTACTATTTCTATATAAAACTATAAAGACTGTCTAGGTACTCTTACCTCTATTTTTTAAATCTAGTAGCCATAATTGCTGCTCTATTTTTTTAAAGGTGACCGTATCAGACATATCCCATACTGTTCCCATATTATACTTCATCCACTGTAATAACCCAATGTGATGCTTTCTAGCTTCCGTCAAATCAATTCCTGCCAAAGCAAGGGTAAGTAAACGACCTTCTGAAACTTCTAAACTTTGACAAATAGGTTCCTCCCCTGGTGCTTTAGAAGCACTATCTCCACGGTCACGATAACAATATGGGGCTTTATGAAGATAGATAATACGTTCAGAAATCAAAAATAATTTATACATTAAATCAAAATCTTCTGCCCAAGATATGTCTTCGGAAAAACAAAGGCGGTCAAACAGAGATTTTTTAAATAATTTACTCCAAGAGCTCCCCCAAGCTATATCTGTACCAAAGGTTGAGAACATATAGTTGAAAAAAGTATCATTGGGTTGAAATACAAGAGGTTCATTTGTTTCAGCGACATGAAATAAAAACATTGCATCCTCTTCACGAAACGTGTAATAATTTGTAACCACGATATCCGCCTCTTGCTCTTTTATTGTTTTGTATAAAATCTCTAAATAATTTGGTTCAATCCAATCATCCGAATCAATAAATGTAATGTACTCACCCCTCGAATGTTTGATTCCAAAATTACGAGCTGAAGAAACTCCACCGTTTTCTTTTTCAAAATAACGGATTCTGTCATCTTTTTCCACATACTCTTGACAAATCTGAGTTGAAGCATCAGTAGAGCCATCATTTATTAAAAGCAATTCAAAATAAGGAAAAGATTGTTCTATTATACTATCTAAGCATTTTCTGAGATAGGATTCCACATTATAAATAGGAATAATGATGCTGATTGTTTCTAACATTACACTTCCTTTGCTTCCTTAACTCTTGTTAGAAGAGATAAGTTGTAAATTTTCCTTAATATGACGATATGTTTCTGTATCTTCCATGCCCCATACCATTCTCATATTGTATTCAGTAATTTCTAAAAATGTTCTATATCGATCAAAATGTTTCGTCACATCATATCCCATAATAGCTAAAAGAGCTAAGCGCTCTGCTACATGATTTAACTGTGCTGTGACAAGGGGATATATTTTGCTCTTTGATATTCCAGAGTCATTTTCTCTATAAATATAAGTATCTTTATGAACATATACAATTTTATCTACTTGAGTATACATTTTATAGATTAATGCAACATCCTCACCTATTACACCTTTGGGAAAGCGTAAAAATGAAAATACACTTTTCTTATATAAACTACCCCAGATAGTGGAAAAAGATAAATCATTTCTTTCAAGAAATGATAAATCATCAATCAATTCTTCTGAAGTATAGGTTTTTTCATAATATTCTCCGAATGTATGAAGATAGAAAGTCGCAGTGGAGGTTTGATAATTAGCATAGTTTGCGATAGAGATGTCTGCATCATTGTTTACTAATGCATCATAAAGAATAGTCAGATGTGATGCGTCTAAAAAATCATCTGAATCAACAAAAGTAAGATATTCTCCTCTTGCCTGTTCAATTCCATAATTTCGAGCATCCGAAAGACCGCCATTTTCTTTTTCAAAATAACGAATACGTGCATCTTTTTCAGCATATTCTTGACAAATTAGGCCTGAGCTATCTGTCGAACCATCATTTACAAGAATAACTTCATAATTGCTAAAGGTCTGCTCTAGAATGCTATCTAAGCATTGTTTGAGATACTCTTCGACATTGTAAACCGGCACAATAACACTGATTAATTGATTTCCCATTTCTCACTCTCTTTTATTTTCTAAAAATAGGTAGTCGCCATTCTCAGCATGTTCCAACTTTTCGCGCACTGTTGCTTCTTCTTGGACAAATTCTGTTCCCTCTAACATGGATAAATTTCTCTTTAAAGCAAATTTATATTGATTAAATGCTAGTTGCATCGGATAATCTAGCTCTGGCATCTCCATCAAGGTTTCAATACGCTCCTCAATCGCTTCTATAAAATCTAAATGAGATAAGTTGTAGTTCTGAGTCAGGCCTTTAAAATTGATTCTGTAGGCATAAATATCTGAATCATACCGAGTCATCTTTTCACTTGCTAGATAGAGTTTCCACATAATGAACTGGTCTTCTGCATATTTCCCCTTAGGAAAGCGGATTTCATCAAATAAATGCTTTTTGAATAATTTCCCCAAACTGCAGAATAGCGGAGGAGGGTATAATCCTCCATGCTATCCATACCTTGTATAGCATCTCTTGCACTGAGCGGAAACAGTAGTTCGTCTTCTTTTGGTTTTGGATAAAAATAAAACATACCTTCTTCAAAACGACAAAATGATCCTACGACAATATCTGCTTCAGTTAGTTGACTTGCATAATACAGATTTTCAATACTCTTCTCAAACATAAAGTCATCTGGATCACAGAAAAAGATATAATCACCCGTCGCAATATCCAATCCTGCATTTCGAGCATCCGACTGTCCACCATTTTCCTTATCAAGATAGATAAAACGAGAGTCATCTTCTGTCAATTTCTTTGCAATAGTGATACTATCATCAAGACTACCATCGTTGACAATGATAACCTCTATATTCGTATATGTCTGTAGCAAAATATTTTTAATACAATGTTCAATGTATTCCTCTACATTATATACAGGAATAATAACCGAAATCAATGGAACATCCATATATTTATACCTCTCTACTTAGTCAAATCAGCAACAATTTGATTGTTATAGTTTTCATCCTCTATAAATTCAATCCCTTGGTCAAAATTAAATTCTGCTGTATGCTTATGTTTTAACTGTACCTTTGTCTCTGCTCCCATTTGCATCCACTCATATTCAGAATCAATATGGCCAAAGTCTAAGGCACGATACCCTAATCTAGACAACCGATAAGCCAATATTTTGGCTGTTGGACCAAGCATCAGTAAAATTAGTCGTCCCGCCGCATGATTTAAAATGGATTGTTGAATAACATCCACCTTTGAAAAAGCATGGTGAGAAGGGCAAATAATACGTTTTATAGAGCGAACATTGTTAAACAAGTCATTACCAACTCCTGCTCGTGTAGTGGCTCCCTCTACAATGAGTATATCTTCATCTGCAAATAAGGCCTTGATCTTTTCGAATTGGGTAGTAGCTTGACTCTTATCTTTGTTATCAATATAAAATCTTGAAATCCAGGTTGACCCATATTTCTTAGCCTGACAAATCTCTTTGAAAAACCTTCCATGATAATCTAACTCATTTTTCCAAAAATTTTCTGAATCTTTATTTTGGAGAAAATTTCCCTTAAAAATTTCAAAAATTTCTGGTAAGCACACAAGTACATTATCTTCCTTATCTGCATTTATCAAAATTTCTCTCATTTCTTGAGCTAAGTCTTCTTGATACTCCTGATATGCGATACTATTGCCGTTTATCAAGCTAAACTCACCGTCTCCAAATCGAACCAAGGATTTATCTGTTTCTAGAAGCTCATCCAAGGTCTCATCAATCGACATGACTGAAATATCAAATAATTCTTCTTGTTTAAATGTTTGACGAAATTTATCGGCTCCAATTTCAGAAAATAAGCGTATCGCATCCTCCAGCTTTTCAATTTCTTTTCTCAGAAATAAATACTGAGGCACCTTTCCCTTATGCGTAGCATAGAATGAAAAAATAGGTTTATTCAGCTCTTCCATGCGTCTTAAAATGGCTTCATCAATGTCCCCATAATTAATATTCAAATAAGCATCTACATCCTCGAATAAGTTCTCCAAAGTAGCATTGGTACACTCTGGATGCAGATAAATATTCTCAAACTGTCCCAATGAATTTAAATATGGACCTACAGCAGTATAAGCTGCTATATGAAAGCGATGTTCTGGAAATGTTGTTGCTAAATGTTCAATGCCTTCAAAGCTCTCTGTTGTTGTAAAAGTAAAGAAATCAAGACCTTGTTTCTTATCCTTTACAAAACTAAAATTATCCAGATGATGGGCTAGCAACTGTTGAAAATCAAGATGATAGAAATCCCACCACTTTTCGCGAAATCTATAGGAGACTGAACTATTCCACGGCTTTCTATTTGTTGTATAGTGAATAACAATCGGATCATATTCTAGATTAAAATGTTCCTGCCAATGATTATAAAAGGCAACCAAATCATACCCTACTTGAACATTGTAACGCTTAGCTAATTCTAAACAATTATCTTGAAATAACTGATTAAAAATCGACTGAGAATTCTTAAAATCTTCTAACTCTAATTGTTCATTTTTCTTATTTGAACAAATCTCTAGACATTGTTCCGAAATGCTTAATTCTCTCCATTTAGCAATATCTATAAGCAAAACACCAGTATTATAACTTCCATCTATATCTCTTACAGCAGCAACTGGAAACCCACTTAAATCTATTGAAAAAATAGACTTTAAATCACCATTTATGACAGTATCACTATCGATATAGAGAACCTTCTCTCTATCCACTAAATCTGCTATAAAATATTTGACATAAGCAATTAGACTGCTATGGTTTGAAATTCCCAATTTACAAGATATTTTTTCCGTATCAAACGGAATACTGTAGACAGCTCCTCCTAAAATTTTTGCGACACGTCTAACTTTTCTAAACCAGTCTGTCATAATTCCTTGATTAATAATATAAAAATCAACGGATTTATTATGATACATGATAGATTTCATGGTCACAGTCAATTGTTCTGTGTAAGCTTGATCAGCAATCAAAACGATTGCAATTCTATCTGATGTCATTTCTCCTCCGAAATTCCATGATTAATACTATTCTGCACTCAAGTCTACAACAACTTGACTCAAATATGCTTCATCATCTGCTAATTCTATTTCTGTATCTAGATTAAACTCTGCAGTATGTTTATTGTGTAATAAAACCTTATTTTCAGCTCCCATCTGCATCCACTCATACTCAGAATCAACATGTCCGATATCAATGGCCTGCATACCCTTGCTAGCAAGTTGATAGGCTAAAACCTTAGCTGTAGGACCAAGCATTAACAAAACCAAACGTCCATCAGCATGGTTTATTATTGCTTCCATTATCTCATTTTTCTTATCATAAGCATGGCGAGATGGGCAAATAATTCGCTTAATGCTCTTAGCCCCATCGAACAAATCATTTCCTACCCCAGATCTAGAAGCATAGCCTTCTACGATAAGGATATCTCTTCCTTCCCATAGTTTTTTTAACTTTTCAAATTGAGATTTTGCTTTTGATTTATCTAAAAAATCAATATAAGGGCGAGAAATAAATGTGGAGCCATACCAAGGATTTTTACAATACTCTAGATAAAATTCCTCATAATCTTCTAAATATTGTCTCCAAAAAGCTAAGGCATCTGGAACAAAAGAGAAACGGTTTTTTAAACCTTCTTGTAAACCAATAACTAATGTAGGGCTGCTCTCTTGGTTAAAAATAAATTTCAATTCTTCTGCAAGATTAGGGTCATATTTCTGATAATTAATAGATTGGCCTAGCATGATTGCAGCCTCACCATCACCAAATCGAGCTATTGAAGATTGATGTTCCAGAATATAATCAAGCGTTTCATCTATAGTCTGCACCTCAAAATCAAATGGCTTCTTGGGTAATTGTTTTGTTTCAGCATAATTCCTAATTGCAGCTACCATAGCATCAACATTTTTGATAGAAAAGAGATACTGTCCTTTTTCCCTATTTTGTGTTTTATAAAAGGCAAAACTAGGAATATTTTTTTCTAATAGGCAATTAAACACGCCATCTACTTCCCCACCATAGTTAATATCCAAATATAGATCCGTCTTGTCTAATAGTTCCTCAATCTTTTCTGAATCTGAGACCGGATATAGATAGACATTTTCTTTCTCAGCCAAGTTTGTCAATCGTGGTCCCATAAGAGTTCTAGCAGCAATGTTGAAATCACACTCAGGAAGCTGTTCTACTAGATATTCAATTTGTTCTAAATCCTGACTATTGGTAACTGTAAGGAGTTGCAAGCCTCGTAGTGCATGATTTTTTTTTATCCCTATTTCAAAAACTGCTTGCAATAAGAACTGTTTTGCAAAAAAACCTTGACTTAGTAAAAAGGAAAAATAACGCACTCTACTACACATTTGAAGATAGGCTTCCTCTGATAATTGTTCCACCAAAAGGTTCGCTTCTTTTAAGTTATCAACTACAAATCCCAATCCTTGCTCTACTATAAAGTCCGAGTTAGACAAGGTAGCAGGAATAATGACAGGGATACCTGCCGCTAAATAAGTACTCAATTTATAAGAAACATTCATACTGTAGTAATCTACATTTTGTTCTTCATTTTGATATGTAGTCCAAACAAGTCCAAATCCGCCCTTCGATAACTCTAAAAGCATTTCTTCATCCGTCTTCCAACCCGCAATATAAACTTGATTCGATAAAGGAAAGGGTTCTTCATTTGTAAATACTGTTAGCGGAATTGTACCTTCCCAAGTTTTTAATTCTGGGAAACGACTTAAATTTCCTGCAAAATAAATTTCTTTTTTAAATATAGGTTCATGTAAGTCCAAATCATGAGGATGATCCCACATTCTTTGAAAAATGATTTTTTTAACATTCAATCCTTGTTGAAGTAGTTTATCTTTCATAGCTTCTGATGGTAAGATGATGCTATCTGCCATGTTGTAAAGATTGATATAATCCTGCATCAGAAATTCATTTGCTTTAAACATCAGAGGAATCACATCATGAACAAATACTATGATTTTCACATTGAGAAGTTTCAACTTACTTAAAAATTCTCTTTCAAACTCTAGACCATTCCAAGTAGGTGTTTGAAAAACCACTACATCTCCCATTGAAACACTTGCTAGAATCCCGTCTAATCTTCTACTTCTCTCTTCTACAGTTTCAGCTGATGCATGGTAAAAATAAATCCCTAACTCTCTAAATCCTAGTTGACTAGCTATCTTTTGAACAGCATTTTGAGCAATGGTTGCTGTACTTTCTCGAGCCATCCCATACAGATTGGTAATATGTAGCTTCATTTCTCTCCACTTTCTATCATATCTTTTTTCCTAGTTCGTGATTTCAAACAATCCTCTCAACATCTACAAAAACTTTTTCTTGACCTACAGACTGATATATTATCCTTCTAATAGAAATAGTACCTCTTGCAACCATCTTGCAGTTTGAGTAAATTCCAATTCCTCGAATTTTATCTTGTCAACTAAATAGCGAAGATACACAATACAGTCATCTACATACGAACTAACTTCTAACTTTCTAGCAGTTAGAAATGCAATAAAATTCAATCGTTGTTGAATATCACTCCTAATTTTTTCTAATTCAAAATGTTTGTATTCATCACTACTAGTTCGATAAATGTAATTATCTTTGTTTACATATACAATTTTATCAGAAATTAGATATAATTTATACCAAAATTCCATATCTTCTCCTAAAGTTGTTTCTTCATTGAAACGAATAGTTTCCACTCTTACACTCTTAACCAATTTCCCCCAGGTAGAGCTATAAGAATGATCAAAAGAAGACAATGCTTGCAAATTATCAATCAATTCTTGACCTGTAAATGTCTTTTTATCATATCCTCTTTGAAAAATATGAAAGTAGAAACAATTATCTTTTATATTGAATTTTTTATATGTCGAGACAGCTATATCTGCTCCTTCTTCTAAAAGAGTCGTATATAAAACTTCTAAATAATCTGAATCTACCCAATCATCCGAATCAATAAAAGTAATATACTCTCCTTTAGAATGCTCAATTCCCAGATTTCTTGCAGAGGACACCCCACCATTTTCCTTTTCAAAATAACGAAAACGAGAATCTTTAGAAACATATTCTCTACAAATATCCGCTGAATGATCAGGTGAACCATCATTGATTAATAAACACTCGAAATTTTGATATGTTTGAGCAACAATACTATCCAAGCATTGTCTCAAATAATTTTCTACATTGTAAATTGGAATTACAATGCTGATTAATTCATTTTCCAACATTTTATGATTCGCTTTTCTCCTCTAGTAAAAACATAACCTCATGAAGCCACCTTATTGTTTCAGATGTATCATATTCAGGCGACTCCTTTAGTCTCGCAACTTGACTTGTAATTAAAGATAAACAAGTTTTTACATATTTTGATACATTTACACCTCTAACTGCAAGAAATGCGATAAAATTCAATCGCTGTTGAATATCACTACGAATTTTTTCTAACCCAAAATGTCTGTCAACATTATCTAAACGATATATATAGCTATCTCTATTAACGAACACAACTTTGTTAGAAATAAGATATAATTTTAGCCAAAATTCCATATCTTCACCAAGGGTTGTCATTTCGTTAAAAGCGATCTTATCTAACAGACATTTGCGAACTAATTTGCCACATACATAACGATAGGAATAATCAAATGTATCTAAATCTATAAATTCATCAATTAATTCTTGATTTGTAAATACTCTTTTTTCATATCCCCTCTGAAAAGAATGAATATACCAGCAATTATCCGCCATATGAAACCTTTTATAAGTAGATACTGATATGTCTGCATTCTCATCTATAAGCGCATTGTAAAGGACTTCTAAATAGTCAGAATCCACCCAATCATCTGCATCAATAAAAGTAATGTACGTCCCCCCCGAACATTCAATACCTAAATTTCTAGCTGATGATACTCCACCATTTTCTTTCTCAAAATATTTGAACCGAGAATCCTTCTCAAGATACTCTCTACAAATATCAGCAGAATTATCTGGAGAACCGTCATTGATTAATAAACACTCAAAATTTTGATAAGTCTGATTCTGAATACTATCTAAACACTGTCTCAAATAATTTTCAACATTATAAATTGGAACTATGATACTAATTAATTCATTCATAAGCAATTCAACTATTCTCCTAAGAATTGTCTAATAGACTCTACCATTTTCTCCGGCTCTGCCGAAGAAAATATATGACTTCGATTATTCGCATCATGGCTAGTATTTTCAAATGCAAATATTGGTTTTGATAACTGTTTAACCACTGAAAGAATGTTATCTATTTCCTGATAATGATTAATATCTAAATAAAAATCTAACTTACTCAGAATTTCTTGAGATTGATATGAAGTATAATTAGGATAAAGTGATACGTTCTTAAAAACTTCTAAATTAAATACTCTCGATCCAAAATAACTATGAGCAAAAATATGAAAATGGACATTTGGAAGTTTTTCTACAAGATATTCTATATGTTCCAACTCTTGCGTATCTGTAAAGATAGCTGTATGAAATAAACTAACTGTTGCGATGTCACTAAACGATGTCGGTTTTGTATCCTTTTCTGATAAAATAGTTTGCCAATCTAAACCATTGTAAAACCACCATAATTCTCGATATCTTGTTTTTATCGAATGATTCCATGGTTTATGTTTTCCTTCAAAATGGATAATAGCCGGCTCATATGACACATCCCATTTCTGTAAAAACCAATCTGGTCTTTTTTCATAAAAAATTTCTGCATCTAGCCCAACCATAAAATCAAAATAGGGAGTTAACTCTTTCCATTTATCTTTAAATAATAAATTTAAAACCCCTTGATCTCCATATACTTCTTGGTGTTTTTCATGAGTTAAATCTAGCAATTGCTGACAAATATTTTCTGACACCCATTTGTCAACATTAACAACCATCATTCCTGCATTAAAAGAATTTACATCCCATGAGTCCCGAACAGCGAGAATATAGTTTCCATCAAAAGATATTTCAAATAACTTATCCAAGCTTTTGTGAACGATCATATCACAATCTAAGTATAAAGCCCTACTTTCTTCCACAATTTCAGGAATAAAATAGCGAAAATAGGTCATATATCTAATATGCTTATTAGGAGTAGAAAAGTGTTTTACTTTTTCTGAATCAATCCTTATATTTAAAATTTCACAGTTTATTTTCCCCAATTTCTTTTCCATGAGACAGAACCACTCTTTGGGAATATCTTCGTTAAAAATGTAAAATTTCAAATCCTTATTATGATAACAAATAGATTTAATAGTCGTTTCCAACTTGTCACGATAATTATTATCTGCTCCTAAAACGATCGCTTTTTTTATATCCATAGCTCCAAATTATCCTCTTTCTTTTACAATAAGATTCCCATCATTATAAACCACACTATTAGCCGGAATATCTTTACGCACTAAGCATCCTGCACCTATAATGGTATTATCCCCAATAGTCACTCCTTTTAAAATCGTGACATTACTTCCTATCCAACAATCTCTTCCAACTCTAACTGGTGCTGTAGTCCACTGCCATTTTTCGATTTTCTCAGCTGTGTAGATATGATCATGGTCGTAAAAACGAACTCCCTCTCCCATCATAGTTCCAGAACCGATTTCAATTCTTTCCATACAGTTGAAACTACAAGAGTTATTAATAAAGACACCATCATGCAGTATTAACTTCCCTGAAGAAACATGGAAATTCTCAAAATTTCTACAAATGACATTGCTTCCCACAATTAGACTAGCTTTACTATCAATTTGAAATACATTCCAATTTCCATCTTGGATGATATTTTCTTGATGATTGGTACATACTCTGACTTCATTCAGATACTCTCTCACTCTAGAAACCAATTTATCTGGTGTACTTGATAGAAAAACTTCCTGCCCCTGATTTCCATGGACTGTATTATCAAAAGCAAAGACAGGTTTCTCAACCTGCAAAAATCTCGATACAATAGCATTCACTTCTTGAAAATGATTGATATCTAGTAAGAAATCACACATATTCACTAGAAAGTCAATTTGCTGATCAGTTGTAACTGTCACGAGACGGACATTGTATTTTGACTCCAGTACTCCTATCTTTTCAGAAAAGTGTACAGGAGCTGCAATATGAAAACAAATATCTGGTAAGTTTTCTAAAATATATTCTAATTGTTCAATCTGATCACTTACAGTTAAAATTAGTGCATCGCCTCGCACAGTATTTTTCCTCATCTATTTAACTCTCTTATTCTATCTATCATTTCTGAAACTTGATCAATCTGATATATCTCTTGATTCGCTTCATACGATTTTGTATTTTCAAAGGCTAAAATTGGTTTATTTTGGGAAATAAATTGCTCTAATATCTCTACTTCCTTCTCACCATAGTTGATATCTAAAAGTACTTGACTCGTCTCTACCAATTCTCTATCCAATTCCTCTAAAGATACTGTTCCAGAATAGACAGTGACATTTGGATACACAACAAATCTAGAAAGATTCTCACTAACGATTACTCTTGCTGCAATCTTAAATTGCACTTCTGGTAAAGCCACTATTAGTGTTTCCAACTGCTCAATTTGATCTGAAGCTGTATAAATCAAACAAGAAAATGGAACTTTTAGAGGATAAAGATGCAATTTTTTAAGAGAATGTAAATGATAATTTTTTCCCAACTCTGTCCATTCCATATCATGGTAATACCACCAAACATCACGATAGGTTTGTCCAGCATGTACCTGCCAAGGCTTTCTCTCTGATAAATAATGGATAATCCCTGGATATTCTTGACCATTTGGAAAACGATAGTTTGCGAAACGTTCATGGATGACAATATGATTATTATCAAAATCTAGTTCTAGCCATTTATTTTCAAAAAGCATATTTAAAATACTTTGATCAGCCTGATCCACTTTATCATGCCATTCATTGGTTAAATCAATCAACTTTTGAGTTATATTCTCTTGCTTCCAAAGAGCATTATTAATCAAGAGAACACCTGCATTAAAGATTTCTCGACCAAAATAGACTCTGCCTCCAAAATCTCGAATAGCAGCCAAAGGATAGTCCTGTAAATCTGTAGCAAATAAGTCATCTAGATTTTTTGTTACTACTAAATCGCAGTCTAAATAAAGAGCCTTGT
>ERZ772935.833-NODE-833-length-12118-cov-12.642378_pt1 | contig 12118 bp, 9 predicted proteins | sample MGYA00511683_ERZ772935 | MGnify/ENA primary metagenome ERZ772935 (study PRJEB29015, sample SAMEA2738086) | human oral metagenome | biome: human oral; feature: human-associated habitat; material: saliva | place: China | collected 2228 ...
AATCTTGGTGGCACAAAGGCCAGCACAAACGCCATTTGCCGATTACGATTTTTGATGAATTTTGGAAGTGAAAAGTTCTTTCGAAACTTTTTAGTCTGAGCTAAGAAACGAGAAAGCAATGAAAAAGTTAGGCTTGCCTAACTTTTTTACTTGCGCTCTTGTTTTAAAGTTCTATAATAGATGTATAATGACAAGGAGGGTTCTATGAATTCATTAAAACAAGATTTTACGGATAAGTTGTATGCTGCTTACGAGGCCAATCCTAAGTATGCAGCGATGGAAAATGCTATTAGTCACAATGGTCTCTTGACATCTTTGGAAAAACGGACTGCTGCTGTAGAAAATGCACCTGTTTTCTCACTGGATCTCACCAAAGACAAGGTCAGTGACCAAAAAGCTTCTGGTCGTTGCTGGATGTTTGCAGCTCTTAATACCTTCCGCCACAAGATGATTGCGGGCTTCCAGTTGGAAGACTTTGAGCTGTCTCAAGCTCATACCTTCTTTTGGGATAAGTATGAAAAATCCAACTGGTTCTTAGAGCAGGTTTTGGCAACGGCTGACCAAGAACTAACCAGCCGCAAGGTCAAATTCCTCTTAGATACGCCTCAGCAGGATGGAGGTCAGTGGGATATGGTCGTAGCGCTTTTTGAGAAATACGGCGTTGTGCCCAAGTCAGTTTACCCAGAGTCCATTTCTTCTAGCAACAGCCGAGAGCTCAACCAGTTGCTCAATAAACTCTTGCGTCAGGATGCGCAAATCTTGCGTGAGCTAGTCCTGAGTGGTGCAGATGAAGCTAGTCTACAAGCCAAGAAAGAACTTTTACTACAGGAAATTTTCAACTTCCTAGCGATGTCGCTGGGCTTACCCCCTCAGAAGTTTGACTTTGCTTATCGGGACAAGGACGGCAACTACCATAGTGAAGCTGATTTGACTCCGCAGGCCTTTTACCAAAAATATGTGGACCTCAAGTTAGATGACTATGTGTCTATTATCAATGCGCCAACAGTCGATAAACCTTATGGCAAGTCTTACACGGTCGAGATGTTGGGCAATGTAGTCGGCAGTAAACCAGTTCGCTATTTGAATGTAGAAATGAAACGTCTCAAGGAATTGGCTATTGCACAGATGCAGGCTGGTGAGACTGTTTGGTTTGGCTCTGATGTAGGTCAATCCAGCAATCGCAAGGCAGGGATCATGGAGGAAGGCATGCATGATTTGACTGCCAGCATGGATATCCAGTTGACCCAAGATAAGGCAGGCCGTCTTGATTACAGCGAAAGCCTTATGACCCATGCTATGGTACTGGCTGGAGTGGACTTGGATGAAAAGGGTCAAGCCCAAAAATGGAAAGTAGAAAATTCTTGGGGTGAAAAAGTTGGACATAAGGGCTACTTTGTCGCTAGCGATGCTTGGATGGATGAGTACACCTATCAAATCGTGGTTAGAAAAGACTTCTTGACACCAGAAGAACTGGCAGCCTACAATGCTGATCCAATTGTCCTAGCACCATGGGATCCAATGGGAGCTCTTGCTAATGGCGAAATAATTTGATAGGATGAGCAATTGCAGAAAGCTATTGATTTATTTAAACATAAAAAAGATTGGATTTCTAAAATCCAATCTTTTTTAGTTTAACGATGTTCAGTTCCTTGGTTAGAACTAGTTGAGCTGCTGGTTGTTCCAGAACTAGTTGAACTTGTTTGGGAACTAGAGTTGGTACTACTATGTTCTTCGCTAGATTCGCTCGTACTTTGACTTGAAGATTCTGAGCTTGACTCAGAAGTGGAGCTTGAAGATGATTGGGTATAAGCGCGGCTGTAAGTAGAAGTACCATTGAGATAGAGATAGGATCCGCTACGGAAAAGTCCGCTTGGTGGTGTCCAGTCTTCATTGCTATAGCCTGTCAGATAGAGCATCATAGAGCGGTAAACATCGGTTGCTACCTTAACTCCATCGTCTAAAACAGGAGTGAGGCGATTTGAGTAACCAGTCCAAACAGCCATAGAGTATTGTGGAGTGTAGCCAACAAATAGCTCGTCTGGTGTCACAATGCTAGAACTGTAATAAGGTTTTGTCAACTTCTCTAGCTCATCATCTGCATAGTTGGAAGTACCAGTTTTACCTGCTTGATAGACTCCTGGGATTGCAGCATTGGTACCAGTTCCAGACTGAAGAACTGTCTTCATCATGTCTGTCATCATGTAGGCTGTCGTCTCTTTCATGGCTTTTGATCCGCCATTTGAAAAGACTTTTTCTGTACCGTCGCTAAAGACAACTCGATTGACGTATTGCGGTTTGTAATATGTACCGCCATTAGCAAAGGCAGCGTAGGCAGCAGCCATTTTTTCGCTACTTGCTCCGTATTGGTTGCCAGATTCGCTTGTATTACTTGAAATCGCATTAGAATAATGCATTTCAGGGTAATTGATACCAAGGCCATTGAGGAACTTCAATGAATTATCTAATCCGACTGCTTCTAGCGATTTGACGGCTGGTACGTTACGGGATTCTTGGATGGCGTATTGGATAGTAATCCAGCCATAATAGCGTTTATCCCAGTTATAGACAGGAGTAGATGTTCCAGGGAAATAGTAAGGAGCATCCTGGATTGAGGCAGCGGTGGAAGTGAAAACATTGTATTCCAAGGCTGGGGCATAATCAGTGATTGGTTTCATGGTAGAACCCCAGTCGCGATTTGTTTCGACTGCTTGGTTGGTACCAAAAGAAACGTTGGAAGACTGATGGCGAGCACCCAGTTGGGCAATAACTTTCCCGTTGGTAACATCCATAACGGTTGACGCCACTTGCAGTTCATCATCTGGATAAGCAACATATTCTTCCGTGTTGTAAATATCCCACAATTTTTTCTGTGCTTCGGTATTAACGTTGGTATAAACTTCCATACCAGTCGTAAGGACATTGTAGCCAGTTTCTTCTTCGACTTGCTCAATAACTTCTTTTAAGTAGTTATCCATATAGGCAGGATAGCTAGCTGAATTTTTCAAACTCTGTAATCCGTCGGTTACTGGTGTATTGATAGCTTGTTCGTATTGTTCTGGTGAGATGTACTTGAGTTCATACATTTCAGATAGTACGAGATTACGACGCTGAGTGGCAGCTTCTGGATTTGTGTAAGGATCATATTGGTTAGGAGCCTGAGGCATTCCTGCAAGCAGGGCAATCTGAGGAAGGGTTAAATCTTTCAAATCTTTGCCATAGTAACTTTGAGAAGCTGTTTGCATCCCGTAATTTCCATTGGACATATAGACTTTATTGACATAGTATGTCAGGATTTCTTGCTTGGTAGCCTTTCGCTCAAGTTGAGTTGCCAGCCATGCTTCTTGGATTTTCCGAGAAAGGGTAGCATCCGCTGAGGAAGTGGAGAAATAAGTCAACTTGATCAACTGCTGGGTTAAGGTAGATCCCCCTTGACGTCCGCCTCCTTTCAGATTACTTAGGAAGGCTCCTCCTATCCGAATGAAATCAACCCCACGGTGATTAAAGAAGCGGTGATCCTCAATCGCAACGATAGCATCTACTAGTTGTGTAGGGATCTGGTCTGTTGATGCATTGACCCGCTTTTCAGAACCGAGGTCCGCAATCAGATTGTTATCGCTATCGTAAATCTTACTTGAAGTTGTTGCGACAAGGTCCTTCTCAGAGAGGGTAGGAGACTTGGAGGCATAGTATGTGAAGACAAGAACGCCAGCCACAACTCCAATGATAAAGAGAGATAAGAGGACACTTGCAAGATATTTTAAGGCCTGCAAAAGGGTTTGTTTATTCATTTGTGATACCACCTAGTAGTTTTTGTTCGATAATTTCAAGGTAAGGGATGCTTGGAAATTGCTTTGTTTCGACTAAAAATCCATGTTCTTGAATGTAAGATAAAGGGAGAGATTTTCCGCCTTTATCCATCTTATAAAATGTAATGAGATAAGATGCCGGAAGTAGATAAGTCTCCCGCAAGCTGGAGAAGTGCAGTAAGACAAAGCAAATTCCATTTTGCTGAAGGACTGCCTCCATATGTTCAATCTGGTGTAGATGGAAATTCTTCAGAGGCATGGCTGTTTTTTGCCGTGTTTCCTTGGCTTCAAAATCAATATAATGTCCCTTAAAGACGCCAGAATAATCAGTCGTGGATGCCTGTCGAAAGTAGGCTTCCACAATCTTTGCGCGACTGCGTTGGGGATAGTCCACTTTGACAATCTGAACGGGTGTTGGCTTCTTATGAATGACAGCGAGTCCCCTACTCAAGTAGTAGTTGTTGGATTCGTTGATCATCTTCTCAAAAGACATCCCACGATTGGCAAAGTTAACAGCCGCCTTTGAACTTGGATGGGCTAATTTACTTTTTATTTTTAGCTTGTGAGGGTAGTTGACCATAAAACTCCTTATTGGTACAATAACATCACTCTATTATATCATAAAAATATTTTTTGAGGGAGAATAAATGACAAGTCTATTAATTGTAGGTTACAAGGCTTTTGAATTTGGCATTATGAATGAAAAAGACATGCGGATCAAGATCATCAAAGAGGCGGTCAGACGGGATTTACAGCGCCTGCTGGATGAAGGATTGGAGTGGCTCATCTTTACGGGAAATCTAGGTTTTGAAACTTGGGTTTTAGAAGTCGCTCAGGAGTTGAGAGAAGATTATAATTTCAAGATTGCTACGATTTTTCTTTTTGAGGATCAGGGAAAAAATTGGAACGAAGGAAATCAGGCTAAACTAGCGGATTTTAAACAAGTAGATTTTGTCAAATATGCTTATCCTAGCTATCAAAATCCTAGTCAGTTTCGTGAGTACAACCAATTTTTGCTTCAAAATACGGATGGAGCTTACCTGTTTTACGATGAGGAAAATGAGACCAATCTTAAGTATCTTTACAGGGAGATGAAGAATCAAGAACAGTATTTTATCAAAAAATTAACATTTGATGATCTGAATGAGGTTGCAGAAATTTTTTCGGAAAAGTAGGGTATAAATCTTGCTTTTTATAGGTGATTTCGTATATAATTGGATATGATAAACTAGATTGGAGTGAGAGCATGGCGAGTATTATTTATACAGCAAAGGAAATTTTTGATCAAGACTTTAAGCGTGAAGTGCGAGGATATAGCAAGGCTGAAGTGGATGAATTTTTAGATGATGTAATCAAGGATTATGAAACTTATGCAGCCTTGGTAAAGGAGTTGCGTGAGGAGATTGCCCTTCTGAAGGAACAAGTATCTAATCAAGAAACTGCTACTCCTTCAACGCCTAGTCAGCCAGCTCAACCAACAATTGAGATGCCACAGATGGGAACAGCGACAAACTTCGATATTTTGAAACGTTTAAGCCGTTTGGAAAAGGAAGTTTTTGGCAAGCAAATTCTGGACAACGAGGAGCAATAATGTTGCAGAGTGCAATTTTTGGATAATCGCGTGAAGATTTAATATTTTCATGAGGAAAGTCCATGCTAGCACCGGCTGTGATGCTGGTAGTGTTTGTGCTAGGCGAAACAATAAGCCTAGGGACGGAGCAATCCGTTACGGCGACTGAAAAGGCTAAGTCTTTAGATAGGTCTGAATAGGTCTGAAAGTGCCACAGTGACGTAGTTCTTCTGGAAACAGAAGAAGTGGAACGCGGTAAACCCCTCAAGCTAGCAACCCAAACTTTGGTCGGGGCACGGAATGCGTGGAAACGAACATAGCATTCTGACTGGAAACAGTAGACAGATGATTATCGAAGGAGATGGTACCTAGTCATTTCTGGAACAAAACATGGCTTATAGAAAATTGCACATAGGTTAGCTAGCGTATGCTAGCTTTTTGATTAAGATATAGAGCCCCTTGGACAGAAGATTGCTGCAAGGGACAAAAAAATAGGAAAGCAAGTTTTTTCTCAAAATGAGGAGCCAAGCAAGAACATTCTGCTTTCTAGCTGAGGCCAGTTTTTAACGGCGTGGCCAAGCGGATAGTGATAGAGTAAGAAAGAATGAAAGAAAAATTTAATTTAATTGCTACAGCGGCGGCAGGTCTGGAAGCCGTGGTCGGCCGTGAAATTCGGGATTTGGGCATAGACTGTCAGGTTGAAAATGGTCGCGTTCGCTTTAACGGCGATGTCAAAACTATTATTCAAACCAATCTCTGGCTGCGCTCAGCAGATCGGATCAAGATTGTTGTGGGCACCTTTCCAGCCAAAACATTTGAAGAACTTTTTCAAGGTGTCTTTGCTTTGGACTGGGAAAATTATCTGCCCTTAGGTGCCAAATTTCCCATTTCTAAGGCTAAATGCGTCAAGTCAAAACTGCATAATGAGCCTAGTGTTCAAGCTATTTCAAAAAAAGCAGTTGTAAAAAAACTGCAAAAGTATTATGCTCGTCCAGAAGGTGTCCCCTTGCAGGAAAATGGAGCAGAGTTTAAGATTGAAGTTTCCATTTTAAAAGATCTTGTGACAGTCATGATTGATACCAGTGGCTCTAGCTTGTTCAAACGTGGCTATCGGACAGAAAAAGGCGGAGCGCCAATCAAGGAAAATATGGCAGCTGCGATTTTACTTTTGTCAAACTGGTATCCAGACAAACCCTTGATTGACCCGACTTGCGGATCAGGAACTTTCTGTATCGAAGCAGCTATGATTGGGATGAAGATGGCACCAGGTTTACATCGTTCCTTTGCTTTTGAAGACTGGAATTGGGTAGACAAGGACTTGGTACGTCGACTTCGGGCAGAAGCTCTAGCTCAGATTGACCAAGACATTCAGTTGGATATTTCGGGTTCTGACTTGGATGCTCGTTTGGTAGAGATTGCTAAGAAAAATGCGGAAGAAGCGGGCGTTGCTGACCAGATTCAATTTAAGCAAATGCGCCTGCAAGACCTTCATACGGACAAGATCAATGGCGTGATTATTTCCAATCCGCCTTATGGTGAGCGTTTGTTAGACGATGATGCGGTGACCAAGCTCTATCAAGAAATGGGACAAACCTTTGCTCCTTTAAAGACATGGAGTAAATTTATCTTGACCAGTGATGAGGCCTTTGAAGCCAAATATGGCAGTCAGGCGGATAAAAAGCGAAAACTTTACAATGGTACTTTAAAAGTTGATTTATATCAATACTTTGGCCAAAGGGTCAAAAGACAACTAGATTAGAAAGGAAATGCTGTGAGCAAAGAAGAAAAGATGCCAACAGAGCAAGAATCAAAAGAAACCGTTCTGGACTTAGAAGATGCGAAAGAAATGACTGTCGGTCAGGCCGCTCGGAAAAACGAGGAAGTCGAAGCAGGTGTGACTGAAGGAGACAATATCCTTGATAAGTACATCAAGCAACACCGAGATGAAATCGAGGCTGGAAAATTTGAAACTCAAAAGCTGAGAATCATGGAAGAGCTGGCACAACAAAAAGAAGCTTTGATACAAGAGACCATCAAACAGCTTAAGAGTCAGTCTCAGGCGAAGGAAAATACTGCCAATGTGCCATTACCTTCGGTGCAGCCAGTGAAAGCAGAAGCTGCAAACTCGGCAAATGTAGAGACTACAAAGGCTGCACAACCAGCGCTAACAGTTGCAGCTGAAGCACCAAGCATCCCGGCAACAAAGCCGGTATCAAAGCCAGTTCCGACAGTATTTGAAGATGAGGACGATACTGAGACAAAGCCTTTCTACAAGAAGAAAGCCTTCCTATACTCAGCCTTAGGTCTTGTAGCGCTTGCCGCTGGAACGACTTGGTATTTTCATCAGGGGTGGGGGAGTCACAAGTCGACAACTGGTTCCAGTTCTACAGTTTCTTCTAGCAAAAAGAAATCTACAAGCTCTAGTGAAGCTAAGAAAGAGGCTGCTAAAGAATTTGAAGACCTTTATGCTAGCTTCTTTACTGATAGTAGTCAGACAGCTATCAAAAATGATAAATTTGGTGATTTGGACAAGTTGAAGGCTAAGTTGGATATCTTGACTGGTAGCTCAGAATATACAGCTGCTAAGAAGAAATATGATGATCTTGTTAAGCAAATTTCAGCGATCCAAAGTGTGAATTCACAATTCAATACGGGTGCCGTTGTTGACGGTCTCTTGAAGACGGATGCCCAAGTGAAAGAAAACGCTAATCTTCCAGATGTATCGACAGGTAATAGCAAGTTGGATGAGGTCTTGAAGGCGGCTATTGCTCAAGGACGTAGTCAGCAGTTGCCAGCACCAGCGCCTAGTCCAACAGTGGAACCGTCAGCGCCACCAACAGCACCAGCAGCCCCATCAACGCCGCCAGCTGTGACTCCAGCGCCTAGTGACCCTAGTGGTATTAGAAATGCAGAAACTGGTATCGGACTACCAAGTGCAGGAGTCAACCTCCAGCGCCACCTTAGCCGTGTACCCTACAATCAAGCAGCTATCGATGATGTCAATAATCCTGCTTGGACCTTCAATCCAGGTGTTTTAGAAACGATCCTCAAGGTGTCTCGTGAGCGCGGCTACATCACAGGAGACCAGTTTATCCTTGAAAAAGTTAATATTATCAATGGAAATGGCTACTACAATCTCTTTAAGCCAGACGGCACTTATCTATTTAGTATGAACTGTAAGACAGGCTACTTTGTAGGAAATGGAGCTGGTTATGCGGATGATTTGGATTACTAAGCATCTTTCTGGCTAATTCATAACAACATATAATAAAAAAGTTAGACGGGTCTGAGGTCATGTATCTCGGACAGGCTGTCTAACTTTTTTTGTATAAATAGTTACGTATTGTTATTTCTTATAATAATCTATAGTTTAAATCTCTAGGTTAATATAGATAACTCAAGATAGCTTGAGTTATCAAGCTTATTGTCAATAAATAAAGATTTCAATAGATTGAATTCTTGTCTTATTTTTGTTAAAATACTACTTGGAGCATTAGGACACCTAGCATAAAAATGTAAAAAAGTGTGTATTTTTGCTCATAAACTATAGCACGCAATAAGTCGGTTTCTTTGCTAATGGTCATGAGATTAACAAAGACTGGCATGTTGAAAAAGGAAAGGAAAACGATGTTTCGAAGTAAGAAATATAACAAGGATTTCGAGATTATTGACGAAAAGAAGCGATATAAGCTCTATAAGTCTGGGAAAAATTGGGTAAAAGCTTCAAATTCTCAACTCGATCTCTTTCGTATTGGTGGAATGGGAGAAGTTGTCTCAAACAGCTTGTCAGATACAGAAGAGCTTGATCACGACCATCTGAGCCTCAATACTCTTGCAGGTTTAGGGGGAATATTAGCTGCTGGAGCGGCAGGTTTGGTGGTGACTCAGGAGCAGTCTGTCTATGCGGATGAAACATCTGAATACACAGATAAAGCTGTCATTTCAGCTGAAGTCAAGGACAATGAAGAAGCGACAGAAGCAAGTACCAATTCGATCATTGCTCAGGCGCAAGCAGAAATGCAAAAAGCAAAAGCAGAACAAGCCTCTGAATCAGCTTCTATTTCGGTTAAACAATCAGTCAGCACTTCTATCTCTGCAAGTGAGTCAGTATCTCTTAGCCTCTCGATTAGCCAGTCTGTCAGTCAATCAATCAGCCAATCAGTTTCAGCTAGTAGCTCAGCTTCTGTCAGCCAGTCTGTATCTGCTAGTAGTTCAGTCTTGACTAGCAAATCAGCGAGTACTGCGCCTGCTGCAAAAGTATCAGAAAGCAAAGTGCCAGCTAAGCTAGAAAGTGCTAAAACTACAACTTCTCTAGAACAGGATAAAGTGCTAACTAGCGCATCAGTAGCTGATCCTTCTGTCTCAGCTTCTACTTCTGCATCGCTGGATATCAGAGTCAATGTTGCCGACAGCTTTATTTCATCTGGTGCAGAACAAAGTTTAGCTAGTGCTACTTTGAGCAATAGCCAAGCCCTAGCGACCAGCAACAACTTGGCCGCTGGTGTGATCGCTGATAAGAATCAAGCCCAAGGCAAGGATGCGCTCAAACAAGCTGAGAAGAGTCAAACGGTAGATAAGATCGTGACCACTTCACCAAAAGAGTCTGTCAGTGCTTCTGCTGAATTAAAAATAACTGAAATTACTGGTAAGAATAGTGTTAGTGGAGTTCAATCAACTTCTGTCACAACTAGCTTAATTGAAGCTGCTGCGGTTGCAATAGCATCTTCAGAAGTCACTGCTAAACAACAAGAAGAAAACCGTAGGAAGTTGACCAATCTTTCAGCTGAAATAGGTGACTATCTAGCAAAAGCGGTTGATTTACCAAATACGGATTCAGCTCTTGCTAAGGCCAATGCTGCAGTAACAGAAATTGAAAAAGCCCTCGCTGATCCAACTAGTGATTTAACAACAGTAGTGCAAAAAGCTACTTCAGCGCGTAATTCGATTGTCAATGCTGTGTTGGCGGCTAATTCTGGTGTGCGTGATCCACGAAATGGGGCAGAAATTGCTAGAGGGGCACACTCACGTGCAGCCTCTAAACCACCTACGATTTCTATGCCATCTACTATCACAATTTATAATGATGAAGCAGTCAATAATTTTCAGATAAGGCTGAATGATGATCAAGGGATGGCTAAAATCACGGGCTCCCCATCCAATGCTATTATTACAGGTTTAAATGCACCGAACTATCCAACTAACAAGAAAGGAGTATTTGGAGATCTATATATCTATGATCAATCGGGGAGACAAATAGGTGCCCAAAGGTCATACACCATTGACATAATAGGGACAGTGGGTCGTGAAAACAGAACTTGGAAACCCTATAAGCCTGGTACCTATGTTCTGGAATATACAGTAACAGATATTCATGGTCAGACTGCTACAGCACGTACGAATTTCCATATTAAGGGATTTAATGAACGAAACAACCCAGTTAGTGGGGATACCGTTATTGTTAAGAATCCCTCTTCTTTGACTGTAAGTGAACGCAATCAAGTACTTGAAAAATTTAAAGAAAAAAACCAGTCGCTTTTATCTGGTAGTGATTTTACGAAAGATGGCGTAACCGGAACGATTTCGGTAGCTGAAAATGGGAATATTACCATTACCTACCGTGATAATACTACAGCTGTTATCCCAGCTAATGTGGATGCTGTTCCAGTTCCAAGTGCGACGGTGACTCGTAACGGTCAAGCCCTGACCCCTGTAAATGGCAACTATATTGTGTACGCAGGAGATGATATTCAAATTAATTTCACTGCTACAGATAATAGTGGGCAATTGTCAGAATTTAAGATCGTTTCAAATGCAGATGCAAATGGTTCGCCAATTAAAAATAATTTCTTTGAAGATAATAAATATGGGACGGGGACTGTAGAGCATTTAACGGGGAATATCACAGCGACTACTGCTAGTCCAGCCCGTATTACTGTAAGAGCTCATTTGAATGATAATCTAGAGTATGATAAAAATGGTAGAAATAGTTGGCAACGCAATGCAGTAGCAACGGATAAGGCTGGTAATAGTAATAGTGCAGGAAATGATTCGCCAGGTAATGTCCGTATTGTGCAAGGTAGACTGACGGATATTATGGAAGGGGTAGCACCGACTGAAACCTTCCAGGTAGAGAATGTTTCTCAATTAAAACCTCAAGAAAAAACACGTATATTAGCAGCCGTTGAAAAATTAAATAATAAGCAGGAAAAACGTATTGATTCCTTTACTATTAGTAACAATGGAACAGTTACCATTATCTATAAAGATAAGACTACGGATACGTTCACTGTAAAACTTTCTGATAGTGAGTATAAGAGTAGCAGTGCTTCAACTAGTCTAAGTCAAAGACAGTCAACCAGTGCCTCAGCGAGTGCATCGGTAAGCGCCAGCACTTCAGCGAGCGCATCTGCCTCAACGAGAGCATCCGTTTCTGCAAGAATGTCAGCAAGTGCGTCTGCCTCAACCAGTGCCTCAGTAAGTGCTAGTACATCAGCGAGTGCGTCGGCTTCAACGAGCGCCAGTCGTTCAGTTTCTGCTAGCCAGAGCTTGTCTACTTCCTTGCGCAATAGCCAATCGGCATCGATGAGCGCCAGCCGCTCGGTTTCAGCGAGAAATAGTGTTTCGGCCTCAGTAAGCGGTAGTCAGTCTGTCTCAGCGAGTCAGAGCGCTGCTTCATTGAGCGCCAGCCGTTCAGTTTCTGCTAGCCAGAGCTTGTCTACTTCCTTGCGCAATAGCCAATCGG
>ERZ772935.834-NODE-834-length-12115-cov-3.330431_pt1 | contig 12115 bp, 15 predicted proteins | sample MGYA00511683_ERZ772935 | MGnify/ENA primary metagenome ERZ772935 (study PRJEB29015, sample SAMEA2738086) | human oral metagenome | biome: human oral; feature: human-associated habitat; material: saliva | place: China | collected 2228 ...
GGCGGCTCGACATGGCCAGGGCGGACTTGTACTCGCTCTTCAGCTTCGCCAGCTTCCGCTCGGCCGAGGAGATGTCGATGTCGTAGCTGGCGGCGCTCCGCTTGCCGTCCACCTGCTTCCGAAGCTCCTGAAGCTCCTCGAGCTTCCGCTTCGCCTCACCGACCTGGATGTCGAGCTTCGGGGCGTTCCTCGACGCCGCCTTCAGCTGGGTCATCTCTGCCTTGAGACTGTCCAGCTGCTTCTGCTCGACGTCGATCTTCATCTTGACGTCGCGCTCGGCCTCCGCCTTCACCCGGCGAATGGTGTCCTTGATCCTGTCCAGGTTGGCACGGGCCTGCTTGATGTCCAGGTCCAGCTTCATCATGCCGCCGGACTCTTCGAGCTCGTGCTTCAGCTTCTTCGCTCGAGCGCGGGCCTCATTGAACTCCGCCCACGACACACCGAGGTTGACCTCGGCCTTGAGATCAGTGCCCTCGATGCGCCGCTTTACGGCGTCCCACTCCTTGGTGTCGGGTACAACCTTGACACCAACCTTGCCAACATACTGCATCGGCATGTGGGACCTCCTACTGTCAGAACCCGCCCCGCCGGATCAGCTCCTCGGACGACAGGCGCATTCGCGACCCCGGCGGCTTCAGCATGGACGACTTGGCGTTCTTCCCGCCAGCCACCGCCACGATCGCGTTGTGAATCATCATCAGGAGCATCTGGGTCTGGGACCAGCCGTCCCAGTCCAGACCCCTGCTACTGGACGGTGGCCGCTGCGGAACCCTGGAGCTCCGCAGCGTCACCGTCCGGTAGGCGGAGTCCGGGACCGACAGGAGCGCCTGCATCAGGAACTCACACCTGAGAGGGTCCCTGTCGGCCACCGTGTCGAACTTCAGTCCGTAGAGCCGCTGGAAGTCGCCCAGCAGCTCGGTCGGATGGATACTCAGCTCCCTTCGGAGCCCTGCGATTTTCCCACCAGCTGCGCCTGCTCGGTGAACAGGTTCAGAATGACCTGTGAGTACACGTCATCCTCCAACCGGGAGGCCCAGCGGTCGAACTTCTCCGGCCGCTTGGCCAGGCAACGGAGGAAGGCCCGGGCGTGCTTGACGCCCTCGGCCATGGCCAGGGCCGCCTCGGCCGCAGTCCGGGGGTCCTCCTCGACGTCCACCTCGTCTGCGCCGTCCAGCTGCTCGAACGGGGCGACTGCGGCGGCCATCTCGGCCAGAGCCTCCAGCCTCAGCTGCGGGTCCAGGGCCTTCGATGGGAGGAGCTTCGGGCACCCAGCTGCCGCCACTTCGACCGGCGACGGCTCTGGGGACACCTCCTCGATCTGCTCCACCGCGGACTTCACATCATCATTCCTGCTCATGGCACATCCCCTTTACTCGTAACAGGTGAATCGGATCAGCCGGCCGACTTGGCGGACGTGATCGCGATGGGCTCGAAGATCACGGCCATACCGTTGATGCCGTTCTTCGGGGCGATCGCACTGGGGTCGGCCGACTTCAGGGTCGACTTCAGGGTCAGCTCGCTGAAGGCATCCGTCTTCAACTCCGGAAGGCCGGTCAGCGTGGTGTCGGTGGCCGGGATGTAGTAGCCGGAGGCGTAGCCGTTGTCGACGATCGCGACGACGATGGCCGTCTCGAACGCCCAGGAACCGGAGGGAAGGACAGCACCGCCGAGCTCCTCGGCCACCCAGCCATTCGTGATGCGGGCCACGGACTCCTTGTCCAGCTGCATCGGGTGGGTCTCCAGGGTGACCGTGCTCGTGGCGTACACGTTCCGGATCACACTGTTGCCCCACGAGCCGAGGGTCGTGGTGTCACCCGCGTCGATGTCGAACGACGGCAGGTTCTCGCGAGAGGTGTTGGCGAGGACGTCCCAGCCGGCGGGGACCTTCGAGGCGTCGTTGATCGCCAGACCAAAGTTGGCGATGTTCACACGCGCCGGGTCCAACTTGGTGTTGAGCGGCGCAAGGAAAATGCCGCCATTACTGGCGACGGTCAGTGCGTTGTTGGCAACCTTCAGTGCCATGTCAGACCTCCAGGGAAATCTGGTACTGCCCTGCTTCTTGCGTCAGCTCCTTCCCACCGGAGAGGGCGTACTGCCCGGTGGGGCTGAAGAATGCGAGGGTCTTCACGGAGCGGATCAGAGCCGCCCCGCCGCCCTCGAACATGAAACGGTGGCCCCGCAGCTCCTTCATGAACCTGTGGAGCTGCATGATCACCGCGCTGGCCTGGTCGGTCGGGACGACGACGTTCAGCGACGCCGTGACGGTCCACCAACGACAGTCGTCGTCACCCCAGCCGGCATTCACCGACGGGTCCTCGGTCGCCGTTGACGACAGGGCCACGACCTTCTCCGGGAACTCGTGGTTCGTCTCGATCGCCGGGGTCAGTGTCCATTCGGACAGACCCTTGGCCATTGAGTGCCGGACCGCCTCGAACAGGATGTCCTGCGGCGGGGCGAACAGAACGCTCACAATACCCCCATCTCTCTGGCCGCGTCGCGGAGGACGTGGATGCCGTTCGTCCAGGAACCGCCGATCGGCTCATTGATGTGCCCCATCTCGACGGACGACGCCTTGCCGCGCCCCTTCTTGTCATACGCATCATACACGACACGCCAGTCGGGGAACCGGTCCGGCTCGACCCGCACGTCCTTGGCCATGGTCTTGTGTACGGCCGCCTTCGCCACCGCCCGAGCACCCAGCAGCCGAGCGTAAAACTCGACGGCTGCCCGCACCTCCGGCATCTTGGCGATCTCCTCCCCGATCCTCATCGCTTCTCACCCACGTACCGGAGGTTCACCTGGGTGTGCATGGTGCGGCGGCTACCATCCCTGACCACCGGCAGCCCCTCGATCTCGAACACCTGGCCATTGTGCACGATCTGCGCATTGATGCCGAAGCCCCAGGTGCCCCGGACGAGCACCCGGGCCACGTACTGGACGACGACCCCGTTGTTCACCATCTCGTCGGACGAGACGTACCGGAAGTCACACGGGACGGTGATCGGGTCGCCGTCGTTCACGTACACAGTACCAGCGGCGGTGATCCTCGTGGTGCGCTTCTGCACCGAGATCGTATGGCGGTCGAACAGTCTCACCCGGACAGCCCCCCTCGGTGCAGCGGCCCCATCGCGAACTGCGACGGCGACAGAGCAGCCAGCAGGTTCCTGTCGCTGTTCGTCCACCAGATGTCTGGGGACTGGGTGAGGGCGCTGAACGAGTAAGAGTACACACCGTCACGCTCCGTGGCGACACCGCCCGACTCCGCGTTCCGGAGCACGCGGAACACAGCACCCCTCACCAGGCCCACCAGAACGGGAAGGTTCTCCTCCTTCTGGAGGTTGCGGTACGCGACGGGGAACTCGATCCTCAGCCGCGCCTCGGCCTCCTGGCAGAGGTGAACGGCGGCCGCCTTGTTCGCGGGCGTGACAAGCCCCTCGGAGTCGGTCCCGTCCAGGACCGCCGACCAGTCAACGGCCACCATTCACCTCCTCGCAGTGGGGCTGACGGCGCGGGGGGTAGAAAGGAGGAAAGACCCGCCCCGCGCCGCCAGGATCATCAGAGAACCGTACCGCCGACCACGGTGTTCACACCGGGCATGACCGGAAGCGCGATCGCGTTGACGCCGACCCACAGGTCGGGAACGTTGTCCGCACGGTCATACGCATTCGCGATGATGCCGGGGCGCTGGCCGGCGCTGATCGCGAACTGCTTGTCCAGAGCGTGCGCGTCGATGCCGAACTGGGTCGAACCGGTCGCGGCGCCGGGGGCGCCGATGAGGACCGCCTGCTTGTCGGGCCAGGGGTTCGGCAGGTCGAGCCGAGCGTCCGCGTAGGCACGGCTCATGTCCACGACCGAGACGATGCCGAGCTCGGCCTCGAGGTAGCTCTCCAGCTGGTCCCGGGTCGTACGAGCGCCGACGGAGGCCATGCCAGCGAAGACACCCTCGCGGACGGCCTTGTTCACACGGAGCTGCTCGTACACATCGTGCGAGAGCAGCAGAGCCGTGGGGACGACGCCAGTGAGAGCCCTGGACAGCTCGACCCAGGTCTCCAGGTCGTGCACGGGGTCCGAGGTGTCCTTGTCCCAGGCGGCGGCACCGGTGAGCGTCTTGAACAGCGACTGGTCGCGGCCGTAGTCGATGGTCGCGTAGACGTTGTTCTCGGCGAGCCGCACCTTGCCGGTGAGCACAGCGCTGATACGCGCCTGCTCGAGCCGACGGCAGATCGCCTCGGCGCCGAGCCTGGCCAGGTCGTCGAGCTTGGAGCCGACCACGACGTCGCGGTCGCCCTGCGACAGGAGCTGCGCGCGGGCGTACTCGCTGAACCGGTAGTCGCGGCCGATCGGGGGGATGTGACCAGTGATGGTGGCCACGGGGCGCTCACGGCCGAGCGCGTTGGTCGCCGAGAACTCGCGGTACTCGGCGGCGTCAGTGAAGCCAACGACCCGACGCTCGAACTCGTAGTCCATCGTCTGACTAGCCACCGTCGGGAAGTAGCCGGACAGCGGCATGAGCGCGTCGAGCTCGTTGTAGCGGTTGCGGGCGACAGCGGTCAGCTGCGCAGCGGTGCGGAAACCAGCGTTGTACGCCATGATCAGGCCTCAACTTCCAGCCGGAACGTGCCGTGCGCGGCAGCCAGCGTCTCGTAGGTGATCTGCGCCTTCGCGGCCTCGGGGAGCCGGGACTTGCGGATGGTGCAGTGGGTGACCATGCTCATGAGAGCGTCCGCGACCGGGGGGTTGCGGAGCTCGAGGCACAGGTCGTCGGACAGGAAGCCCTCCAGGGCGCCCGTGGTGCCGTTCTTGAACGGAACGAAGGTCTTCTTGGTGCCGTCGTAGGCGACCGGGGTGCCTGCGACGATGTACGTGAGGTTGCCGCGGACCTGCTTGTAGTCGCCGAAGTCATCAACCTTGATGGTGCAGGGCATGACCTCGATGGCTGCATGGTCGCCGCGGAGCCACGTCTGATCAGGAGCGTAGGACTCCTGGATGAAGGTACCGTAGTTGGCCACTTCAGCTCCTCGTAGTATCGGTAACGGAACGAAGCCCGGCCCCCCTCGACCATTACTGGCCAGGGGGTGCCGGGCTACGTGCACCACCGCAAGGAGGAGTCAGGACTCCTTGAGCTTCCGCATCCAGTAGGCCACGTCGTTGGCGTGGTCCGTCTGGTCCGGGAAACCCGTCGGTGCCATTGTAGCAGACTTCGGTGGCTGTTCAACACTGACCAGCTTCACGAACGCTTCCAGCTTCGAATCGTCCGGAAGACCATCTGCACCGAGGAACGCATCGAACCGTAGGTACCCACCCAGCCGGTCCACGTCCTCCTTCTTCAGGCCGGAGGCCCGCAAACCGGTGGTGACCAGGTACTTCGTCAGCCGCGGGTCCGTCTGCGGCTCGGCCTCGCCTCCCGCATCGGGTTCAGCCGCCTCACCGTCCGCCTTGCGGCCCGCCTCGCCGGCCTCGTCACCAGTCGTCCCAGCATCATCCTTCTCCTTCTCATCAGAGCCCTTCGGCTCAGCCGGCTTCCCCGACCCGGCCTCAGTATGCTCCTTCGCCGCGGGCTCCGCAACCTGCTTGCCCTCGATCTGAGCGGTCAGCTCGTCGATCTGCTGCCGAGCGGTCTTGCTGTCCGCAGCCCGAGCCTTGCGCTCCAAGTAGGTATGATGCTTCCAGAAAGCCGCAGCCTCCTCCGGCTTCATGTCCTTGACCGCGGTGTCGCGCGGGTACCCACGAGGCTCGTCAGCCCCGGTGTACACCTCACCGTCCGACACCAGATCAGCAGTCGCAACGTCATCGCTCATGAGTCATCCTCCTTGTCACTTGTCGTGGACGTTCTTGGTGTTGAGCTGCCACCAAACCCTCGTGCCCTTGCCGTTCGACCGACGGACGGTCAGCACACGATCCTTCATCCGAGTCCGAGCCACCTTCACCGTGGAACTGCGATACCCCTGCTCCAGGGCGGCGCGCTGGATGTCGGCCGCTGGGGCCTCCCCACCGTGGTCCTGGAGATAATCGATGAGGAACACGGCTGCCGTGTTCGCACTGGTACCCTTCGCCGTCCGGCTCTTGGAGAACGTGTTCTCGTCGCCGCTGATCTGAACCTCGTTGCCCTCGGCCGGCCCGAGCGACCCCACCAGGTCGTGCGACAGCTCCTGGACGTCCTGCTCGGCTGGCGTCACCCCGTCGTCCTGGGCGGCGTCGGCCGGCGCGGGCCGACCGGCCTGCTCGATCTGCTGGGCCTGCGCAGCTGCCTTGGCCTCGGCGACCCCGTCCAGAATCTTGTTGATCCGGTCCTCGATGAGCCCGGCCTCGGCCCGGCTGATCTGCTCCGGCGTCAGCTGGAGGACATCCGTCCAGAGGGACCGCTGCGGAATGATCGACTGGAGCACCGTCGCGGACTGGGCCCGCTGCGCCAGGGTCTCGTCCTCGAGCGGCGACCAGACCGTTTCGAATTCCTTGCCCGGTTCCCCGGTCGCCTCGAAGCTGAGGCTCATGGCCTCGGCCAGGGCCTCACCCACGGAGACGCGGAGGGTGCGGATACGAGTGCGATGCACCTTGTCCGCCTTGTCCGCGCCGAGAGCCGACTCCTGGGCTGCACTCGGGTCCAGAATGTACAGCGGGGTGCTCGTCACCGCAGCCAGGTACTTCACGTCGTTGAACACCGCGGCGGTGATCTGGGTGAAGTCAGCCTCGCCGGTCTCCTCGACATCCGTGGAGTCGCCCGGCAGCAGGTTCGCGTTCCCCGGACCGCGGAGGATCACCTTCGACCAGTCGATGATCTCCCGCTCGCCCGTCTCCGGGTTCTCGTAGAACGCCGGCAGACCCTTGATCCACAGCTCCCTGAACGCCTGCTTGTCCATAAGCACCAGGCGCTCGTACACAGAGAAGTTGATCCGGTCGATCACCGGCAGATGCGACTCGTAAATGCCCCTGCCGTCCGGCGTGGCCGCCGGAACCACCGGAATCCTCGTGAACGGCGTCAGGCCGGACGCCCCGCCGACTGGGGGGATGGCGTCGCCAGACGTCTGGAAGGAGTACACCTTCCCATCCTCGGACCTGATCCACATCTGCGTGTACTCGCTGCCGTCCGAGGCGGTGAACGTCACCGATGCCGCCTTCCGATCCCACGGGTCGATCCCGTCGGTGATCACGGTCGCGCAGTTCGCTGGGACATACTTGACGACGCCATCGTCACTGACCATCAGATAGCCGGTCCCGTAGTGGAACGTGTCCGCAGCCAGGCGCTTCAGGATGGACGGCCCGTGCTGCCGCCGGTACCGCGTCTGCGCCTCCAAGGACGCCGACGGATAACCGCCGTCCAACTCCGCCTGCGATGGGCCGGCGGTGGCCGCAGCATCATCACCCTTGTCGCCGGCCGGCCCGACAGGTGTCGCCGGAGTGATGTCCTCGCCGCCGTGTGGGGCCAGGCTCGGGTCCTCACCCTCCTCGACCTCAGCGGCGTCCGGGTCCGGCAGCTCGGCCGGGGCGGTCAGGTCAGTGAACGAGTCCACCGCCATGTCGTCGGTGATCGCGTCCACGATCAGACCGCACAGGCACAGCCGGCTCATCTCGATGAACGCCTCCGTCTGAGCACGCTCCACCGCGTCCTGGATGTTGTTCAGGAAATCACTGCGGATCCCCTTGAGCTCCATCCGCCCCTCGCGGTACGGCTTCAGCTTGTGGATACGAGCCGCCTCGACACCGAGGCTGTCCTGCAACCGCGACAGCACATCCGACGGGTCCACCTGGACCGGCTCCTCGCCCGGAACATCCGGACTCTGACGAATGATCACCTGAACACTCCCTTCGGTACCAGCATGTCCAACGGGACGGAACTGACCAGGCCATGGTTCGGGTCCTTCGCCGGCCTGGTCTCCCTCGGCGTCCACGCCCTGGCCGCAGCAGCAGCCCGCAGCGCAATGACCGTCGTCACCGCTGCGTCGATCTTGTGACGGCTCATCCTGGACTCCTTGTAGATGAGCTCATCATTCTTGCCGCCCCGGCACGCATTGTTCAAATGCCGGACCAGCGCCGAGTTCTCGCTGATCCGCACCTCACCAGTGGTGATCATCGTGTGCGCGGCCTCGACAGCATTGGCCATCTGCATGTGCTTGTTCGTCCACCACATAATCGGGTGGGCCCTCGTGGACGGCGCCAGCCCGTCCCCGTACTTGGCCTCCCACCGCTCGATGCGGTCCTGCCAGTACGGTGGGTCGGCGAAGAATGCCCTGACGTCGAAATCCTCGAAGACCTTCGCGACCACCTTGTCCACCAGGTCCTGGTCCACGCTCCACGTCTTCTGCGTCGTGTCCGTCGGCGCTTCCTGAATGTGCAGCAGCTGCACCAGGTTGTCCTCCAGGCGCACAGCCACCAGCGCCGTCGAGTCATTGGTCAGGGACCCATCGAACCCCAGAGCGATCGTGTCGCCCTTCTCCAGCTTCGTCGAGGTCACAGCCGCGTTGATCTGCGCCGGCGTCAGCCAGGAGGCGGCCGAGCCTGCCAAGGCGTTCAGGTAGTACCTGATCGACTCGTTCACATCGTTCGCCGGGTCATAGATGTCGTCCATGATCCGGTCCTGGTCCAGCCACTCGGCCGCGTCGCCCTCAGCGTCCACCAGCGCCACCCGGAGCTTCGCCTCGTCGGCGATCTCCTCCTCCTTGATCTCACCCCACCGGTGAATGAACAAAAGCCTCGAATCGCGGCGCAGCCGGCCCTCGTCGGCCAGCTTCGACACCTCGTACGTCTCCTCCGCGATCGACGCCTGGCCGGGCTTGTACATGGTCGTCGTCTCGAACAGCCACGGTTCCTCGGTCGGCCGCTTCGTCAGGTTGCGGCTCACCGTGTGGAACGCCCGCTTCAGCGCCGGCGTGAACCACAGGTGCGTATTGTGCGTCAGCACGCAGCCGTCCCCGACGACGAACAGGTGATCAGGCGAGTCCACCGCGATGCACCGCACCGGCACCGACGGCACCTCCTCAATCGACACCACCCGCACACGGCCGACCAGACGCGCAAGAGCCGCCTCGGCCCGGATCGCCTTCCTCGGATACGAGAACGGGTTCACCAGGCGCGGAGTCCAGTGCACCTTCCCCGTTCGGCCTGTCCGGCTGCGCTCGTCGGCCGTCCACTTCACCCCAGACGTCCGCTCACCGAGCGACCAGAGCAGCCGCGTCACGGCGTCCAGCAGGGCCGGGTTGCTGTTCGAGAACACACACTTGCCCGACGGGCCGGCCCAGCCGTCCGAGTCCATCAGGCCCCTCAGCAGCATCACCCTGTCGTCCAAGGACGCGTTCAGACAGATGTTGGGCACATGCTTGTCGCCCAGCACCCCGATCCGCTTCAGCAGCCCCTTCAGCCCGACCGTCCCGCGGCTCGGGCCAGGTGTGTGCACGTAGAACCGGGGCGTCCGCTGGTTGCTGCACCGAGTCGTTGACCAGAACAGCGGCAGCGACTGGTGGAACGCCTCCACGTCCTGGTCGCCGACCGTGATCGTCGCGTTCCGAGCGTCCCCGTCGCCCAGCCAGTAGCCGAGCACCCACGGGTCCAGCGGCAGCTCATCCCTTCCCCGCCACTGGAGCGGACCCGACACCCTCGGCACCGAGACCGGCGACGTGCAGGCGGCCAGCTGCGCCGTCGTCCGCACCCTAACAGGTCCACCTGCGACCGATGACGCCCACAGGTGTCCCTCCGACGCCACGACGTCGGTGCCGTCCGCGAACCGCACCCGGAAGCACCGGCGCTCCTCCATGATCTCCGTCGTCTTCATGACCCGCACAGGACGGCCGTCCGACCCGAACACCTCATCCCCGACCGCGAGGTCGCCCAGGCGCCGGTACCCCGTGGGTGTGGGGACGGCAGTGTCCAGGGCCAGGGCCTCGTCGGCGAGGACCAGGGTGTCACGACCACCATCCTTCGACGAGGCACCCGACGTCGTGGGGTCCACCCGGCCGCCGTTCAGCATCGGCAGCTCGATGTAGCCGCCGAACGTCGCCGCATTCAGCTCAGCCAGGGGGCCGTCCTTGAAGTTCGTCAGGATCGTGTCGTAGATGAGCCCGGTCTGCCCCTCCTCGGTGGCCAGGCACCGGACCCTCGGCTGGTTGATGAGCCGGCCCATCGGCTCCCCCGGCCGGTACGTGTACCTCTTCCCCAGGTACTCGAACGTCTCGCCGCCCTTCGCCCAGCCGGCGAACCGAGCCGGGCCGGCCGCCTCGAAGCAGCCGACGTACGCGGCGAACCCGGACTTGTCGGCCCCCTTCGGCTTCGACAGAAACACGTGGTTGTACAGCCGCTTGCCCTTCTCGTCCAGGGCGTACATGTGCATCAGCTCACCCAGCCGCTCCGGCCCGAACCGGATCGGCTGCTTGAACACGGCCCCGTCGCCGTACACCACGAAGTTGCGCAGCCACCAGTACGCCAGGCGCCCCAGGGAGCGTGTCAGCTGCTCCTGGGGATGCGTCGTCATACGGTACGGCACAGGTCAGACCTGACCCATAAGCCTGTCGAACTCTTCGTCATAGTCCGACTGCTCGGCGTCATCCGCAGCCGTCTTCTCCTTGCCCGACGTGGCCGTGTCGGCCACCTTCACCCGGAGCTTGCGGCGGTCCAAGGGGGTGACACCCATCTTGGAGGCCAGGTTGTTGAACGCAACCCAGTACTTCGGATTGCCGGTGTCCTCGAACCTGTGGAGCAGACCGGCCGCCTGCTGCACGGTGAGCCATTCGACGTCAGTGGTGATCAGCTCGGCCTGTGGGGAGACGCGGAACTTGGCGTACCAGTCCCGAGCCATGTCGGCCCACTTCTCGCCACAGGGGCCCTTCTTGGGCAGCGGCGGACCGAGCGGATGCTTGCGGCGCAGAACGCCCCGCGTCAGAAGATACTTGTCGCTGTCCTCACCGACTTCCTCCCAGCCGCTGTTCATGATAGCGACCGAGTGGGCCTGGACAGAAGCCTGCCCTCGCTTCGCCGGCATCCGCAACCTCCGTGAAACCTCGTGCTGACAAGGAATGCAACACACCCTCCCAATCATTGTACCACGATGTCTCACATGCTGGGACGCGTCAGCCGACCACGCCTGGATGCCCCTTCCAGCGGGGCTCCTCGGCCTTCGTGCGTCTCCGCTCCCTCGCGTAGGCGGCCGTGGCCAGTTTGTGGTGCCGGGAGCAGATCGCCATCAGGTTCGACGGCCGGTCGTCCTCCACGCCGCCATTGCGACCACCCTCCACGATGTGGTGCACCTCGGTCGCCCTGGCACCACACACTCGGCCCCCGACGAGCCACTGGCAGCGCCACCCGTCACGGTCCATGACGAACTGACGGATGGCATGCCAGTTGCGAGGCAGCCGGCGCCGCCGATCGGACGAGTCCCAGCTCACCGCGGGCCTCCCCCTGCGGCCCGGACAACGACCAGGTGCCCGTCCGAGCCCTCGGTCAGGACACCGGAGGTCTTCAACTGGTCGACAGCCTTCTGCACCGTGGACGGCGACACGCCAGGCGGCGGCACCGCGACGAGCACCGACGGGTCCGTCTCACCATTCGAGACGGCGTTCATGACACCCCGCTTCAGCTCCGTCAGCGACCGCGCCCGTGCGTACGGGCGAACACCGTACCAGGTCTCGCTCTCGGTCCAACAGCGGCGGGTGCGAGACTCGGGCTCGTCGCCCTCAGCTGCACTGACCGAGAAGTTGTACACGTCGGCGGCGGCGCAGAACTCGGCAATCGCGCTCAGCTCGCAGCTCACCGCCAGCCAGGTGTTGTCACCCCGACTCTCCTCAGCACACAACCTGGATGCCAGGTCCAGGTGATCCTTCAGCTCCGCATAGAACGCGCCCGTCTTCGGACCAGGAACAGTTTTCAGTGGGTGGTTGTTCGCCATGGTTTTCCTTCCTTCTCCTGACACGACCGAAGGGCCGAGCCACCCACCAAGCTAGTGGATGCCCGACCCCTCTGTCAAGCCATTGACTGTCAGGAGGCCTCCCGCTGCTCAATCGCCTCGTAGCACATGGCCGGCGGCGCCTGGAGCACCTGCGACCAGTACTGGACGACATCACCGTCGGTGCTGCCGGAACCGAACACCGGGGCACCGCCTCCCTGCATGATGTCGTCGATGCGCTCGCGCACG
>ERZ772935.842-NODE-842-length-12035-cov-7.996411_pt1 | contig 12035 bp, 10 predicted proteins | sample MGYA00511683_ERZ772935 | MGnify/ENA primary metagenome ERZ772935 (study PRJEB29015, sample SAMEA2738086) | human oral metagenome | biome: human oral; feature: human-associated habitat; material: saliva | place: China | collected 2228 ...
TCTACATCTCCCACAACCGCCTGACCATGGAAATGGCAGAGCAGCTCGTCGGCGTCACCATGCAGGAAAAAGGCGTATCGCGCGTCGTTGCTGTGGACATCAAGCAGGCATTGGAAATGGCGGAGCCGAATTGAAGTAAGAGATTGTTTTTTATTTAAGTATGAAATATAAAAGGTCGTCTGAAACCTGATTTGGTTTTCAGACGACCTTCTTTATATATGCTATCTCTTTAAAATTGTTTGGAAATATCAATAAACAAGCGATGCTGGTTTTGACGGTAATAAAAATGATTGCTGTGGACATGTGTCCAACCCCAGTTCAGGCGTGGAGTAAAGCCTTTCCAGGACAACTTCTTATGACCCGCTGACAAATGAACGTAGGTTTCACGGTCATTTCGTTTGATATTGAAAATATCTTCAGCCTGATAGCGGCGGTACTGTACAGTAGTATTGAGTGAAGTAACAAGCTTGCCTGACTTGCCCCATGCTTTTGTCCAGCCTGCACGCAGATTTTCATATTTATAGGCATCAGAACGGTCACGCGCACTATTGTAGCCTTTGCCTGCGCCAAATACGAAATATTCACCACTCTTACGATAATAGAGGGCTGATATAGAGGCAATATGGTTTGCGCCGTTTAAGAATTTTCTTTCTTTATGTTTACGGTAGCCGGACTGCCATGCGCCGAATACTTGCCATTTGGGCGATAACACACGTGAATAGCGCAAAATACCGCCTGATGTATTGGAGTAGGGTTCTGTACCATACCAGCGCTTTTCATAAAATGGCGATAAGGAGACTTCCTGAGTATGATTACGCCAGCCGGCACCGGTTTCAGCACGCACAGTCAAATCATCATAATCATGCGCATCCCAATAAAATTTGCCACCGGCAGACAGGTTTTTTTTCCAGACCCAATGTCCATTGAGCGGAGTATTTTTTTGTGCAGAAACATCGTAAGCAATACCGTTTGCCGTACGAGGCGCTTCAAACTCAAAACCTCCGTACACACGTTCGCGCGGCGTTCGGGCAATATTATTATCTCGAATGTAGGAAATATTACCGTCAAAATTCCAAGATTTATCTTTTTTTAAAAATTTATCAAATTCATTCAAATATTGCAGTGTTGGTTCAGGTAGGTCGGGAGTTTTGCGGACTTCTTGTAACTCTTTTGCTGCGTCACGCATTTTTCCGTCTTGTGAAAGGGTTAATGCTAATTGTAGGCGTACAGGAGAGTAGTCAGGATGATTGGCAAGGATATTCCGAAAATCCTGTTCTGCTACTTTGTACTTTCCATCTGCACGGGAAAGAATTGCATCTGCATAGGAAGCCATGGTTTCGTCGTGTCCGGTCATGCGACGGTAGAGTGGCAATAGGAAACGGATGTTGTCAATATTTTGGTGTGCAAGGGCAGTATCCATTGCATCGGTTAAGATTTCAGGTTGTTGGAGCAATTCTTCTGATGACATGGAAATTGGTTGTTGCTCAACCTGATTGTCTTCTTGCAGAGTTTGTTTTTCAGCCTGGCGGATTTGATTATGGTTTAGGTCGGGCTGAATTTCATCGTGTGGTGTTGGTGCGGCTGAGGCATAGTTTACCGCAGCGTATAAAATTAAAGCCAAAGTTGGATAGCGCATATTTTTTATTTCGTTTTGGGACGTTTGAACATGGTAAAAATTCTTTCAGACGGCCTCTTAGTAAGACAAACCGTCCGGCAGATGCCGGACGGTTGAAAGCGGCGGATTATTGTTTTTTCGCGCCGAATGAACCAAAGGTGCCAGAACCATCATTGTAGTCAACACGGAACACACCGCCCAGTTCAGCAGCTTTAGGGCCGAAGAAATTACCTCTCATACTGGTACCATTTTCATCACCGCTGAAGGAAGCGCCAGAAATCGTACCTTTAAGTGAAACTTTAGGATATAAGTATTCTGCTTCGGAGTTTAAGACACCTGTGATAGATTTGCGTCCAAAATCTACATTAAATTTAGCATCTACAAGATTATGGCCGAATATGCTGTCTCCAATGTAGGTTGCTTTACCTGAGGTCGGCATAGCATCTACGCCACTTGTTGGAGTTAAGTTACCGATAGCAAAAACTGTATTACGGTTACCTTCTGGAATTGTTGGAGATACCCAATATTCGCGACCAAAGCGGACGTAACTATATTTTTTTCCACTAATATAAATTTGGCGAACATTTAGATCATCATTACCAAGGGAGTAAAAGAAAGTAGGAGCCAAGCTGGGTTTAGACAAATCAATCTTGTGGCCATCTACATCAATGCTGGTGTTCATATTACCAACAGGAACAGTATATTGTGCAATGGAAAGTTCACCTGCTTTAACGCTTATAGCATTACCACCAACAGATACATTTGGAGTAGTTGGTTTAGCCGGAGTCACAGGAGTAGTCGGTTTAGCCGGAGTCACAGGAGTAGTCGGTTTAGCCGGAGTTACAGGAGTGGTCGGTTTAGCCGGAGTTTCAGGAGTAGTTGGTTTAGCCGGAGTTACAGGAGTGGTCGGTTTAGCCGGAGTCACAGGAGTAGTCGGTTTAGCCGGAGTCACAGGAGTGGTCGGTTTAGCCGGAGTTACAGGAGTAGTCGGTTTAGCCGGAGTTTCAGGAGTAGTCGGTTTAGCCGGAGTTTCAGGAGTAGTTGGTTTAGCCGGAGTTTCAGGAGTAGTTGGTTTAGCTGGAGTTGTAGGTTTAGAAGGAGTAATCGTATTAGAAGGGTTGATATCTGGACCGCTCTCACCATTGCTACTACATGCAGTTACCGCGAACAAAGCGGCGCAAACCAAAGCTGTCGTTTTGATTTTTGTATTCATAAGTTTGAATCCTTAAGTATTTGAATATCGGTTAAATCTGGTTAATGACTTTTACGGTCGAAGAAATTCTACAACAAATACATACATAAACAAACAGATAAGATAGAAAGTGTAGGAGGAAACTGTTAGGAGAATAATGAAATTTAAATATTTCTTTTATGAAATCAAGATATTATGTATTTTGATATTTTTGAATATTTTTTTGATGTTGTAGGAAAGATACAATATATAAAACAAAGTGTTATTAAAATTAAGAGGAATTGAGTCAGGGTAATATGTATAGTCTTACGTAATAGAGTGTCAAATGCTTTTATTTAATAAACTGTTAATAAACTGTTTAGAGTGTGCCTCAAGGCTGTTTATATTTTCTCAGAGATGAATTAAGTACTTGAAAATATTCTTTTAAATTTGGCATGACTATATTTTTGTCATATTCAAATTGGGTATATTTGATTGTATCAATAAATCTATGTGTTATTTCTATCTGGATGGATAGTGTCAGAGAAGCATGTTTTGAACATGGCAAATTGAAGTGTTTTTATTTTCAATGAAAAACTGCCTTCGTGCATTAAATATGCGGAAGGCAGTTTTTTAAAGTTGGCTTGCTATATTTGAAATTTTGATAAAAAGGCTTTGATATAAAAGGATTTTAATCTGATATAAATATTATTATTGTTTCGACGTATTATCTTTGGCACGTTGGGGCTGCCCCGAGCGTTGGTTGCTGCCGTTGACGGCATCGCGCCATGCTTTGCGTTCCGCTTCGATTTTGGCGGCTACTTCGTGAACCATGGTTTCTTGTTTTTTGACGACAGGCTCTTTCGGAGTGTTGTCGGAAAAGTGGAGGCCGTACCACAAGACGGCGAAAATGCTGCAGACGAAGATAACGGCAATCAGGCCGACGATGGCTTGTTTGCCGGCGAGGGGTTTTTCGGGGGGAGGGACGAGGACATCAAAGCAGTCGGCGCAATCGAGGGCGAAGCAGACGTTTTCGGCTTCTTTGCGGCCGCGTCGGCCTTCTGTGATGTTGAAGGAAATGTGTTGCCCTTCGGCCGGAAGGCGGTTAAGGGTAGTGAAGGCGGCAAGGGCAAGAAAGATTTCTTGGCCTGTGTCTTCTATGGTAGCGGCGCCGAAGCCGCGCTTGCTGTTCCAGCGAGTAATCGTTCCGTAATAGCGCATAATGTATGTGGGGATATTATTATAGGTAACAGTTTTTCCTTGGACTGATTTTAAATCAAAAAGTTTAGTTATTGTCTTAATTTTACACTAGATTTGTCTTGTTGGAAGCAGGCAGGCCGTCTGAAGGATTTCAGGCGGCCTGTATGGTTTATGCCTACTTATTAAGCACTTTTTGGAAGGTGTCGATTAGGTGTTGCGCAATGGCACGGCTGCCGAATTGTTGCAGGCAATCTTGGCGCAAACGGACGGGATCGTATTGTGCATGGTTTTCGTAGAGGGTGAGCAATGCTTTGGTCAGCTCCGGTATGTTTTCGATTGGTACCAGCAGGCCGTTGTCGGAAGTGACGATGGATTCGGGGCCGCCGCAGCGTGTAGCGATAACGGGTAAACCTTGTGACAGTGCTTCGATATAGACGACGCCGAAGGTCTCGGTACGGCTGGCGAGGACGAAGGCGTTGCTGTGGCGCATGAGGTCTAGGGTTTGGTCGGTGGTCAATGCGCCGGTAAAGGTAACGGCGTGGTTGATGCCCAAGTCGCTTGCCAGTTGTTTCAGACGGCCTTCTTCTGCGCCGCCGCCGCCGATTTTGAGTTTGAGTTGCGGATAGGTTTTGAGTGCTTCGGCAAAAGCAGGCAGGAGTAGGTCGTGGCCTTTAAGGTGGCGCAGGTGGGAGACGCTGCAGAAGGTGAAGTCTTGATTGTTTTTTTCGGGGAACTCAAAATCCTGTTCAAAATTGCCGCCCAGCATATTGGGCAGGTATTGCCAGTCTGTGCCGGAGTAGGTTTTTTCGAGAATGCGGCAGAAATCACGGCTGACGGCGAACCGGGCCGCGCTGTGGCGCACGGCTTCGTGCATGGACGGCCATTGGTTTTTGCGGACAAGGCCGCGTGAAATGGCGCTGCTGTGTTCGGTAATCACATAGGGAATGCCGTATTTTTTGAAGATGGCGCAGGCCAAAATGGCGGCATAGTTGACGCAATGGGCGTGAATTACGTCGGGTTTGCCGTTGTCGGCGATATAGGCTTCAAAAGCTTTCATGCCTGCGTTGACCCAGCGGATGCGGTCGATATCGACAACCGGACAGCGCGGGAAGAAATACATGCTGTCGTAGGCGTAAGTGTTGAGTCCGCCTTGCTGATGGCGGCGTAGGCCGTAGAAGCGCGAGAAGATGGTTTTCGGCTGGCTTCTCAAGTAGCGGAACATGGGCACGACCATGCCGATTTTCATGCCTTCGCGTTGCAGGGCTTGGGCTTGGAGGCGGAAAAAGATTCCGTCCACGTCAGTTTCGGAAGAAGGGTACCAAGAGGGGATAACGACAATATGCATGATGTGTTTTTTATGGAAGTAGATAACGGCGAGGCCGTCTGAAAAGAAAAGATATCTTTCAGACGGCCTTTTGTATATTTAGTTCAATCAGTTGCCGGCAACCGTCATTTTAGAAACCAAGATGGAGCCGATTTGGTTGGACGAACGGCGTAATGCGTCGTCTGCCACGCCGATGATGTCGCGGTACATATCCTGCAAACGTCCGGCAATGGTGATTTCCTGAACCGGATAGGCAATGACGCCGTTTTCCACCCAAAAACCGGCCGCGCCGCGCGAGTAGTCGCCGGTAATGCCGTTGACGCCTTGCCCCATCAATTCGGTAACCAGCAAACCTGTTCCCATTTCTTTCAACAGGTCGGCCTGCGTGGCGTGGGTGTGGTTCAGATACAGATTGTGCGCGCCGCCGGCGTTGCCCGTTGTCTGCATACCGAGCTTTTTTGCGCTGTAACTGCTGAGGAAATAGCCTTCGACGACGCCATCTTTCACCACAAAACGCGGCTGCGTGGCGACGCCTTCGGCATCGAAATAAGTGCTGCGGAACGAACGCAGGATATGCGGTTCTTCGCGCAGGCTGAGGAACTCGGGCAGCACCTGTTTGCCGATGCTGTCAATCAGGAAACTGCTTTGACGGTAGAGCGCGCCGCCGCTGAGTGCGCCGATAAGGTGGCCGATTAAGCCGACTGCGACGGTGGTGTCGAACAGTACGGGATAGCTGCCGGTTGGAATGCTGCGGCTGTTCAGACGGCGTAAAGTCCGTTCGGCTGCTGTTTTACCGATGAGTTCGGGCGCGTCCATGTCTTCGTGACGGCAGGAAGAATCGTACCAATAGTCGCGCTGCATGCCGTGTTCGTCGCTGGCGACCACGCTGCAAGAAATGCTGTGGTGCGTGCTTTGCTGGTGTGCGGCAAAGCCGTGGGTGTTGCCGTAAACATATTGGTAATGGCCGGTATGAACCGATGCGCCTTCGGAATTTTCAATGCGTTTGTCCGTTGACAGCGCGGCCTGTTCGCATTGCTTGGCCAAATCAATGGCGGATTCGGTACTCAAATCCCATTCGTGGTAACGGTCGAGGTCGCCGATATGGGTTGCCATCAAGGCAGCATCGGCAAGGCCGGCGCAATCGTCTTCGGCGGTATAGCGTGCAATATCGATGGCGGCTTTGACCGTATCTTGCAAGGCGCGTTCGGAGAAGTCGGCAGTGCTGGCGCGGCCTTTGCGTTGGCCGACATAGACCGTAATGTCTAAAGATTTGTCTTGTTGGAACTCGATTTGTTCGATTTCGCCTAAGCGCACGCTGACGCTTTGGCCGAGCGACTCGCTGAAATCGGCTTCGGCCGCGGTGGCGCCGGATTGTTTGGCCAAATCCAGCGTGTGTCCGCACAAGCGCAACAGCTCGTCCGGTGTGTGGTTAAACAGCATAAAAAGGTTTCCTGACAGGGTTTTGCGGCATTTTAACCGTTTCAGACGGCCTCTGCAAAAATCGCACGGAAAGGCCGTCTGAAAACTGATAAAATAGGCAGATTCAGAAAATCAGGGAAACACAATGTTTGAACAAGAAGACGAATGGGTCAGCAAAACCCAAATGAAAAAGCAGATGAACGATTTGCAGGCTTTGGGTATGGAATTGACCAAGCTCTCCAGCGATACGCTGAAAAAAATCGGCTTGGACGAAGAGCTGTTCGAGGCCATCGCCACCTATAAAAAAATCACGTCCAACAGCGCGCTCAAACGCCAAGCCCAATTTATCGGCCGCCTGATGCGCGATACCGACCCTGCGCCCATTGAAGCCTTCTTGGCCAAACTGCGTGGCGACAATACGGCGCACAATGCCTTTTTGCAACGTGTCGAGCAGGCGCGTACCCGACTGTTGGCAGACGATGGCGCGATTACCCAATTTATGGCCGATTTTCCGCAAGCCGACGCCGGTAAATTGCGCACCTTGATCCGCAACACCAAAAAAGAGCAGGAACAAAACAAACCGCCGAAAAACTTCCGCGCTCTGTTCCAAGAAATTAAAGCAGTGATGGAGGCCGGTCAATCCGACGTTTCAGAAGAAGGGCAGGATTGGGAAGAATAAACCTTAAGGCCGTCTGAAAACCGATTGCAGGTTTCAGACGGCCTGTATCGTAATACCGAAGGAGGATGACCATGAAATTTTGCCGCTCTACAACCGCCTTGCTGGTTGGTGTATTGACCCTCAATGGATGTACTGCCTTTCTTTGGGGAGAGAACAACCCGTTCCATAAAACCACAACCGAAAAAACCGTTGCCAAAGACAATATTCAAGCATTTGGCGTGGTTGCCAAAGACAATACGCAACTGGAAACAGGCAGCTTGGTTATGATGGGCAAAAAATATTGGTTTGTCGTTAATCCTAAAGATTCGGCCAAATTGAAGGCAGTCTTGGATGTTAAATTGGACAAACAGTTTCAAATGGTTCAGCAAAACCCAAGATATGTGTATGAGGCTTTGCCGGTCGAATTGAAATCCCCTGAAGCGCAAACTTTCCGCTCGAATTTCTGCCTGCGTTACGATACTCAAAAAGCTGCCGAGATTGCCAAGTTAAAACAGTTGGCGTTCAAACCGGTCGAACTCGATGACAAAACTGTCTACACACGGTGTATTTCTACCGAAGGTCATTATTATGCAACACCGAAAAATGTTGCCAAAGATCGCCGTTTTGATACTGCCGTCCCGGTCAGAATTTATTATACGGAAACCAAAAAAAGCACCGACGTTCAGAAGTTGACGGAGAATATCCTGCAAACGCCATTCACATTGGCTTTGGACGCAGTCGGCGCAGTGATAGCAGTCCCCTATGTCGTAGTCAGTGAAATTATCGATGCTTCACGCAAATAATATCCAAGGCCGTCTGAAAACGGATTGCAGGTTTCAGACGGCCTCCTCCTTAAAATAAACGCTTCAAAAATATTAATTTTTCTCTATTTAATCCCACACACCATGCCCGTCAAAATCCAAACACGTTCCATTAATCCGACTGTTTTTAACGACTTGCTTACTGCCGGTACCGATCCTTTGATTGCGCGGCTGTGTGCTGCGCGTGATGTGCAAAGTCCGGCTGAGTTGGACGACAAGCTTGCTGCGCTTTTGCCGTATCAAACGCTGACAAACTGCGAAGCCGCCGCCGACCGTCTGGCGGATGCGATTGAGCGTCAGGAAAAAATCCTGATTGTCGCCGACTACGATGCCGACGGTGCGACGGCGTGTTCCGTCGGTATGAGCGGTTTGGCGGCGATGGGGGCGAAAGTGGATTTCCTTGTACCCAACCGCTTTGAACACGGCTACGGCTTAACGCCCGAGCTGGCTGAAATCGCGGCAGAGCAAGGTGTGGATTTGTTGGTGACGGTGGATAACGGTATTGCCAGCATTGCAGGCGTGGCACGTGCGCAGGAATTGGGTTTGGATGTGATTGTGACCGACCACCATCTGCCTGCCGAGACCGTACCCGACTGCATCATCGTCAATCCGAACCAAAAAGGCTGCGGTTTCCAAAGCAAAAGCTTGGCGGGCGTGGGCGTGATTTTTTATGTACTGATGGCTTTGCGTGCCGAACTGCGCCGCCGCAATTATTTTTCAGACGACCTAAAAGAGCCGAATCTGGGCGATCTTTTGGATTTGGTCGCACTCGGTACCGTTGCCGATGTCGTCACTCTAGACCACAACAACCGTATCCTCGTGTCGCAAGGTTTGAAACGGATGCGTTTAGGCAAAATGCGCCCCGGCATCCGCGCCTTGTTTGAAGTGGCGCGACGGGATTGGCGCAAGGCTCAGCCTTTCGATATGGGCTTTGCGTTGGGGCCGCGCATCAATGCGGCCGGACGGCTGGATGATATGTCGGTCGGCATTGCCTGTCTGTTGGCGCAAGATGACGCCGAGGCGCAGGAACTGGCGGCACAGTTAAACAATCTCAATATCGAACGCCGCGAAATCGAGCAGTCTATGCTGCAAGACGCGCTGAATGATTTTCCTGAAACCCTACCTTCAGGGCAGACGACTTTGGTGGCGTATCGCGACGACTTCCATCAAGGCGTGGTCGGCATTGTTGCCAGCCGCCTCAAAGACCGTTTTTATCGTCCGACCATCGTGTTTGCACCTGCCGACAACGGCGAAGTGCGCGGTTCGGGACGCTCCATTCCCAATTTGCACCTGCGCGATGCTTTGGACTTGGTGTCCAAACGCCATCCCGATTTGATTTTGAAATTCGGCGGACACGCAATGGCGGCGGGTTTGAGCATACTTGAACACAATATTCCCGCGTTTCAGACGGCCTTTGAAGAAGCCGTGCGCGAGATGGTGTGCGAAGACGATTTGTCGCAAACCTATATTACCGACGGCAGCCTGCCTGCCCGCGATATTACGCTGGAACAGGCGCAGAACCTTGCCCGACACGTTTGGGGGCAGGGCTTCGCGCCGCCGAGTTTTACCGACGAATTTCATGTTGTCCGCCAGCAGCCTTTGGGCGCGGAAGGCAAACACAAAAAAGTCTGGCTGCAAAAAGACGGCTACGAATTTGAAGCCATGTTTTGGCGTTGCAGCGAAGACATTCCCGAATACATCCGCACGGTGTACCGCCCCGTTGCCAACGAATGGCGGAATAATCTCGAATTACAGCTTTATATCGACTACTGGGAAGCCGCGTAAGCAAAGGCCGTCTGAAAAATGAAGAAACAAAAACCTTGGCTCGGCTTTTCATTGGCGCTGCTTGCCACCATGACTTGGGGCTCGCTGCCGGTTATCGCCCAACAGGCCTTAAAAGCCGTCGATGCGCCCACTTTAGTGTGGGTGCGCTTTTTAGTGGCTTCGCTGGTGTTGTTTGTGCTATTGGGGCTGACCGGCAAGCTGCCGAGGCCGTCTGAATTTTCCAAGCAAACCTTGTTTTTATTGGTGCTGGGCATTATCGGCATTTCCGCCAACTTTGTTCTCGTTGCCCTGGGTTTGCACTATATTTCGCCGACAACCACACAGGTGTTGTGGCAGCTCTCGCCCTTTACCATGATCTTGGTCGGCGTAGGCGTGTTTAAAGAAGCCTTTACGCACTGGCAAAAAATCGGCTTGATGCTTTTGCTGACGGGTTTGGTCATGTTTTTCAACGACAAATTCGGCGAACTTTTCAGCCTGGGCAGCTACGCGGTTGGCGTGATGATGGCGGCTTCGGGCAGCATGATTTGGGTGTGCTACGGTGTGGCACAAAAACTTTTGTCCAAACATTTCAATTCGCAACAAATCCTGCTCATGATTTATTTTTGCAGCAGCTTTGTTTTCCTGCCGTTTGCCGAACCGTCGCAAATTGCCCATATCAGCAATCCGTTTTTATGGGGCTGCTTTATTTATTGCTGCCTGAATACGCTGATCGGCTATGGTTCATTCGGCGAAGCACTCAATCATTGGGACGCTTCAAAAGTCAGTATCGTTACCACGCTGATTCCTGTATTCACCATGATATTTTCCACCATCGGTCATTACCTTGCCCCTGATTATTTTGCCGCTTCGGATATGAATATCGTCAGCTATGTGGGTGCCATGGTGGTTGTGGCCGGAGCCTTGCTGGCTGTGGCCGGAGAGAAAGTAATGGGGCTTTTTTTGAGAAAGATATAAAGCATTTATTGCAAAACAGAATAAAGTAAGGCCGTCTGAAACAGGTTTCAGACGGCCTCATGTGGAACGGTCAGCCGAAAGACCGCCCGCCAAATTCCCTTTCTGCAGGATTCTGCTGCACAGAAATTTCCCTCGCTGCCGTTTGTTGCCGTTCCTGTTCCATTCTTTCCTGTACTTTTGCATTGAAAGCATCAACAACTTCGCGGTTCTCTGCCAAAACCTGTTTGGCGAAAGAGCCGTCCTTATCGTTGAGCAAGCCTTGAACCAAAGTATGGAATTTATCTGCTTGGGATAACGTTTTTTCACGGGTCGGAGCGGTAACATCCTCGATGTGTTTGTCTCTGCGACGGGCATCGGCGGGATGTTTGACACCGTAAGCCGTATTCATACGGAAGTTTTTTAAATCTTCCATATCCAGTTTGCCTTCGACTTTGACCTGTCGTCCTCCCGGCAGCCTTACTCCGTTATCTTCTTTACTCTTGCTGAGGAACTCCACCAAAGCATCGTTTACTTTATCGCCATATTGGTTGCGTATATCGGCAATAAAGACTTGTGCCTGCATACTGGATTGCAGGAATTGCTTGTTTTCAAGATTTGTGATTTTAGAAATAACTTTATGGACTTCACCAACTTTTTTATCAAGAACTTTGTCGTAATTCCGATTGATTAACGAGATACCTGCCTCTGAAGCCAAAGCCTGATTCAATTTCGGTTTCAAATTTTGATACACCTGTTTGTCTTCGGCAGACATTTTATTGAATGGCTTGTATAGATGGATTTGCATCTGTTTTATTTCATTATCGGAAATAAAACGGTTGCCTTTTGAGTCTATTGCCTCTCGCGCAATCCGTTCCAACAGATTCCTCCCTTCATTATTGCCGCCTATGTCGTACTGGATAGGACCGAAACTCGGACCGCTGGCAGCCTTCTCCGCATTTGATATTTTGTACGCGCCGTGCCCGCCCGACAATTCGTTTACCATCATTGCCTGATGGATATAGTATTTTAAACCGTCTTCCGGTTTCAAATGGTCTCCGCCTGTAAAGCGACTCATATCAGTCTCCTAAAAAAATTAAAAACGTTCCAAT
>ERZ772935.845-NODE-845-length-12014-cov-3.594197_pt1 | contig 12014 bp, 8 predicted proteins | sample MGYA00511683_ERZ772935 | MGnify/ENA primary metagenome ERZ772935 (study PRJEB29015, sample SAMEA2738086) | human oral metagenome | biome: human oral; feature: human-associated habitat; material: saliva | place: China | collected 2228 ...
GAAAATCAAGACCATTGTCAGCCTCAAAGAAATCAGCTAGATTAGTCTTTTTAAGCACATCCCAAAGCTCTTCGTCCCTAGCATCAGCTTTAGCCATCAAAAGATTATCCCTAACCGATCCCTTAAATATATAACTGCTATGGCTAATATATGTAATGTTTTCCATTACAGATTTCTCGGAAATCTCATTGAAGTCTGTTTCTCCAACGTATATCTTACCGCTATAATTCTTGCTCCTCTTCATGAGAAGAGAAGCCATCGTAGATTTTCCGCTTCCACTTGCACCTACGAGTGAAACCATGCCTCTATCTGCTATTTCAATTGAGATATCGTTTAGCACATTGTGACTTTCGTCATATGCAAAACTTAAATTCTCCACCATGATTGATCCTTTTTCTGGAAGGCTCTTCGTTTTTTCCTCTGGAACCTCTAGATCTAAAATCTTGAATATCTTATCTATAGCAGCCATACCGTTCATAGCAATATGGAAGAAGCTTCCTAGCTGCCTCATAGGTATGAAGAAGTCAGCTGATAGAAGTATAATTGCTATAGCCTGCTCAAGCCTAATGTTTCCTGCGACGAACTGTCTTACAGTTAAAATTATGCCTAAAGCTGCTCCGCCATATGCAACCAAATCCATAATTGTTATGGAGTTGAGCTGCATTGTGAGGACCTTCATTGTAATCTTTCTGAATTCCTCAGCCTCCTCGTTCATCTTCTTGTTTTTGTATTCATCAGCTTGATAAATCTTAAGCGTAGTAAGCCCCTGAAGATTCTCTAAAAATGTATCTCCAAGACCTGTATATCTTCCCCAATACCTTGCTAAAAGTTTCTTTGCAAAGGTTTGAACCGCTGCAATTGAAATCGGAATTAGTGGAACGCAGAGAAGCAAAACTATTGCAGGTGTAAAGCTCATAAACACTATTACCGCAAACAGTGTAAGCGGAGCAGGCAGCGAGTAGAATAGCTGAGGGAGATATAGACCAAAATATGTCTCTATCTGTTCGACACCTTCTACGGAAACCTGAACAACCTCAGATGTTCTAACTTTCTCGTTGTAGCTGCTTCCAAGCGTAAGCATTTTCTCCATTATCTTATGTCTGAGAACCTGCTTTACCTTCTTTGATGAAAGATAGCTCATTTTACTTGATGCTACATTACAAATCACCCTAGTCAGTACAGCAATTGCAAGAATTACTATTAGTCTAACCAGCTTCGCATCCGTAACATTTCCGTAATATGTATCGCTGATAAAGCCGGATATTAAAAATATCGCAACTATATTGGCAATCAGGTTTATCCATTGAAAAAGTATATTTCCGTATATATATTTCTTCCCATCAGATAAGAGCCTGACAAGTCTCTTATTAATCATAAACTATTTTTCCTTTACTAAGCCATATATACAAATGGCTTTCCCTTGACCTCTACTATATCTAAATCCACACCATATAGTTCCTTCAGAAGCGCCTCGCTTATAACGCTTTCCGGTGCTCCCTGCGCTATTGATTTACCAGCCTTTAGAGCTATTACCTCTGTGCTATATCTCATCGCCTGATTCATATCATGTAATACCATAATTATGGATATACCGTGCTCTTTGTTCAAGCTTTCTATCAATTTCAACACCTCAATCTGATGCTTTATATCTAGAAAAGTTGTTGGCTCATCAAGAAGTAAGGTGTCTGTATCCTGCGCTAAAGACATAGCTATCCATGCGCGCTGTCTCTGTCCTCCAGAAAGTTGAGATAATAACTCTCCCTTTATGTCATACACTCCCGTAACAGACATGGCCCAATTTATTTTGTCCTCATCGTCATCCCTCTTTGATGGAATACATAAATTTTCATATGGAACCCTGCCGTAGCCAACTAGCTTTTCCACCGTTACATCAAAGGGAATCGTATTTTGTTGATGCACTATCGCAAGTTTTTTCGCAAGCTCTCTGAGCTTTAACTTTGAAACATCTTCACCTAGGAACTTAATTTCACCGCTATCGTATCTAAGATTCTTGGTCATCAAATTGAAAAGCGTCGACTTTCCACATCCATTTGCCCCAATTATCGTTGTTACTCCACCCGGCTTAATCGTCAAAGATAGATCGTCTATAACCTTGTCCTTATCATAGCTGAAAGACAGGTTCTTTATCTCAAATAGATTATCTGCCATATGTTTTTCCTGTCCTCCTCAGTAAGATAATAAAGAATGGTCCGCCAACAACTGACATTATTATGCCAGGACTTATTTCATATGGTGGTACCAAAGCTCTTCCGAGCGTATCTGCAAGAAGCAGACAAAATGCACCTAGTATAGCACTATACGGTATCAAGACCTTGTGATCTCCACCAACAAGAAGCCTTGCTATATGTGGAACTATCAGTCCCAAAAAGCTTATCGGCCCCATGATTGCGGTGCTTATCGAAACAAGCAAAACTGCTATAGCAGAAATTCCTATTCTCATCCTGCCTACATTGATACCTAGTGACCTTACTGTTTTATCTTCAAGTCCAAGAAGATTGCACGGCTTTGAAAGTATAAGCGCTATGATAAGCCCAGGCACTGCATAGATTACTAGCGTTCTGAAATCTGTCCATGTCTTCATGCTTATATTTGCAGTAGCAAGGCTAGCTGTTGAAGAATAACTTCCACCAGTCATAGAATTTATTGCACTTATCATGCCCATAAACATAGCATTTATAGCTATTCCAACAAGGATAAGTCTTAGAGGCGAAAGGTCATTTCCTGCCCACGATAGCATATATATCAAAATGCAGGCAAACACTCCACCACAAAAAGCTAGACCTGGAATAAAGAAGTATAGCTGTGGAAAGAATGCAGTTATTACCACAGCAACAAAGCTTGCACCTGAACTAATTCCAAGTATTCCTGGATCTGCTAATGGATTCTTCATAACTGCCTGAAGCATCACGCCTGAAACAGCAACAGCTGCCCCACCTACCATTGCAATGAGTATCCTTGGAAATCTAAGATCATATATGGTTGCTACATTCTCATTGTATGCAACAAAGAGTCCTCGCATTAATGCCCTAAAGCCTACTCTAAGGCTTCCCGTATTTACAGCCCAGTAGAATATGCATAAAAGTGTTAGTGCTGTAATTACAAAGGCTAAAAGCTTTCTTGTTCTGCTAATTACCATCAGGTCTCCTACTTCCTATCGCCTACTCATAAAGCAGCTTCTTAAGCTCCTCTAAAGCATCCCTATAGTTAAAATTTGCGCTCATATTAAATAGCGTATTGTCAAGGTCATATACCTTACCGTTTTGCACAGCATCAAAATGCTTCCAGATATCATTTTCTGCGAATTCCTTCGCAAACATATTTTTTACATCATCAGGCATAGCATGAGAAGCTCTGAGAATTATATCTGGATTCTTAGTCTTCATATCTTCAGTATTAACTGTTAAGAACTCCTTAGAATCATCAGTGTAAACATTTTCTCCACCAGCAAGCTCTACGAGGCTTCCTACATAGCTCTTGTTTGTCGCAATTACATATGAGCCCGGTAGTCCCATCAAAACAAGAACCTTAGGATGTTTCTTTCCCTCCACACTACTATTAAACTTCTTCATGTACTGCTTATGCTCATCTATCAAAGACTTTGCTTCCTTCTCTCTACCAAACTCATCTCCGAGTTTTTTGATAGACTCAAACATACCATCTACACTGCTTAAATTTATAAACTCATAGTTGAGTTCTGCATTCTTGTACTTCTTTTCAAGCTCGTTCTTAAGGCTTACTGGAGAAAGAACACAATCTGGATTAAGTGACTTAATCTTCTCGATATCAGGTGACATAGGACTTCCAATCCTAGGTAAATCCTTATATTTATCTGCAATAGTAAAATCGGACTCTGGAACAGCAATAAGCTTTATATCAAGTTTGTTACATATCTCCACAGTTGCCGGCGACGTAGCTATTACTTTCTTATTTTCTCCACTGTCCTTCTTTTTCTCTGCATGCTGATCAACACATGAACAAAGAGAAAGCGCAATAATCAGCGTCAAAATTAAAGCAAATATTCTCTTATGCATTACTCTACTCCACTATTTCTTTATGAATTTCTTATATCCAAATGCCCCTGCTGCTGCAAGGATAATTACAACTGCAAGCGCTACATAAACAACAGCCCTCTTCTTCTGTCCCTCATTTTGAGACTTAGCTTTGACATCCTTCTTTTCCTTTGATGTTGAAGTCTTAACCTTCTTGCCATCCTTCTTTGCGCTATCTTTTTTACTCTCTTGAGCCTTCTTAGCCTCTTCAGCCTTTTTATCTTCAACCTTCTTAGCTTCTTCAGACTTTGAACTGTCACTTCCCTGAGATGACTGTGCCTGCACAGAGGTATCTATTGTGCTAACAAAATCTCCCTGCCCAGGTGTAAGACCAGCAGATGTCATAAAGAATATTACTTCTCTTCCCATAGGTGCTATATATATTGCACATTTTACCGGTGCTCCCGCATATGGAACCTTGATTCTATAGTCTGCAGAATTTCCAACTGTATTTGTATTTACAGCGCTAACTCCATAAAATCCACCACCTGCAGATGTGCTAAAGCTTATGCTAGACATAGCATTAGCATTGTTTATTCTATATGTCGCATATACATTGCCTGAAGCATCAATCTCAACGAGCCCAACGCTAGAAACAGTACTCTGAGCCATGCTCTGTCCCAGATCTTCTTTACTATCGCCACCAGAGTCCTCAATTGCCCCTGTAAGCGGGTTTCTATACTGCGGGCTAACGCTTGTCGTATAGGTTCCGGCACTCTCTGCAAAGCTAAATGAAAGGCTTAAGGCCATCACCATAAACACCGATACGAGGCATATCCAAGTTCGTCTTAAATTCTTAGATCTTAACATCTTTCCTCCAAACTTATTTAATTCTTAATGACAAACAGCAGGTCATTGCTTTTGCAACGATCCTGCCGTCTGTTATACATAGCTATTTCGAAAATTACTTCTCGAATTTCTTCTTAAGCATCAAAGCTATGAAAGCACTTCCGATAAGTCCTGCTAAAGCAATTGGCATCTCAGTATTTGCATCGCCTGTATTTGGACGCTGAGCTGCTATTCCAAATCCATCTGCGATTGTAAATCTAGCAACTGCTGTTCCATTTGTTGAAACGATTTCTACATTATGAGATCCAGTTGAAAGTCTATTTAGTGCTGTAGGAAGTAGCGTAACCTTTGTACTTCCTGAAACAACCTGGTAATCCTTATCCTTTACAAGTTCCTTACCATCAACTAGTACCTTTACAAATGTGCTTATATCAGCATCTGATACGATTACTAGTCCATGCTGGCTTCCTCTTACCCATGTCTGGTTTAGTCCAGATTTGATGCTAGGACCTGCCTGTGTACTTCCATTGTCAGATGGATTTGAAGGATTTACTGGATTCTCAGGGTTCTGCTTGTTTCCATCTTCATTATCTTTTGGCTGTACTTCAACCTTGTTATCTGAGAGAACTAGCTTACCATCAATCCACGCATTCATTGCATCTACATAAATCTTTACTGGGATTTCCTTCTCGTTTAGGCTATCTCTTGTGAATGTGAAAGCTGAAACATATTCGCCCTCACCCTTAGTTGCACTGATTTCTTTACCATCAACACTAATTTTCTTAAGCTCTGCGGTGATTCCCATCATTCCTGTCTTCTTGAATGAAATAGTATATGTTGCCTTTCCATTCTCTTCAACAAGCTTAACATCAGGATTGAAAGCTTCTGTCATAAGCTTCATATCTGAACCGTTTGGCTTTAAGAACTTGCTACCCTTAACTGTGTAGTGCTTCTTTGCATTTTGATTTCCTGTATTAGGATTATCCTTACCTGGATCTGGCTTTTCTGTACCAGGATTATCCTTGCCTGGATCTGGTTTTTCTGTGCCAGGATTATCCTTGCCTGGATCTGGCTTTTCTGTGCCAGGACTATCCTTGCCTGGATCTGGCTTCTCCTCATCCTTGACTTCAGTCTTCTCATCTACGAAAACTATTTTCATGTCATAGAATCTACCCATCATGCTTGAGTAAACCTTTACAGGAATCTTGTCTTCATTTACAGTATCTCTCGTAAACTCAAACACTGAAACATATGGCTCCTTGCCTTCAGTTGCAGTATATGTCTTACCATCAACTGACATCTTATTTATTTTTTCTGTCATTCCCATCATACCGCCTTCCTTGAAGGAAACAGTATATGTTGCTTTTCCATCCTTTTCAACAAATTTTACTACAGGGTTAAAAGCATTTGAGAACACCATTGAAGTTCCACCGTTTGGATATAGAAGATCGGCTAATCTTGTATACTTCCTAGCAACTGTATTGTCTGTATTATCATTCTTGCCAGGATTTAGTTTTTCTTTTCCTGGGTTTGGTTTTTCTGTGCCAGGGTTTTCCTTACCTGGATCTGGCTTTTCTGTTTCAGGAGCCTTAGCCTCTGTCTTACCAGGCTTAAGAACAATATTCATATCATATGATGTTTTCATCATATTTGAATAAACTGTTACAGGAATTTTTTCTTCATCTACAGCATCTCTTGTGAATTTGAAAACTGATACATATGGATCCTTGCCTTCTTTTGCTGTATAAACCTTGCCATCTACTGTAAGCTTCTGAAGCTTTTCGGTAACTCCCATCATGCCACTTTCCTTAAAGGAAACTGTATATGTTGTCTTACCATCTTTTTCAGCAATTTTTACTTCAGGATTGAAAGCCTTGGTAAATACCATCGAAGATGTTCCATCTGGATATAGGAGTGAACCTTCTCTTGTATAGTGCTTTGCAGCAGGATCATCCTTTTCATCCTCTACCGGCTTTAACGATAAAGCAGCAAATTTTGCTCTTAGAGCCTTTATTCTTGCACCGTATCCAGCATCATTTAGCTTAGTCTTTGATTCTGGGCTTAGACTTTCAAAATCCTTCTCTAATTTATCTAGCGCGCTACCAGAGTTTTTATCAAGCTTTTCCTCAAGCTTGATTACATCAGTTTTAATCTGCTCTATTAGATTGTTTTCATCAGCTTTCTTAAGAGCCTCGCCAATTGCACCCTTTGCTGCATCACTTGTGTATGTTGCATTTGATATAGCATCTACATTCTGATAGTTTGAAGTTGTTTTACCTATGTAGTTGTAGAGGCCTCCATTTGGAATAAATGTATCCTCCCAGTAAAACATGTTTCTTGCTGCGAGATTCTCATTAGCCTTAATGTTTTTTACGGTTCCATTGTCTTCTATCTTTACAATCTTATCACCGCTTAGATATACTGTTAGGCTAACATCATATCCGTAGTTATCAATAGGATATGATCCTGAAAGTTTCTTATGGTTGTTCTTATATACTAGGTCAAAGATTTCATCTTCAGCCTTAACTAGCTTCTGGTATACTGCAGCAGTTACTGTCTTCTTACCCTTGCGATCAAGAGCATTATACATCTGTCTTGCCTGCTCAACTGCCTCCTTCTTGTCAGCAGTGATGGTTCCAAGATTCTCAATAGCATCCTTTGTTCTATCGCCAGCACTCTTGCTGTTTTCCTCTTCTGTAACCTGATCAGAGGTTTTTAGCTTTGTAATCTTGTTCTTGAAGTTCAAGAAATGTCTTCTTGCATTTGATGCAAGCTCCTCTGAGTTAATCTTTTCTTTGACTTCATTGATAAGTTTCTCAGCTTCAGCTCTATCCTTTGCAATGTATTTGCTAGCTGGACCGTACTCATCAACCTCAGCAAGAAGCTCATTCTTCTCTTCATCAACTTCAAAAGCGTACATTATAGTGTCTCTTACACTCTTTGTGCTTGTTGTCGCCTGTGAAATTGCATTTACATCAACATCATTAAGAGTTTCCTTTGTCTTGCCCTTGAAAAGATCAAAACCCTTGCCATTTACAAATTTCTGCCAATACTCTTTGCTCTCAGGCGCAAATCTATCGATGTTTGAAGCAGTATCAATATCTTCAACAGATATTATAGTGCCATTTTGATCGATTTTTACTCTGATGTGAGTATTGTAATCTCGGTAGGTTCCGTCATCCTCTACCACGGCTTTAGTTCCATATATTGTCTTTGTATTAGAGTCTCCGTTTGCAAATGCAAAACCAGGAAACATAGATAATACAGTTGTAAATGATAATGAAACTGCTAAAACCTTTGCAATTTTGCTTTTCTTCATATAAGCTCCTCCTCATTTATTTGTAGCTAACTTGCATTAGTTTAGACTAACATATTGGATTAAAATAAAGAGCTGAAACGCTCCTCTCCCCTTACAATTAAATTCTATATCTCTAATTTAATAAAATAAAGTCTTATTTAGTTGCATGATTGCTACAAAATATACACAAGCAATCCATCAAAGTATGCTTTTTCCAACAAATAAATATGTTGCAATACTGCTACAAAAATTTGATAAAACTATACTATAAGTGTAAAAATCGCTGGACTCTCAGGCATGTGCATGCATCCCACACTGCAACCAAGCCTTACAGGAAGACTTCCGTGAAGGATCCTATCCCTGCTCTCGCCCATAGCTATAAAATCCATTGCCTCAATAGGAAAAGTAACTATATTGCCTTGTCTTTCAGCTTCAACAAAGCCAGTTCCATCAAAATACCTAAACACGCTCACCTTACCGTTCATTTTCTTGCCAGTGAGCCTTGATTTCCTACTTATATTCTTAGCCTTTAAACTTATGAGACCCTCACCATTTTCAACAGTGAGTGTACAAGGATGGTAAAAGCCCTCATTAGCCATAGATATATTAGTGTTATTCTTCACAGAGTTTTTGTACATCACAAATTGAAGCTCAAATGTACCATTTCCAAGTTTATGACATAGCTTTTTACCTGTAAAATTAGTGTAAGAATCCGTTACCTGTTTGATTCTCATCTTATCTTCAATCTCTTTAATTACAGAAAGTGTCTCATTCGTGCAATACATAGACAATAAAAAAGCATCTTGCTTTGCTGCAACCGGATTTACGCCTTCCCCTAGCAGATGATTTGCTACTATATCTATCTTATCTGCGTATTCATATGCAAGCTTTTGCCCTTTCTCCGTCAACACTGGACACCTATTATCACTTCTATCTAAAAGTCCACTGCTTTCAAGTGATTTCATAGCCCTGCTTACTGCATATTTTTCTTCAGATAATGATTTAGCTAAGCCTGTAACATTGCAATTAGACTTAGACATTTTAATAAAGCACGTTAAAATGCGCATCTTAAGTATTTCTATATTGTTATGCATTTTACCTCCACTTATGTTAGTTCAGACTAACACTACATTGTAAGTATAGCACTTTAATAAAAACTTATCAAATAAAAATCCCCCCATATAGGGGGATTTTTTTACAATAAGAGTAATATATATAAACCTACATTTTATCCTTGTCATATTTAGGATATCTATTGAAGTAATCCTTTACTAGCTTTACAAATGTACCGCTTAGTAGGAATACACCAATCAAGTTAGGAATTAGCATGAGTCCGTTGAATGTATCAGCAACTCCCCAGATTAGACCTAAATCAAGTGTCGCACCTAGAATAGCTACTAGCGCATACACTACTGTGAAAGGCTTTAGAACATGGCTTCCAAATAGATATTCTATACATCTTGAACCATATAGTCCCCAGCCAAGTACAGTTGAGAATGCAAAGCACACAAGAGCTACTGCTGTGAAAATTGATACCCAACCACCGTATGTGTTAATAAATCCAGCGATTGTTAGATCAGCACCTGCGTTCTGTCCAAAGTTAATACTCTCAACTCCACAAAGAATAACAAGAGCAGTAAGTGTGCAGATAACAATAGTGTCGATGAATACTTCGAAAACACCATATAAACCCTGTCTTACAGGTTCATCAGTATCCGCTGATGCGTGTGAAATTGACCCTGTACCAAGACCAGCTTCATTTGAGAATATACCTCTTGAAACACCCTTCTTCATGCAGAGGAACATTGATCCTACTACACCACCTGTTGCAGCTGATGGACTGAAAGCTCCTTCAAATATCATCTGGAATACATGTGGAATAGTCTTAAAGTTAATAAGAACAACACCTAGTCCTAGTAAAATATAGATACCTGCCATGAAAGGAACTAGCTTCTCTGTTACGGCACCTATTCTCTTGATACCACCAAGTAAGATTATCAAAATAAGAATTGTAATTATAATTCCTATAATTAAATTAACAGTCTTAATTGATCCTGCAGAAACAACGTTGAAATTTAGAAGTGCTGTATCAATTGCTGTAGTTATTGTATTAACCTGTGTAGCATTACCTGTACCAAATACAGTTAGAACGCCAAGACAGGCATATGCATAGCTTAGCCAGAGCCATTTACTTGATAGACCATTTTTAATGTAATACATTGGTCCACCAACCCAGTCACCATGCGCATTTCTTTCTCTGAAGTTAACTGCCAGAGTTACTTCAGCAAACTTAGTACACATTCCTAAGATAGCTGCAATCCACATCCAAAATACTGCACCAGGTCCACCTATTGCAATAGCACCAGCAACACCGGCGATATTACCTGTTCCTACAGTAGCTGCAAGAGCAGTGGTTAGAGACTGAAATGGAGTTGTTGCGCCTTCTGCAGATTCTGTTTTTGTAAATAACTTTCCAAGGGCAATCTTGAGCGCATATCCTAGCTTTCTAAACTGAACAAGCTGTGTTCTGAAAGTAAGGAATATACCTACGCCTAGTACACAAATAATAGCTGGAACACCCCAGACAATGTTATTGACGAAAGTATTAAGTGCATCAATTCTGTCAATCATACTGTACCTCCATAACTGATAACGTAAATAATTGCAATTTTAACTTAAGCAAATTTTCTAACACTTCTAAGGCGATTATACTATTTTAATCATAGATATTCAATAACAATATTCAAGATATTTTGTATACATTAAAAATTTAACAAACTTCAGATAATAACATTAGTAACAGTAATAAAAAAAGGCTACTTATGTAGCCTTTAGTGGTGCGCGATAAGGGACTTGAACCCCTACGGTCTCCCGCTAGAACCTAAATCTAGTGCGTCTGCCAATTCCGCCAATCGCGCATATAATGGTGACTCCAACGAGAATCGAACTCGTGTTACCGCCGTGAAAGGGCGGTGTCTTGACCGCTTGACCATGGAGCCATAAAGACAGGCAGACTGCATTCACAGTCTGCCACAGTCAACCGGCAATGTCCTATCTTCCCGGGCAGTCGCCCACCAGGTATTGTCGGCGCTGAAGAGCTTAACTACTGTGTTCGAGATGGGAACAGGTGTGACCTCTTCGCTATAATCACCGGATTAAACCTTACTAAATAACGCTTCTCACTAGCATTTCTTTTCCTTTGAAACCACTGGTCAAGTGTTCGACCTATTAGTATCAGTCAGCTTAATACATTACTGCACTTACACCTCTGACCTATCACGTGGTAGTCTCCCACGGGTCTTACCTTAAAGGAGGAAATCTATTCTTGTGGGGGGCTTCGCACTTAGATGCTTTCAGCGCTTATCCCGTCCATACGTGGCTACCCAGCTATGCCCTTGGCAGAACAACTGGTGCACCAGAGGTATGTCCATCCCGGTCCTCTCGTACTAAGGACAGCTCCACTCAAATTTCCAACGCCCACAGCGGATAGGGACCGAACTGTCTCACGACGTTCTGAACCCAGCTCGCGTACCTCTTTAATGGGCGAACAGCCCAACCCTTGGGACCTACTCCAGCCCCAGGATGAGACGAGCCGACATCGAGGTGCCAAACACCCCCGTCGATGTGAACTCTTGGGGGGTATAAGCCTGTTATCCCCGGGGTAGCTTTTATCCGTTGAGCGATGGCCCTTCCACTCGGAACCACCGGATCACTAAGCCCGACTTTCGTCCCTGCCCGACTTGTATGTCTCGCAGTCAAGCTCCCTTCTGCCTTTGCACTCTACGCGCGATTTCCGACCGCGCTGAGGGAACCTTTGGGCGCCTCCGTTACTCTTTAGGAGGCGACCGCCCCAGTCA
>ERZ772935.846-NODE-846-length-12009-cov-8.178685_pt1 | contig 12009 bp, 7 predicted proteins | sample MGYA00511683_ERZ772935 | MGnify/ENA primary metagenome ERZ772935 (study PRJEB29015, sample SAMEA2738086) | human oral metagenome | biome: human oral; feature: human-associated habitat; material: saliva | place: China | collected 2228 ...
GCAGGGAATACATCATAAAGCCGGCGATGGTTTCGTAGTTTTCCGAATTGGGAAACTCTTCAATATCCAGCGCGCGCATGACATCGGTAAGCGGCGTGGCACCGTCCACCAACCATGTATCTTCGGTACGGCGGATGATTTGCGGCTCTTCTTCGGTATTGACCAGCTCGCCCATCACAATGCTCATCACATCTTTCAGCGTTACCACGCCGACCACGAGCGCGTATTCGTTCACCACTACGGCAAAGTCTTCGCCGGAAGTCTTGAAGGTTTCCAAGACATCGTAAAGCGACAGTGTATCGGGGATAAACAAGGCTTTACGCAACACGCGCTTGTCGGTCAGGCGGACGTCTTTTTCTTTTAAAAACAAAGTCAGCAGCGTATGCGATTCGATATAGCCAATAACGCGTTCCAAGTCGCCGTCACATACAAGGAATTTGTTGTGCGGTTTGTCCGACATCATTTCCAACACGGTATCGCTGTCGTCGTGTTTGTCAAAATAGGCGATATATTCGCGCGTGCTCATGGTGGAAGTGACCGTGCGCTCCTGCATATCGAAAATGTTTTCAATTAGATAGTGTTCTTGTTCTTTCAATACACCAGCCTGCGCGCCTGCATCAACGACGGCATAAATATCTTCCGAGGTCAGCTGCTCCTGACGGACGGTTGAGATTTTGAAGAGTTTGAATATTGCGTTTGCCAACCCGTCAAAAACCCAGACAAGGGGCTTTAAGATAAAAATCAAAAACATCATCGGACGGACAATGCGTACCGCCACCGCTTCGGGATGGGTCATTGCCATACGCTTGGGCATCAGGTCGGCAATTAAAATAAAGCTGCCTGTAACCAGCGAGAAAGTCAGCAAAGAGGCAACTGTGCTGCCCCAACTGCCTGCATTCTCCAACAGCTTGCCAAAATACGGACGTATTGCCGCCTCGCCGACGATACCGGCAAGAATAGCGACGGCGTTCAATCCGATTTGGACAACGGTAATAAAACTGCCCGGCTGCTGCTGCATATTGATTACGTCAAGCGCGCGCGTATCACCGCCGTCTTTAGCCATGACCTGCAATTTGATTTTGCGTGCCGAAGCAAGCGCGAGTTCGGAACAGGATACAAACGCGCTAATGACAATCAGCAGGCACAATAATAGTAAGGCTTCAAAAATATTCATGAAAAAGTGTGTGTATGGTATAGGTTAAAAATATTCAAACAGCAAAGGCCGTCTGAAAAATTCAATTTGATCTTAGATTTGTATTATGTATATTTATTGTTTTAATCATCCAACGCTTCTTCATCCAAGGATTTCAACCATTTCAGCTTTTCGCCAATTTTAATTTCCAATCCGCGAGGTACAGGTTGGTAGAAATCGGGTTCGTTCAAACCATCGGGCATATAGCTTTCTCCGGCGGCGTAAGCGTTAGGTTCGTCATGAGCGTAGCGGTACTCGCGTCCGTAGCCCAATTCTTTCATCAACTTGGTCGGCGCATTGCGCAGGTGGACAGGCACTTCATCGCTGGCATTTTCTTTGACAAAACGGCGCATTTGGTTGTATGCCTTGTAGCCTGCGTTGGATTTGGCGGCCGCGGCAAGGTACAACACGGCTTGCGCCAAAGCGAGTTCCCCTTCTGGAGAACCCAATCGCTCGTAAGTAGCGGCGGCATCATTGGCAATCGTTAAGGCACGCGGATCGGCCAAACCGATGTCTTCCCATGCCATGCGGACAATGCGGCGGGCGAGATAGCGCGGGTCGGTGCCACCGTCGAGCATACGGCAGAACCAATACAATGCCGCATTAGGATGCGAACCGCGCACGGATTTGTGCAGCGCGGAGATTTGATTGTAGAAACTCTCGCCGCCTTTGTCGAAACGACGGATTTGTGCGCCTAAACTGTCGGCGAGAAATTCAGCGTTTAAGGTTTTCAGACGACGTGTATTAGCAGCGCGTAAAAGCTGCTCGATCAAGTTCAACAATCTGCGCGCATCGCCGTCGGCGGTATTCACAAGCAATTCTTGTGCATCCGCTTCAATCGTAAACTCTTGGTATTCGGGTAAAGCCAATACTTTAGCAATCAGCTTTTTCAGGTCGTCTGAAGACAAGGATTGCAAGACATAAACTTGCGCTCTACTGAGTAATGCCGGATTGACTTCAAATGACGGATTTTCCGTGGTGGCGCCGATAAAAGTTAACAAGCCGCTTTCGACATAAGGCAAGAATGCATCCTGCTGTGCTTTATTGAAGCGGTGTACCTCATCAACAAACAAAATCGTCGCGCGCCCTTGTTGCAAGGCAATTTCAGCTTTCTCGATTGCCTCGCGTATGTCTTTCACGCCGGAAAATACGGCGGAAACCGGCAGAAACTGGGCATTAAAACTCTGCGCCAAAATCCGTGCCAGCGTGGTTTTGCCTACCCCCGGCGGCCCCCACAGCAACATAGAATGCGGCTTCCCGCCTTCAACCGCCACACGCAAAGGTTTACCTTCGCCGATTAAGTGCTGTTGCCCAATGACATCGTCTAAAGAATGCGGGCGCAGGCGTTCGGCTAAAGGGGCATCGGGTTGGCGGGCAAAAAGGTCGGACATAGTAGCTTTCGTGCTGGCTGATGGAAAAGAAAACTCGCTAGCATTATACGGCAGTTTCGCAAACGCACATATCGGGCCGCATTACGGTATAATACATGCTATTTTGAGAACTCTTCGGGCGTTTCAGACGGCCTTGCTTACAGGAAACATCATGACTTCAAAAACTCTTTTGGCTGCTTTTACATCAGCTTTCTTATTGGGTGCATGCGCTAGCGGCGGCGAATCTTTCGGCGGTTTGGGCAGCGGTACAGGTATCGGCAGCAGCGTAGTGAAAATGGCGGTAGACAGCCAATGCCGTACCGAATTAAACAAACGTAACGAATGGCGCGTCATTGCTTTGGCCATGAGCGCGGAAAAACAAGCCGAATGGGAAAATAAAATCTGCGGCTGCGCCAGCGAAGAAGCGCCAAACCAATTGACTGCAACCGAAATGATGCAGGTATTGAGCCCGGCAACCCGCGAGCAGGCCATTGCTTCCGTTACCGCGAAAACGGTTACCGCCTGCTTCAAACGACTCTACAAATAATCGTTCAGACGGCCTTTTTTAATATCGAGGCCGTCTGAATTCGTTTTGACTTTCTATTTGAATTTTAAATATATAGAGAAGAAACCATGAAATACATCAGCACCCGCGGTGCAACCGCACGCAAGCAATTCAGCGAAGTTTTATTGATGGGTTTGGCTCCTGACGGCGGTTTGATGCTGCCTGAGCAATACCCTCAAATCGACCGTACTACCTTAGACCAATGGCGCACACTCAGCTATCCTGAGCTGGCGTTTGAAGTCATGAGCCTGTTTGCCACCGACATCCCTGCTGATGATTTACGCGACATCATCAACCGCACCTACACCGAAGAAGTATTCGGTACCCAAGCCATTACTCCGGTGCGCACACTTTCAGACGGCATCAAAATCCAAGCCCTCTCCAACGGCCCGACTTTGGCATTCAAAGACATGGCCATGCAATTCTTGGGCAATGCGTTTGAATATGTATTGAACAAAGAAGGCAAAGAACTCAATATCTTGGGCGCCACCAGCGGCGACACCGGTTCTGCCGCCGAATATGCCCTGCGCGGTAAAAAAGGCGTCAATGTCTTCATGCTGTCGCCGGAAGGCAAAATGAGCGCATTCCAACGTGCGCAAATGTTCAGCCTGCAAGATGCCAACATCCACAACATCGCTGTTGAAGGCATGTTTGACGACTGCCAAGACATCGTCAAAGCCGTACAAAACGATGCCGAATTCAAAGCCAAATACCACATCGGCACAGTCAACTCCATCAACTGGGGCCGCATCGTCGCCCAAGTCGTGTACTACTTTGCCGGTTATTTCAATGCCACTTCGAGCAATGACGAAAAAGTCAGCTTCTGCGTGCCAAGCGGCAACTTCGGCAATGTCTGCGCCGGCCATATCGCCCGCCAAATGGGCCTGCCTATCCGCCGCTTGATTGTCGCCACCAATGAAAACGACGTATTAGACGAATTTTTCAAAACCGGTGCATACCGCCCACGCAGCAGCGAACATACCCACGTCACTTCCAGCCCGTCTATGGATATTTCCAAAGCCTCCAACTTCGAGCGTTTTGTGTTTGACCTGATGGACCGCGATGCAGACGAAATCAAAACATTATGGGCTGAAGTAGGCACCGGCAAAGGTTTCAATTTGGAATTTGTCTTAAACAAAGTACATCAACAATATGGTTTTGTTTCCGGAAAATCGACCCATGCCAACCGCCTTGCCACCATCAAACAGGTTTACGAACAAGACCGTGAATTGATTGATCCGCATACAGCCGATGGCATCAAAGTAGCGCGTGAAGTACGCGAAACCGGCGAAACCATTGTCTGCCTCGAAACCGCATTGGCTGCCAAATTTGAAGCCACCATCCATGAAGCGGTCGGCGAAGTTGCCATCCCCCGCCCGGCTGCATTGGAAGGCTTGGAAAGCCTGCCGCAACGTGTCCGTGTTGTCCCTAATAACGTAACGACAGTAAAAGACATCATTAAGGAAGCTTTGGCTTAACCGGCTGTCTTTGACGACTGAAGAGGCTGTCTGAAACTTTTTCAGACGGCCACGACTGGTGTTTAAGAAGTGGGCAGCGTTATTGCCAACTCCACCGCATCACAGTCGTTCTCATTATAAAATCAAGGCGTTAAAACAATACCAACTCCTTTTGACTTTCAATTGCAAACATTGTAATGACAGATATTTTCGTTTAGAATTGCATGTTTGCTCTAAATCTGGATTGATATGCAGACAACACAAGCCACATCCAACTGGGAGCTGTACAAGCGTTTGCTTGGATATTTAAAAAGCTATTGGAAGATGTTTATCATCTCCGTAGTGGCCATGCTGATTGTCGCCGGTACGATGCCGGCTTTCGGTTACTTGCTCAAACCTTTGATTAATGAAGGTTTTGTCGATAAAAACATGAAAAGCATGTCATGGTTGCCGCTGGCAATTGTGGCGCTGTTTTTCGTTCGCGGCCTGTTCAACTTCATTAACGAATATTGCACGACTTATCTGTCCAGCCACTTGGTGCAGCGTTTACGCGGTGAAATGTTCAACAAAATGATGCACCTGCCGACTTCGTACTTCAGCAGCAATACCGGCGGCCGTCTGATGTCGCGCATTTTAAACGACGTCAACCAAATTACCGATGCAGGATTTAACGTCATTACCGTGATTGCCAAAGACGGCGTGAGCGTGGTCGGTCTGTTAGGCTTGTTGACTTATCTAAACTGGCGTTTGACCCTGATTACTTTTATTATTTTGCCGGTCGTCGCCGTATGTATCCAAACAGTCAGCAAACGCTTGCGCAAATTGTCTGCCAACAACCAAATTTATCTTGGCCAGCTAATGCAGGTTTTGGGCGAAAGCATTAATGGCGAACGCGTTGTAAAAATCTACGGCGGTCAAGATTATGAAAATCGCCGCTTCAACCGTATTGCCGACGATGTGCGCCGCAACCTGCTCAAACAGGTTTCCGCCAGCTCTGCCGGTACCGGCATTACGCAATTAATGGCTTCGGTTGCACTGGCTGCGATTATTTACGCAGCGGCACGCCAAGCAGGGCTTTCAGGATTTAGTGCAGGCGATTTTATGTCGTTTTTGTCCAGCATGATCATGATGTTTGACCCCATCAAACGCATGACCGGCGTGATGCAATCCCTGCAACGCGGTTTGGCGGCGGCAGAAAGTGTCTTCACCTTTTTGGATCAACCCGAAGAAAGCAACGAAGGCAAACAGATCCTCAGCCCAAACCCTGGCGATATCGAATTTTGCGATGTTGTACACCGCTATCCTGAAGCCGAACGCAACAGCTTGAACCACATCAACCTGCTTGTACCGCAAGGCAAAGTGACTGCATTGGTCGGCGCATCAGGCTGCGGTAAAACCACCCTGGCCAATATGTTGCCGCGCTTCCTTAATCCGGATGAAGGCAAGGTCTTGATTAGCGGCGTCAACATCAATGAATATACACTAGAAAGCCTGCGCAGCCGCATGGCATTCGTCAGCCAAAACGTTGTCCTGTTTAATGGTACGATTGCTGAAAACATTGCCTATGCTCAAGCTGACAAATTCAGTGAAGAAGAAATTATCAATGCTGCAAAAGCCGCGAATGCTTGGGAATTTATCCAAAAAATGCCACAAGGCTTGCACACTGAAGTTGGCGAAAACGGTTTAAAACTGTCCGGCGGCCAACGTCAACGCCTCGCCATTGCGCGTGCGCTTTTGAAAAATGCGCCGATTTTGATTTTGGACGAAGCCACCAGTGCATTGGATAATGAATCCGAACGTTTAGTACAAACCGCATTGGAAAACCTGATGCAAAACCGTACCACATTGGTGATTGCCCACCGACTTTCGACCATCGAAAAAGCCGACAATATCGTTGTAATGCATGAAGGCAATGTAGTCGAACAAGGCACTCATCATGAATTGATTAGCGCAGGCGGACGCTATTCCGACCTGCACAGCCTCAGCGAAAAATCAGCCAAACCGGCAAGTAAGTAGCTGAACACCATATTCCATTCTTTTTATTAACCTCGGCCGCCCCAACTTATCCTTTTCAGACGGCCTTATCCGACAGGAAATATCAATGGCAGCATTCAACACCCAGAAAGTCTTGTCCGTACACCACTGGACCGACGCTTACTTCACTTTCACCTGTACCCGTGACGAATCTCTACGCTTTGAAAACGGCCAATTCGTCATGGTCGGCCTGATGGTAGACGGCAAACCGCTGATGCGCGCATACAGCGTGGCTTCTGCCAACTGGGAAGAGCATCTGGAATTTTTCAGTATCAAAGTACAAGACGGCCCATTGACCAGCCGCCTGCAACACCTTAAAGTCGGCGACGATGTCCTCATCAGTAAAAAACCGACCGGTACACTGGTTGCCGGCGACCTGAATCCGGGCAAACATCTCTACCTCTTGAGCACCGGTACCGGCATCGCCCCTTTCTTGAGCATTACCAAAGACCCTGATGTTTACGAGCAATTCGAAAAAATCATCTTGGTTCACGGCGTACGCTACAAAAAAGACTTGGCATACTACGACCGCTTTACCAAAGAATTGCCTGAACACGAATACTTGGGCGACTTGGTTAAAGAAAAACTGATTTACTACCCAATCGTTTCACGCGAAGAATATGTACATCAAGGTCGTCTGACCGATTTGATGCGCAGCGGCAAACTCTTTGAAGACATCGGTCTGCCTAAAATCAATCCGCAAGACGACCGCGCTATGCTGTGCGGTAGCCCAGCCATGTTGAAAGACACCTGCAGCGTCTTGGACGAATTCGGCCTGACCGTTTCTCCGAAAACCGGCGTTCGCGGCGACTACCTGATTGAGCGCGCATTCGTCGATCAATAACGTATCTCCGGCAACAGGCCGTCTGAAACCCTTCTTTCAGACGGCCTAAACCTTAATAATTTATCCCACATTATGCCTACTCTACTCATCATCCGTCCGTCCAACCGTCCGCAACAAGATATCCAAACCTGCCATGCAGCCGGTTGGCAGGCTCAGGTATTGAGTCCGATTGAAATAGAGGCGGATCGTTCGGCGCTAAAAAAACTCCCCGAACAATTCAAGCAAGCCGATGTCGTGTTTTGGGTCAGTCCCACCGCTATTGAAACCGCAGCGCCTCATCTGAACTTTTCAGACGGCCCCAGAGCACACATTACCGTCGGCCAAACCAGCCAACATACTTTGGCGCAATTCTCCCCTTATCCCGTATTCTCACCCGAAGATGGCAACGACAGCGAAGCCGTCTTGAGAATGCCTATTTGGAAAAACCTGCCACCCAACGCCCGAGTTTTAATCATTCGAGGTCATGGCGGCCGTGATTTTCTGACAAACAAACTGACCGAACTGGGTTTCCAAATCGACATCGCCGAAATCTATTTCAGACGGCCACACGCCATCGATTGGCAGAACTTTAAAACCGAAGACATCGCCGCCGCCTACATCACATCCGGCGAACTCGCGCGCGAATTTTTCCATCAGATTCCGCCGCAATTTTCCCGATTCTTCGAATCCTTGCTATACTTTACCCACCATCCGCGCATTGCCGATGCACTTCGCATCGTCGGCGCCAAACATGTAGAAACCGTCACTTCTTTATCCGCTGCACTTTCATCCATACCACAAAGGAGCCAAGCAGTGAACCCAGTCGAAGACAATAAAGATACCCAACAAGTTGCCAATACGGCAGCTCCGGCGCCTGAACGTTCTGAAAACACCAGGCCGTCTGAACAAATCAAACCTACCCAACCTCAGCAAGTGGAGGCGAGCATGCCCGAGTCCAACAATCTCCCACAAAACAACGCCCCTGTTATCATTAAACAATCTGGCGGCAAAGCCTTGGCCGCAGGTGCAACCGTCTTGGCACTGCTTGGCCTAGGCGCGAGCGGATTCCTGTTTGTACAGGGTCAAAATGTTTTAAAGAACCAAGAGCTCGAATTCAACCAAAAAATCGACAAAGCTGCGTTGGGCGAATCTGAAAATGCCAGCCTTTTAAAAGACAACCTCAACCGCCAAACCGCTATTCAGGCCGAGTTAGACCGCCTGAACAACGGTCAAAAAAGCAATAGCGAGCAAATCCTGCAAATGCAGAAAGCTTATCAAGAGTTACTCAAAGGCCGTATCAACTGGCTGGTCGACGAAGCCGAATCCATGTTGAACACTGCTTCGCAACAATTGATGCTGTCAGGCAACCTCCAAGGCGCGGTCAGCGTATTGGAACACATCGACAGCCGCTTAAGCCGTTTTGAACAGCCTGAGCTTATCCCCATCAAGCAAGCCATCAGCAATGATTTGGCCGCGCTGAAAAACCGTCCTTATGTTGATATTTCCGCTACTGCCTTGCGTATCGACCGTCTGGAAACCGGTATTTCAGGCCTGCCTTTGGTTTTGGACGGCGTATTGAAACCAGGTGCTGCACCTGTCGAAGCCACTAATTCAGGAACTTGGTGGGAAAACACATGGGAAAAATCCCTCAATGCCCTCAAAGGCTTGGTTGAAGTCCGTCATCTGGACAGCAACGACGCCATGTTGATTTCACCCGATCAAACCTACTTCATCCGTGAAAACCTGCGCCTGCGCCTTTTGGATGCGCGCATTGCCCTGTTGCAACACAACGGCGAAGTGTATCAAAGCGATTTGAACAATGTTGAAGCAACCGTGAAGCAATACTTCGACAGCAAATCCCCTGCTACGCAGTCATGGCTGAAAGAGTTGGCCGAACTCAAAGCCCTTGATGTCCGCATGATTTCAGACGACAGCCTGAAAGCCAGCTTGAGCGCCGTTCGCGCTTATCAAGAAGGTTCGCGTACACAAATGACGACCGAAGAAGCTACGCAAACCCAAGCTGCCGAGCAAACCGCTTCCGCTCCGGCTGCAACTACCGAACAAGCCACAACTGCCGCACCGGCTGCCGCTTCCGCCCCTCAATCTCTGGAAGCACCTGCTTTGCCGTCTGAAAACAAAAAAGAACCGGCCGCCGAAGCTGCCAAACCACAAAACCAAACCAAGCCTGCTGCCAAAATTAAAGGAGAGCAAGCATGAAAACCGTCGTTTGGATTGTCATTCTGTTTGCCGCCGCCGTCGCTTTAGCCTTGGCTTCCGGCATTTATACCGGCAACGTGTACGTCGTGGTTGAGCAAACCATGCTGCGTATCAATCTGCATGCCTTTGTTTTAGGCCTGCTGTTGAGCGTATTCGTCTTATATTTCCTGATTAAATTCGTGTTCGGCCTCTTGAACATTCCGGCGCGTATGCAACGCTTCGGCATTGCCCGCAAAGGCCGTCAGGCTTCTGCCTCTTTGAACAGCGCAGGTCTGGCATATTTTGAAGGCCGTTTTGAAAAAGCCGAACAAGAAGCCGCCAAAGTCTTGCAAAACAAAGAAGCAGGCGACAACCGCACCCTGGCTTTGATGTTGGGCGCGCACGCGGCCGACCAAATGGAAAACTTCGAATTGCGCGACCGCTACCTGCACGAAATCGAACAGCTGCCACAAAAACAACAGCTTTCTCGCCATCTTTTGCTGGCCGAATCTGCACTGAGCCGCCGCGATTATCCGACTGCCGCACAAAACCTTGAAGCCGCAGCAAAAATCAATAGCAACTTAAGCCGCCTGGTTCGCCTGCAATTGCGTTATGCCTTTGATCATGGCGATGCTGCAGATGTCTTGGCAAAAGCAGAAAAACTGGTCAAGGCCGGCGCCATCAACGATTACGAAGCCGAGCAGTATCAAAATTGGGCATATCGCCGCCTCTTAAGCGAAGTAACCGATGCACGCAGTCTGAAAGCTTGTTTGAAACACATTCCAGAAAGCTTGAAATCAGGTGAATTGTGTGTTGCGATTGCCGAAAAATACGAGCGTTTGGGTTTGTATGCCGATGCGGTCAAATGGGTTAAAACCCATTATCCGCAAACCCGCCAGCCCGAGCTTTTGGAAGCTTTTGTCGAATCCGTGCGTTTCCTAAGCGAGCGCGAGCAACAAAAAGCCATCGACTTGGCAGACTCTTGGCTACAAGAACAACCCGACAATGCACCGCTGTTAATGTATCTTGGCCAACTGGCTTACGGCCGCAAACTTTGGGGCAAAGCCCAAGGCTACCTCGAAGCCAGCATCGCCCTGCAACCCAGCGTATCCGCACATTTAGTCCTAGCGCGCGTGTTTGATGAAACCGATCAACCGCAAAAAGCGCAAGAACAACGCAATCTGGTTTTGGAAAGCGTGGCCGAAGAAGAACATCCGGCAGCACTTCCTCAGCCAAATTGATGTGCTGATTTCGCATTAAGCGACAATATGAAATCTACAACAGAACCAACCATTTAATCATTTCAGACGGCCTCAATACATATCTAAGGCCGTCTGAACTTTGTCCAACACACCAAATCAGAAAGCCTATTTATCATGACTGCTCTGAAAAACGACACTTTCCTCCGCGCCCTGCTCAAACAACCTGTCGAATACACGCCCATTTGGATGATGCGCCAAGCCGGACGCTATCTGCCTGAATATAAAGCTACGCGCGCGCGCGCAGGCAGCTTTCTCGATTTGTGCAAAAACACCGAGCTGGCAACCGAAGTCACCATCCAGCCTTTAGAACGTTTTGATCTGGACGCGGCAATTCTGTTTTCCGATATTCTGACCGTTCCCGATGCCATGGGTTTAGGCCTGTATTTTGCCGAAGGCGAAGGCCCGAAATTTGAACGCGCCTTGCAACACGAAGCCGACATTGCAAAACTGCAAGTTCCCGATATGGAAAAACTGCAATACGTCTTTGATGCAGTGACTTCCATCGGTAAAGCACTGGACGGCCGAGTTCCATTGATCGGCTTCTCAGGCAGCCCGTTTACGCTCGCCTGCTACATGGTTGAAGGCGGCAGCAGCAAAGAATTCCGCACCATCAAAACCATGATGTATTCGCGTCCTGATTTGCTGCATAAGGTCCTTGACACCAATGCTCAAGCCGTTACCGCCTACCTCAACGCCCAAATCGATGCCGGCGCACAAGCTGTACAAATTTTCGACACTTGGGGCGGCGTATTGAGCGATGCAGCGTTTAAAGAATTCAGCCTGAAGTACATCCGACAAATCGTTGCCGGACTCAAACGCGAAAGTGAAGGCCGCCGCGTGCCTGTTATCGTATTTGCCAAAGGCGGCGGCTTATGGCTGGAAAGCATGGCAGAAATCGGCGCAGACGCATTGGGCTTGGACTGGACCTGCAACATCGGCGAAGCACGCCGTCGCGTCGGCGAACAAGTTGCCCTGCAAGGCAACTTCGACCCGTTTGCCCTCTTCGGCACACCAGAATCTATCCGCACCGAGGTCGCACGCATCCTCGCCGACTACGGCAACGGCAGCGGCCATGTATTCAACCTCGGCCACGGCATCAACCAACACGCC
>ERZ772935.852-NODE-852-length-11959-cov-7.212282_pt1 | contig 11959 bp, 9 predicted proteins | sample MGYA00511683_ERZ772935 | MGnify/ENA primary metagenome ERZ772935 (study PRJEB29015, sample SAMEA2738086) | human oral metagenome | biome: human oral; feature: human-associated habitat; material: saliva | place: China | collected 2228 ...
TAGCGCGCCGCCCTGTCACGGCGGAGGTCGCGGGTTCAAGTCCCGTCGGGGTCGCTCTGGCCGCGTAATTTCAGATGATTATTCATCCGAAGACGCGGTCATTGCGTATCTAAAAGTAAATACGCAAGGCTCTGTAGCTCAGTTGGTAGAGCGTACGACTGAAAATCGTAAGGTCACCGGATCGACGCCGGTCGGAGCCACGAAATCCGCCTCCAGGCTTCTACAGTGGGGCGGGTTTTGTTTTTAAAAAACTTGCGGTTGCAGATACTGCAAAACCGTCGAAAAGGCGGCATCTTGGGAATAAAACCCTGAGATGCCGCCTTCTTCTATACAGTACGGACCCGCCGCACTGCTGCGGATAGCTCCTGTAGATAGCTCCGCGCCGGAACCTAACCGGGTAATTCCTGCGCACAGGCACACACATACACGATGGCCAGCAGAAAGGATCACTGCACCCATGACCGCTCAGAATCCCAGCTCACAGCCTCCGGAGAGCTCACCTCAGATTCCGAGCTCAGCCCAGATTCCCTGGGCAAAAAATTCTGCCGCTGACAGCAACCCCGCAGGCGGAATCCGCTTCGAGAACATCACCAAGAACTACCCGAGCCGAACCGGCGAACCCACCACGGTGCTGCAGAACCTGAACCTGCATATTCCCGCCGGGCAGATTACCGTGTTCGTTGGCCCCTCCGGCTGCGGTAAAACCACTAGTCTACGCATGATTAACCGCATGGTGGAGCCCAATAGCGGCACCATCACCATTGACGGCGTGAACGTGCACGAGAAGAACCCCTACGAGCTGCGCCGCGGCATTGGCTACGTGATGCAACAGGGCGGTCTCATGCCGCACCGCACCGTCGCGCAGAATATTGCCACCGTGCCGCGCCTGCTTGGCGCCTCCCGCAGGCAGGCGCAGGTGCGCGCCCTTGAACTGCTCGAAGTGGTGGGTCTGGATTCTTCGTATGCGAAGCGTTATCCCTCCCAGCTTTCGGGTGGTCAGGTGCAGCGCGTTGGTGTGGCGCGTGCTCTCGCCGCCGATGCGCCCGTCCTGCTCATGGATGAGCCGTTCTCCGCGGTGGACCCGGTGGTGCGTACCGACCTGCAGAAAGAGCTGCTGCGCCTGCAGGATCGACTCGCCAAGACGATCGTGTTCGTCACTCACGACATTGATGAGGCGCTCCTGCTCGGCGATACAATCGCCGTCTTCGCGGAGTGTGGTCGCCTCGCGCAGTTCGGCACTCCCGAAGAGATTCTCTACAGCCCCGCCGATGATTTTGTGCGCTCCTTCGTGAGCCGATCCGTTGCCGGTCTGCTGGATGAGCAGACGGTGCGCCAGGCACGCGCACGCCGACTTGCCGCCTCCCGAGAAGAACAGAATGGCAAGGTAGAAGGCGAGAAAAGCGAATGAGCCTTCTAGAAAATATTGTGCTCGCGGCGCCACCGCACGCCGCGCTACCTCTCACCGCTCAGCCCCTCGCCGCAAGCGATATGCACTGGGAATGGGTCGCAACCAATAGCCAGCGCATCCTCGAACTGACCCTCAGCCACCTCTACCAGGGCGTCGTGCCCGTCGCGATTGGCACTCTCGTGGCGCTGCCGGTCGCCTACTACGCGAGCCGTCGCCGTGACCGCGGTTCCGAACGCCGCATTGGTGCGCGAACCCTCATGCACCTCTCCTCACTGCTGTACACCATCCCCTCGATTGCACTGTTTGTGCTGATGCCGCTCATTCTGGGAACCTCCATTATTTCCCCGCTGAACGTGCTCGTCGCCCTGAGCATCTACTCCTTCTCGCTCATGGTGCGCTCCGGTGTGGATGCCTTCGACTCCGTACCCGATAGCGTGCACGAATCTGCCCGCGCCCTCGGATACACGCCCCGACAGGCGCTGATGGAGCTCTACCTGCCCCTCGCCGTGCCCGTTATCATGGCAGGAATCCGCGTGGCAACCGTGGCAAATATTGCGATGGTGTCCGTGGGTGCCCTCATTGGTGTGCCCTCGCTCGGCACGCTCTTCACCGACGGACTCGCGCGCAATATCCCCTCGGAGATTCTGGCTGGCGTGATTCTTAGCCTGCTGCTGGCGCTGGTCCTCGACCTGCTCCTTATCCTTCTGACGAGGGCACTTACGCCCTGGCAGGTGGCTACGGTTGCGAATCGCCGCCGCCTCGAAAGGAGGGCGTAACCCGTGAACGTCATAGAACGAACCTTCACCTACCTCATGGACGGCGCCAACTGGCAGGGAAGCGGCGGAATCCTCGTGCGCCTGCTCGAACACCTGAGCGTCACCGCCCTCGCCACCGCCTGCGCGGCACTCATTGTCGTGCCCCTCGGCCTCTGGGCTGGACATCACCGACCCTCTGACGGCACTAACCGCCGCCGTAGCAACCTGCTCATGAGCGCCGTTGCCGCCACCCGCGCGCTGCCCGCGCTCGGTCTGCTCACCATCCTGGCGCTCTGGCTGGGCGTCTCAACCCTGCCTGCGCTCATCGTGCTCATTATTATTGCGGCGGCACCCCTGCTCGCCGGAGTTCTTGAAGGCCTCGCCGCCGTGCCGGAAGATCTCGTGGATGCAGCCCGCGCCCAAGGCCTGACCGAATGGCAGATCCTGATCCGCCTCGAAATCCCGCTCGCCGCCAACATGATGCTCGGCGGGCTCCGCTCCGCACTCGTGCAGGTCATCGCAACCGCAACCATCGTAGCCTACCTGAGCGGCGGAACCCTCGGCAGGTACCTCTTCGACGGGCTCGCCGTGCGCGACTACCCGCGGATGCTCGTCGCAACCCTGCTCGTGGCGCTTCTCGCCTTCGCTGTGGATGCGCTCATGGGTCTGGTGCAGCGCGCGCTCACTCCCGCAGGGCTCACCATCAACCGGAAGAATGCATGAACCTGATGAATCAGACGCCTAAAACCTTCGCGCGCCGTACCCTATCTCGTCGCGCGGCACTCACCGCCGCCGGAGCACTCGGCATGGCGGGTATTCTCAGCGCCTGCGGGCTCAGTGGCGACAAAGTATTCAGCGGCGAACACGAAGGAATCATCGTCGGCTCAGCGGCCTTCGCCGAATCCCAAATCCTTGCCGAAATTTACGCCGGATCCCTCGCCCGGGCGGGATTCAACGCCCGCACCCAGCTGAGTATTGGCGCCCGCGAAGCGTACCTGGGGGCACTCGCCTCCGGCGCGGTGGACGTTATCCCGGACTACTCCGGAAACCTGCTGCTCTACCTGGACCCGAAGGCAACCGCCTCAACCGCCGAGCAGATTCTGCAGGCGCTACCCGCCGCCCTCGGCACCCTCACGACCGGCACCTCCGGGACTGAAATTCGCGCCCTCAACGCCTCCGAGGCGGAGGATAAGGACTCGCTCGTCGTCACCGCGCAGACCGCTCAGAAATACGGTCTACGAAGCCTTGAAGACCTCGCCTCCCGCTGTACGAATCTGAAGCTTGGCGCCGCCCCGGAGTTTGCCGAGCGCGCCTACGGCATCCCGGGTCTGAAAGAGAAGTACGGATGCGTTCCCGCCGAGTTCGTGCCCCTCTCGGACGGCGGTGGCGCGCTGACCGTCAAAGCCCTGCTGGATGACACCGTGCAGGTGGTTGACCTCTACTCGACCACGCCCGCGATTGAGCAGAACAAGCTGGTGGTGCTGGAGGATCCGAAAAACATGATTCTGGCTCAGCAGGTGCTGCCTATTATCAATACGTCGCGAGTTCCTGACTCCGCGGCGGAGGTTCTGAATCGTGTCTCGGCGAAGCTGACCACTGCCGATTTACGTACTTTGAATGACCGCGTTTCGGGTACCTCTAAGCAGGAGCCGGCGCAGGCGGCGGCTGCCTGGCTGAACGAGCGCGGCTTCTAAGGGTCCGCCTGACAATCCCTATAAATTCCTTTGTAGGAATGGGTATAAACAAAACCGACCTGGTAATATTCCATTTATGGAATATTGCCAGGTCGGTTTATATCATCCCGCCCACAGGCTAGGGGAGAGGGGGACAGTAGCTTTTAGCCCTCAATCAGCAGCGCCAAAGCCTCGTAGGGGTGCAGGCTCAGCGTCACCGTTTCAGCAGAATCCGTCGCGGCAGAATCGACCGCAATGGAATCCACGGCAGAATTCTTGTAATTACACACCAGTACGCGACCGGAACGAACGAACTCAGCCGGAACCTCAACCTCGGTCGGCTCACCGTAGAAGTTCGTCAGCACCAGCAGGCGCTGCGCCGGGCTACCGTCCTCAGAGCCAGCCTCAGCGGGCAGCTCACGCAGGTACGCAAACACTCGCTCGTGATCCAGTGCGTAGGGCGCGTACGAACCCACAGAGATGACCGGGTACTGCTTACGCAGGGCAATCAGGTTGCGGTAGTAGGGCAGAATCACGCCGTCGCGCTCCTCATCCTCCACCGAAATACCGGCACCGGTCGCCGCATCACGCACCGGGGCGGGAGCCAGCCACGGCGAGGTGGAACCGAACCCGACGGTCACCGGATCTGCGGTCCACTGCATCGGCACACGCGAATTATCGCGAGCCTTCGACGCCACAATCTCCAGAGCCTGCTGCTCGCTCAGACCGCGCTCACGCAGCATCGCGTAGGCGTTGTGCGCCTCCACATCCACGTACTGCTCGATCGAGGAGTAGACCGGGTCAATCATGCCGATTTCCTCGCCCTGGTACACGTACGGGGTGCCGCGCAGCAGGTGAATCACGGTCGCCAGCATGGTCGCCGACTCGGCACGGTAACGCTCAACGTCACCAAAACGGTTCAGTGCGCGCGGCTGATCGTGGTTATTCCAGAACAGCGCATTCCAGCCGCCGCCGGCCTGCATGCCCAGCGCCCAATCGTTCAGAATCTGCTTCAGCTCGGCAAAACGGAACGGCACCTTTGACCACTTCTCACCGTTCTCGTAATCCACCTTCAGGTGGTGGAAGCTGAACACCATATCCAGCTCGTGGTTTGCCGGGTTGGAGTAGCCCACGCAGTTTTCGATGCTGGTCGAGGACATTTCGCCCACGGTCACGGTGTCATCATGCTGACCGAAGGAGGCGCGGTTCAGCTGCTGAATGCGGGTGTGCACAATCGGGGTGTCGGTGTATTGTGCCTTGTCCACGGTGCCTTCGGGGGCGTCGAGTAGCTCTTCACCCTTGCCGATGACGTTAATGACGTCGAAACGGAAACCGCGCACGCCCTTCTCGTACCAGAAGTTCACGACCTTAAACAGTTCGTCGCGCATAACCGGGTTGTACCAGTTCACGTCCGCCTGGGTGCGGTCGTATAGGTGCATATAGAACAGGGGAGTGCCGTGCTCATCCGTGTACTCGCCAAAGCGGGACCAGCAGGAGCCGCCGAACTTCGACTCCCAGTTGGTCGGCTCGCACAGCTGACCGTCCTCGGTGTACCTACCGGGGCGAATGTAGAAGTAGTCCCAGTACTCGCGCTCACCGGCGAGCGCACGCTGGAACCACTCGTGCTCGGTCGAAATATGGTTGAGGACCATGTCGAACATGACGCCCACACCGTGCTCGGCGAGGGCGGCAATCATCTCTTCGACGTCCTCCATGGTGCCCAGGTCGGGGTTGATGGCGTAGTAGTCGGAGATGTCGTAGCCGTTGTCGTTCTGCGGGGAGGCGAAGAACGGGTTGAACCACACCATGTCCACGCCCAGGGAGGCAATGTAGGGCACCTTCTCGATGACGCCGCGCAGGTCGCCGTAGGCGCCACCGGCGGAGGAGTAGAAGGACTTGGGGTACACCTGGTAGATGACGGAGGACGCAAAGTCCTTGCCGCATGCAGGGGTGGTTGCCGGTGTGGTTGCCGGTGTGAGGATGAGCGATGCGGTGGGTGCCTGTGTCATGGAAACCTTCTGAAACGTATGCAGGGTTCAGTGCGTATAAATCTGCGTATAAATCAGTGCGTTGGAAACGAACCGCACCGGTGCTACGTATGTTGCTACGTATGCACAGCGAGGTCCGTACGCGGCGGACGTAGTAGCCCGCCGCCTCCCGGTGCGTTCGCCGACTGAATATCGCCGCCCGCAACCTGGGCTCATTCCAGATTAGGGGGCATAATGGGGTGATGTCCCCCATCTACCCCAAAGGGGGCAATTCTGCCGCAGATCCGGCACAACCCCCGTGGCCTCAACACTCCCACCGATAGGCGGTTGCAGGCTCGTGCGCGTTTCGATGCATGAAACCAAAGTGACCCTGAGCTGAAGAGCGTTGGACGCCGCGCGTAAAATCAGTACTTGCATCACTACGGAAGGTAAAACAATGCCAGAACTGCGTTCACGTACTTCAACTCACGGCCGTAACATGGCTGGTGCCCGCGCCCTGTGGCGTGCCACCGGCATGGGCGATGACGACTTCGGCAAGCCCATTATTGCTATCGCGAACTCCTTCACCCAGTTCGTGCCCGGCCACGTGCATCTGAAGGACATGGGTGAGCTGGTCGCCGGCGCGATTCGTGAGGCTGGCGGCGTCGCCAAGGAATTTAACACCATCGCTGTTGATGACGGTATCGCGATGGGTCACGACGGTATGCTCTACTCGCTGCCTTCCCGCGATCTGATTGCTGACTCGGTCGAGTACATGGTCAACGCGCACCGTGCCGACGCGCTGGTCTGCATCTCTAACTGTGACAAGATCACCCCCGGTATGCTTCTGGCGGCTATGCGCCTGAACATCCCCACCATCTTTGTCTCTGGCGGCCCTATGGAGTCCGGCGAGGGTATTGAGGGTATTGTTGAGCACCGCCTCGACCTCATTGATGCCATGGTGATGGCTGTTGACGATAGCGTCAGTGACGCTGCGCTCGCTCAGGTTGAGAAGAATGCATGCCCGACCTGCGGTTCGTGTGCGGGTATGTTCACCGCGAACTCCATGAACTGCCTGAATGAGGCGATTGGTCTGGCGCTGCCCGGTAACGGCACCACCCTGGCTACTCAGGTTGCTCGTAAGGAGCTGTTCCTGGATGCTGGTCGCCGCATCGTTGAGCTGGCTAAGCGCTACTACGAGCAGGATGACGAGTCGGTTCTGCCCCGCTCCATTGCGACCAAGGAGGCGTTCGAGAACGCTATGGCGCTGGATGTGGCGATGGGCGGTTCGACTAACACCGTGCTGCACACCCTGGCGATTGCGCACGAGGCGGGTGCTGACTTCACCCTGAAGGATATTGACCGCATTTCGCGTCAGGTTCCCTGCCTGGCGAAGGTTGCCCCGAACTCCACCAAGTACCACATTGAGCACGTGCACCGTGCCGGTGGTATCCCCGCCCTGCTGGGTGAGCTGAACCGTGCCGGCCTGCTGCACAAGAACGTTCATTCTGTTCACGCTGACTCGCTGGACGAGTGGCTGGACGAGTGGGATATCCGCGGCGGCAAGGCGAGCGAGAAGGCGAAGGAACTGTTCCTCGCAGCTCCCGGCGGCGTGCGCACCACCCACGCGTTCTCCACCGCCAACAAGTACGAGTCCCACGAGACTGATGCTGAGAACGGCTGCATCCGTGCCGTGGAGCACGCGTACACCAAGGACGGCGGCCTGGCGGTCCTGTACGGCAACATCGCCCAGGACGGTGCGATTATCAAGTCCGCTGGTATTGATGAGGAGCTGTTCCACTTCAAGGGTCACGCGTTCGTGGTTGAGTCGCAGGACGAGGCTGTGTACGAGATTCTGTCGAAGAACGTGAAGGAAGGCGACATTGTCGTCATCCAGTACGAGGGTCCGAAGGGCGGCCCCGGCATGCAGGAGATGCTGTACCCGACCTCTTACCTGAAGGGTCTGGGCCTGGGTAAGAAGTGTGCACTGATTACTGACGGTCGTTTCTCCGGCGGTACGTCCGGTATTTCGATTGGTCACGTCTCCCCGGAGGCTGCCGCTGGCGGTGCGATCGGCCTGGTGCAGACCGGTGACGAGATTGAGATTGACGTGAACAACCGCATCCTGCGTGTGAACGTTTCGGATGAGGAGCTGGCTGCTCGCCGCGAGGCGAAGGGCGCTGCACCGTGGCGTCCGACGAAGCCGCGTGAGCGTCAGGTGTCGAACGCCCTGAAGGTGTACGGCATGCTGGCTGCTTCGGCTGATAAGGGCGGCGTGCGCATCCTGCCCGAGGATGCATAAGCCCCTCACGTATCGTGTGAGAATTTAATATTTGCCCTGATGGGCTGGCGCCCCGTTCCGCGGTTTTTCTGCGGGCGGGGCGCTGTTCTTTGTCTGCGTCTTTGTCCGTGTCTTTGTCTGCCGTCGTGGGATACCCGGTGCGGCGTATTGCCTTGTCAGTTGCGGTGCAGTAGGGTGTAAGAAGGTATTTAGGTACCCGCTTCACCGACTCAGCACAACCACTCAAACACAACGCAATTCGCAACCCTCACGAGGACGCACTCATGATTACCCTGCCCGCACGCGCACAGCGTGCCTTTACTCGTCGTGCCCTGACGGCTCTTGCCTGCATTGGCGCGCTCGCTTTGAGCTCTTGCTCTGCTCAGCCGCATGCTGATGATTCTGAAACCGCCCCGATGAAGGTCGCGACTTCCTCGGCGGCCGTTGATGCGAAGACCCTGTTTAAATCGGCGGACGGCTCCTGGAAGCCGAATACTGTGCAGATTTCTGCCGGTCTGGATGCGCCGGCAACTTTTGATGCTGTAGCAACCCCGACCGATGAGCCGAGCACGGACGCTGAGTACGAGGCGGCATACGCTACGGCGAGCGGCTCTGCGAACACTATTGATGCGGGCACCCGCTGCGGTGTGACGAGCCTGCTGGGTGGTTCTGCCGGTATTTACGTGTATGACGGTTCGGATTGTGCGAAGGCTCAGGAGGCGGTGCGTCTCTTCAACAGCCGCAAGAACCAGGACGGTTCGGCGAGTGTTGAGTGGTACCAGTGCGCTACGAAGGTGCAGGGCCGCGACTACATTACGGGTGCCTGCTTCACGCAGGGCGGTAGCGTTGAGAAGCCTCGCTTGGCGTTGATTCCGGCACAGACCCGCATGCTGTCGGGTACGCTGACTTTCGCTGAAGCGTACGGCGGCGGTACTTTCGGTCAGGGCGATTCGGCGAAGACTGTTGAGGCGCTGCGTTTCACCAGCCCGGACTCTAAGGTCGCGTGCTCGGTGACCCCGTCGGGTGTGGATTGCCAGGCGCTGGTGGGTGTGACCCTGGAGGGTTGGGATGCCGCCTCCGGTAAGGCGCAGCAGCGCGTGCACATGGTGCAGGACCAGGCTCCTGCGGTGAGCCTGGTCGGTCAGACCGCCACCCCGGAGCCGGTGAATACCGAGGGTATTACTGCGTTGCCGACTGGTCAGGTGGTGACTGCGTATGGTTACACCTGCAAGTCGGTGAATAGCGGTAAGGTGCATTGCGTGAGCGCGACGAATGGTTTCACGCTTGATTCGGTGGAGGTTGGCGTAGAACGCCGATAAACCTGGCGAGCATGAAGGCGCGCCGCGGGTAGCCGCGCTCGCCTCCAGGATTTTTAACATGAAGGTGCCCGGTACCCCTCTCATAGGGGGTGCCGGGCACCTTCGGTATTAACGTCGCTTAGCGGAAGTTGACGATGCGAACGTCCAGCTCGGAGGAGAGCAGCGGCTCCCATGCGGCGACAGCCTTCTGGAAGTGCTCAGTACCCATGTGCTTTTCGAGCAATGCCTGGGATTCCCAACGCTCGATGAATGCGAAGTCGGTGTCGGAGACGGCACCGAAGTCGTAGCTGACGTTGCCTTCGTCCTGGCGGCTTGCGGTCACGAGCGGTTCGATGGTCTTGAGGAATTCTTCGACGTGCTCGGGCTTGACGGATACTCCGGCGTAGACACCAATCATGGGGCTCTCCTTGTGGGGTGGTGCGGCGGTTGCCGCGTCGTATATGACTCTTTTACCGTACACCTTCACCCCCGCGGCGGGGAGGTATGCGCGGGGGTTTCTCGCGCTGTGTTCTGCGCTGTGTTCTGCGCTGTGTCTTGTGCTGGGTTTTGTGGTGTGGTGGCGGGTGGGAGGATTTTCGGCTGACCCATTCGCTATCTGTAAAAAAGGTGTTTTATATTTGCGTGCCCCTTTCTGTTCGACCTATAAAAGAATGAGGAAGATACACCGCATGAATGGAAGGAGAAGCGGTATGGCACGCATGGGGGGTGACACTCATGGGATTTTCACCGGCGCATATCAAACGATGCACCCTGACCTGGGAGGCGCCCGACTATAGCGCCTCGTACCCTGCCGGGTACACGGATCAGGGTGTTGCTGTGATTGCGGTGGCTCAGGAGCATCGCACGGCGCAGGGTTTTTGTTATTCGGCGTTGTCGACGGTGGTTTTTATTTCTAAGCAGGACGGCACCCGCACCGTGGTGAATGAGGAGCCAATGCTTTTCACTCACGTTCATTCCCTCATGGAGTGCTGTGATGAGGTGCATCCTTGCCTGCTGGGTCGTGCCGTGCTCTCGGCGTGGGATGTGGTTCCGGAGCAGTACCGTCAGAACCTGGTGACGATTGCTGCTGACCGTAAGAATTTGAAGCAGCTTTTCCGTGATTGCGACCAGTTGAAGGGGATCATGGAGTACCGCGCCTTTGAGAAGGTGCTGGACCCGTACGATAACCATTCTTTGGGTGAAGTGCATGTGAAGCTTGCTGGCACGCCCGCGTATGAGCGGATGCAGGCTGAGGTCTGCGCGGCACGTACCGCTGTGGATGAGATGGTGGAGGAGGCGCTGACCCCTCGACCGCTGGATCAGCTGCAGGACTATAGCGTTTTCACGGATTGTTCGTTCCGTTCGACTCACAATAAGAAGTATCAGCGTGGCGGCCGTATGGGCATCGCCGGCGTGAGTGAGGACGGCTTCTATTTTCATTCCCACTATGATGGCGTGAATATTATGACCGGTGAGCTGTCTGCGATGTTGGCGGCTTATACGGTGTTTCATAGTGGTTCGCGCCGCCTGATTATTCATACGGATTCTTTGGGTGCGTTGACGTTTGTGTTGCGTTTGGCGCATAGCCGTTGGGCTTTTGAAACCTGGGTTTCTGAGGGTATTCAGGATGAGCGCGTGGTGGCTCAGATGTCTGCTTTGACGGAGGCTATCCGCGAGAAGCGCGTGCTGGTGAAGCATGTTCCGGGCCATACGGGCCACGGTTTGCAGGAGAGCAGCGATTCTGTGTCGAAGATGCATCGCCATTTTCCGGGGCAGATTGTGGATAAGCGTCATCAGAGCGAGTTTAATCAGCGTTGCGAGTCGATTATTACTGCTTTGTCGGGTTGTGCGAAGGCTGTTCGCCTGCTTGCGCCGGAGTGGTTGCAGATTAAACCTTCTTCAATCCACACGGGAAACCGTTTATGGCGCTAAACTAGTCCAGGGTAGAAATGAACGCGCGATGCATTCGCCGCATACGAAGGTATGCGATGTCGGAGGTGTCGCGTGTTTCTTTTTGCCCTTTTGCCTTTTCTGCAGGTGCTTGTGCGCGGCTGGCGTGTAGCGCCGCTTTGGATTGTGGCGCTGCTCTAGCTTGTTGCCTGGCGCATCCTGCGATGGCGCGAGGTATACAAAAGCTCCCCCTGAGTGTTGATTCAGTCGAACTCAGGGGGAGCTTTTACCTTGTGCGCCTTAGCGGGTGAAGCTAGCGCGTGAAAAATAGTTTAGAGGAGCGATGACCACAGTCGGCAGAGGTTCTCCGTCATCTTGATGCGGCGCGGGCGCTCCGCCCACTGGGTGTACAGCAGCTCGGTGCAGACCTGCTCGTATTCGGCGCATACTTCATCCAGCATCGCCACCATTTTGCGGTCAATGACGAACGTTGACACTTCCATGTTCAGCGAGAAGGAACGCGGGTCCATATTGGACGAGCCAATGAACGCGATTTCGTCGTCGACCATCATGAACTTGGAGTGCAGCACGGTCGGGCTGGGGTACTGCAGAATACGCACACCCGCCTGCAACAGCTGCTCGTAGTAGGAACGCTGCGCCATGTTCGGCAGGAACTGGTCGCCCTTC
>ERZ772935.857-NODE-857-length-11918-cov-7.450898_pt1 | contig 11918 bp, 8 predicted proteins | sample MGYA00511683_ERZ772935 | MGnify/ENA primary metagenome ERZ772935 (study PRJEB29015, sample SAMEA2738086) | human oral metagenome | biome: human oral; feature: human-associated habitat; material: saliva | place: China | collected 2228 ...
GTGATTAATAGCCCACAGTTTGTCGATTTTGAACGTGAGTTTAAAGCCCGGTCTTCTAGTAACTAGATAGACATTGCTACATCCGCTACCTTGTCACAGCATCATTTAGGCTAGAAGCATGAGTAGTGTTGTATTTTCCCAGGTGATGGATGCCCGTCAATGGCGTGCCGCCGCGGCCGCCCACGAGGTGCGCGCCGGCCGCTACGCCGACCCCTTTGCACAGCGTCGTGCCCGCCACGAGGTGCACCCCGTGGAGGACTTCCTCTTCACCTACTACACGCTCAAGCCCGGCCAGTTTAAGCGCTGGCACCCCGGCGCCGGCATCATCCTGCTGGATGCACCCGAACGCGCCTCCTGGCGTTTTTACCGGCCCGCAACCGAGCAGGAACTCCTTGAGGCTGGCTGCACCCTGCAGGTGGCGCGCGCCCAGGCGGATGCCGCCTCCGCCGTCACCGTGGACGTCACCGATTTTGTGGAGCGCCGCGCTACCGCCCTCGCCTTCACCCACGAGATTCTGCGCAACACCGCCGCGAAGAAGGGTCAGTTCGGTTGCTTCGGCATGCACGAGTGGGCGATGGCGTACAAGTCTGTGGAGAACAATATCCGCCACGACTACCTGCAGCTGCGCCTGGGTGCGGAGGGTACGGACCGTGTGGTGGAGGAGCACCGCATCCGCTGCTCACATTTTGATGCGTTCCGTTTCTTCATGCCGCAGGCGGCGCCGATGAACGAGCTGCAGCCGACCCGCGAGACGCAGCGTATTCTGGAGCAGCCGGCGTGCCTGCACGCGAATATGGACGTGTACAAGTGGGCGTATAAGCTGCTGCCGCTGGTTGATTCGACCCTGGTCATGGATTGTTTCGACCTGGCGTGGGATGCGCGCGAACTGGATATGCGCGCGGCCCCCTACGATATTCGTGACTGGGGGTATGAGCCGATTCCGGTGGAGACAACCGAGGGTAAGGCTGAGTACGTGCGGATTCAGCGTGAGCTGTCGGAGCGTTCGATTGAGCTGCGTGAGCGTCTGCTGCGGGTGTGCGAGCGCTATCTTCCACCCCTCGAGGCGTAAAAGACGTGATTCGAGCCTCTTAGGGTATCCACCAACCGAACACATACCCCCGTTACGGTCGTTAGTACGGTAAGATGAGATACGGCTCATACAGAACCCACGCACCCAAGGAGTGCCCACACATGGCCCGTATTGTTGTTGATGTTATGCTCAAGCCCGAAATTCTTGACCCGCAGGGTAAGGCTATTTCTCACGAGCTGCCCCGTATCGGCGTTGATTCCTTCGTTGATGTTCGCCAGGGTAAGCGCTTCGAGCTGACCGTCGAGGGTGAGGCAACCGAGGAGCACCTCGCAGCTGCCCGCAAGGCTGCTGAAGAGCTGCTCTCGAACCCCGTCATCGAAGATGTTGTGAACGTTTCGGTTCTGGAGGACTAATACCTATGGCAGAGTCCCTCGCACCCACTGAAGTCCCCCTGGTTGGCGACTTCTCTAGCTACTCCCCGAACCCCGCTTTCGCTGATGCACGCGTTGGCGTGGTGACTTTCCCCGGCACTCTGGATGACCGTGACGCTGCGCGTGCTGTCCGTCTGGCTGGCGGTACCGTCGTTGAGCTGTGGCACGACGACGCTGATTTGAAGAACGTTGATGCCGTCATTATTCCTGGCGGTTTCTCCTACGGTGACTACCTGCGTGCTGGCGCTATTGCGGCGAAGGCTCCCGTGATGCGTTCGGTGATTGATGCCGCTAACGCTGCTGGTACCTCCGGTTCCGCTCCCCTGCCTGTTCTGGGTATTTGCAATGGTTTCCAGATTCTGACTGAGTCTCACCTGCTGCCCGGTTCGATGATTAAGAACGATCACCGCAAGTTCATTTGCCGTGACCAGGTTCTGCGCATTGAGAATAACTCCACCTCCTGGACGAGCAACTATGCTGCTGGCCAGGAGATTGTTGTCCCTCTGAAGAACCAGGACGGTCAGTATGTTGCTGACCAGAAGACTCTGGAGGCGCTGGAGGCTGAGGGTCGCGTGGTGTTCCGCTACGTTGGTTTCAACCCGAACGGTTCCCGTAACGACATTGCTGGTATCAGCAATGAGCGCGGTAACGTGGTCGGTCTGATGCCGCACCCGGAGCACGCTGTGGAGCCTGGCTTCGGTCCTTCCTCTTCTGGTTTTGGTGAGGTTTCTCTGCGCGGTGGCGCCGATGGTCTCGGCGTGTTCACCTCCGTTCTTGCCAACCTGATTAACGCCCGCTAACGCACGACAAGGATTCTAAGAAGTTATGAGCGAAAAGCAGTTTAACCTCGACACCGTCGAGCACGCGGCGGCAACCCCGGACACCGAACTCCCCTGGGCTGAGCTGGGCCTGAAGGAGAACGAGTTCGAGGATATTAAGGAGATTCTTGGTCGCCGTCCTACCGCGGCTGAGCTGGCAATGTACTCGGTCATGTGGTCCGAGCACTGCTCCTACAAGTCTTCTAAGGTTCATCTGAAGCAGTTCGGTGCGAAGGTCACCGATGAGATGAAGAAGGACCTGATGGTCGGTATCGGTGAGAACGCCGGTGTGACCGATATTGGTGACGGCTGGGCTGTTACCTTCAAGATTGAGTCCCACAACCACCCCTCGTACGTGGAGCCCTACCAGGGTGCTGCGACCGGTGTGGGCGGTATTGTGCGTGACATTATTTCCATGGGTGCACGCCCGATTGCTGTGATGGATCCGCTGCGTTTCGGCGCGATTGATCACCCGGACACCGCCCGCGTTATTGGCGGCGTGGTTGCCGGTATTGGTGGTTACGGTAACTCCCTGGGCCTGCCGAACATCGGCGGCGAGGTTGAGTTCGATTCCTGCTACCAGGCTAACCCGCTGGTCAACGCACTGGCTGTGGGCATTATGCGTCACGAGGACATCCGCCTGGCGAACGCATCGGGTGTGGGCAACAAGGTTGTTCTGTTCGGTGCACGCACCGGTGGCGACGGCATCGGCGGTGCGTCGGTGCTGGCGTCCGAGTCTTTCGATGACACCAAGCCCTCGAAGCGTCCTGCCGTTCAGGTGGGCGACCCCTTCGCTGAGAAGGTTCTGATTGAGTGCTGCCTGGAGCTGTTCAAGGGCTCCGTGGTGGAGGGTATTCAGGACCTGGGTGCTGCGGGTATTTCCTGCGCAACCAGCGAGCTGGCTTCTAACGGTGAGGGCGGCATGCACGTCGACCTGACCAAGGTTCTGCTGCGTGACCCCACCCTGACCCCGGGCGAGATTCTGATGTCTGAGTCTCAGGAACGCATGATGGCTGTTGTCTCCCCCGAGAACGTGGAGCGCTTCGAAGCGATCATGAACAAGTGGGGCGTGGAGTACTCCTTCCTCGGTGAGGTCACCAACTCTGGCCGCCTGGTCATCGAGTGGGACGGCGAGGTCATCGTGGATGTTGACCCCCGCACCGTTGCACACGACGGCCCGACCTACGAACGTCCTTACGCACGCCCCGAGTGGCAGGATGACGTTCAGGCTAACCACTTCACCGGTTCGGCTGCTGACGATTCCCGCCCGCGCGGTAAGGAGCTGGGCGAGGCAATCAAGGCGTTCATGGCGTCCCCGAACCTGTGCTCCAAGTCCTGGATTACCAACCAGTACGACCGCTACGTTCAGGGCAACACTGCCCTGTCCATGCCGGATGACGGCGGTGTGGTGCGCGTGGACGAGAACACCAACCTCGGTGTTGCTCTGGCGACCGACGCCTCCCCGCGTTTCACCTACCTGGATCCGTACGAGGGTGCTCGCGCGTCCTTGGCTGAGGCGTACCGTAACGTTGCGACCGTTGGTGCACGCCCCGTGGCTGTGTCTGACTGCCTGAACTTCGGTTCTCCCGAGGATCCGGACGTCATGTGGCAGTTCGCTGAGGCTGTTCGCGGCCTGGCTGATGGCTGCATGGAGCTGGGTGTTCCGGTGACCGGCGGTAACGTGTCCCTGTACAACCAGACCGGTGGTAAGGCCATCAACCCGACCCCTGTGGTCGCGATGATGGGTGTGATGGATGATGTTACTCGCCGCACCCCCTCGGGTTGGGCTCCCGAGCACGATGGCCAGGCCATCTATCTGCTGGGTACCACCCGCGATGAGCTGGACGGTTCCGAGTGGGCTCGTTTCAAGGGTCACCTGGGCGGTCTGCCGCCGAAGGTTGATCTGGCTCTGGAGCGTCAGCTGGGTGACATGCTGGTGAACATGTCTCGTGACGGCATGATTGATGCCGCTCATGACGTGTCTGCTGGTGGTCTGGCTGCGGCTCTGTCGGAGGCTTGCCTGCGTTTCAACACCGGTGCCCGCATTGGTCTGGGTGAGGTTGCTGAGCGTGACGGCCTGGACCTGTTCACCCTGCTGTTCTCGGAGTCCCTGGGCCGCGTTGTGGTTTCGGTTCCGCGTTCTGAGGAGGTGCGCTTCAAGGATATGTGCACCGCTCGCCAGTTCCCCTTCGCACGTATTGGTGTGGTGGATGCTAAGTCGAACGCTCTGGACTTCCAGGATGAGGTTTCTATTGACCTGGATGAGCTGCGTGCAGCTCACGAGGGTACTCTCGCTTCTTACTTCGGTGAGGTTGCGAAGGGCTAGTCTTCGGCTAGTTTGAGACGAACGCCGAAAGGGGCGGATGCTTGTGAAAGCATCCGCCCCTTTTGTTATGCCCGTGTTATGTCCGCAGGCTTGTGCCCGCGAACTTGTACGTTGAGCGTTTAGGCATTGAGCATTTAGCCGTCGTGCGTTGAGGCGTTTAGGTTTATGCCTCGGCGACCTTGCGGCCCAGCTGCGCGAACAGGGAGGCGTTGATGCGGAAGCCTTCGATGCATTCTTCGATGAGGGCTTCGCGCTGTTCGTCGGTCATGGGTGCATTGTCGAGCAGTTCGCGGTAGCCGTCCTTGAAGACCTTGGGCTTGGGCAGTTCGGTGAAGCGGTACATACTCAGTGCTTCAGCGGGGATGCCGTAGTGGCGGCTGACCAGCGCTGCGACTGCCTGGCCGCCGGAGAGGTCGCCAAGGTAGCGCAGGTAGTGGTGTGCGAGGTAGCGTTCGGGGGAGTTGACGGTAGCGCGGATGCCCTCTACGTATTCTGCGGTTGCGGGCAGGGGCGCGTCGATGTCGCCGTCCTGGCCGAGTGCGCGGATGTCTGCGCGGATGTATTCAGCGCGGTCGAGGCCGGGGTGGGTGAAGGGTTCGGTGATGGGGTTGGGTTCTGCGCGGTAGTGTTCGGAGACTGCTTCGAGTGCTTCGTAGATGTGCACGTACTGGTTGATGAGGCGCAGGTATGCCTCGGTGTTGAGGGAACCGCCCATGAGGTCTTCCATGAAGGTGGAGTGTTCGGCGTTGTCGTGGACGTGCTTGGTGCTTTCCTTCAGGCGTGCGGAGAAGCGTTCCTGGGTGGTTTCGGGGGCGGTCACGGTCATTGTGAGTTCCTAAAGTGGGTTGTGGGTGAACAATAAATGTTTTAGTGACATGATGTCACCAAAACCTGATAATGACATATTGTCACCAAAAACCGGTTTTGGCAATAGTTTTCAAAAACTTTTGCTAAGGTATACCTCATGCACAAGTCACCCTAGGCATTAAGTTACACAAACATAGGCTAATAGGGCTAGACTTGATACGAACACCACAATCACAAAATTCAAGGAGACACCGAATGTCTACCCCCTCTCTCACCAAGCGCACTTGGGCGTTCTTGGCTTCAGCAACCATCGGTCTCAGCGGCGTCGCTGGCGTACCCGCGGCCTTCGCAGCTGAAACCAACTCCCACATCAGCGCCGGTGAGGTAACCGCAGCCTCAGAGCAGAGCCTGCAGGACGTCACCGTCAACTGGGGCCTGAAGAAGTCCTTCCGCTCCTACATCAACGGTCCCTTCTCCCAGGGCTCCCAGAAACTGACCGGCGTCACCACCAACGAAGACGGCTCCTACCACTTCACCTCCGCCGAAGGCACCGTAGCCAACGGCGAATACTCCGTCACCTTCACCGGCTCCTCGATTCACTACACCGCACACCACGGCCTGCTGGAAGTCATCATCTCCGACCTCTCCGTCACCATTAAGGACGGCGTGGGCACCGTGCGCGCCAACGTTCAGTCGCGCCCCTACAACGGCAACACCACCCCGAACGACCTGGTCGAGACCAAGAACATGACCATTGGCACTTTCAACGCCTCCGGTCTGAAGGTTGAGGGTAACACCATCACCCTGCCCAGCGTTGACGAGGAAAATGGCACCCGCGTCAAGCTTTCCGAAGAGGCAACCGGCGCCTTTGCGGGCTTCTACAAGGCAGGTCAGGAGCTGGATGCGATCAGCTTCTCCGCAACCATCGTGACCAAGGAAGCACCCGCGCCGAGCCCTGAGCCCAGCAACGAGCCGACCGCAGCGCCCTCCTCCGCGCCGACCAGCGAGGCACCCAAGCCTGCAGACCCCACTTCTGCAGCGCCGAGCGCAGTTCCCACCTCCGCGGCACCCTCCTCCCCCGCCGCAACCACCGAGCCCAAGCGTGACGAGAAGGTCACCGGCAACGTCGTCGAGTCCGGCACCCTCAGCTGGGATATCCGTGAGTCCTTCCTGAAGTACCTGACCGGCTTCGCGCACGGCTCCGTGAACGTTGAGGGCATGGAGAAGACCCCGGCTGGCGGCTTCAAGTACACTCAGGCATCCGGCGTGTACAACCCCGAGACGAAGACCGGTCAGATCAACTTTGCGGGCACCGCAGAGTTCACCGGCCACAACGGTCAGCTCAAGAGCACCATCAAGAACATGCGCCTGGTCGTCGTCAACGGCAAGGGCACCCTGGTCGCTGACGTGGACGCACTGACCCGCGACGGCAAGTCCGTTTCCAAGACCGGCCTGGCTATCGCTGAGGTGGACCTCTCCGGCGCGAGCGTGAAGGACGGCGTCTTCTCGGCACAGAACGCGGCAGTCACCCTCACCGATGAAGGTTCCACTGTGCTCTTCGCGGGCCAGTACCGCGGTGCCGACAACGCCATGGCACCGCTGAGCTTCTCCGTAAAGCTCAGCGAGCAGACCGCGGAGAACACCGTTGAGGTTCCCCGCGTCTCCGAGAACAAGTCCTCCGAGAGCAGCACCTCCGATAACAAGGGTTCTGAGAACGGCTCTTCCAACGAGGGTTCCTCGAACTCCGGCGCTAACGGCTCCGGTTCTAACGGTTCGGCAGGCACCTCCGGCAGCGTTTCTAACGGCGGTTCTTCCTCGAACGGTTCTGTCAGCAACAACCCGGCACAGCCGGTCTGCGTACCCGTCACCCGCACCCGCGAGGTGCAGGAGCAGGGCGCATCCGACGGCACCATTAAGAGCGCAAACCTTGGCTGGGGCGTGCGTGATTCCTTCCGCAACTACGTGCGCGGCGGCATCGCGAACGGTAGCTGGGAGCTGAACGGCACCTCCTACTCTTCGGATGCGTTCAACTGGTCTAACGGCACCGGCACCTTCAAGGGTGGTAAGGGTTCTATCTCCTTCAGCGGTTCGGTTCGTTTCACCGGTCACCACGGCATTCTGGACACCACCATTGCGAACCCGCGCCTTGAGATTAACGGCAATTCCGGTACTCTCTACGCGACTATGACCAGCAATGACCCCTCCGGCAAGGCAACTAACTACGGTGAGGTCGCACTGCTGAAGGTGGACCTTTCGGGCCTGCAGAGCTCCGCTGACGCTGTGAGCGTCAACGGTGCGGCAACCACCCTGACCGCTGAGGGCGCGAAGGCGTTCGCTGGCTTCTACGAGGCCGGTAAGGACATGGCTCCGCTGAGCTTCTCCGCGGCGATCAACGGCGCGAAGACCACCACCAAGACCGTGACCGAGACCGTCTACGAGGGTAAGGGTTGCGACCCGGTCACCGGCAAGCCTTTGGCTTCCACCGGTGCGTCCGGTGTTGAGGGCACCCTGGTTGCAGGTTTCATCGCTGTTGCAGCCGGTGCGGGTACCGTCGTGTACACTCGCCGCCGCAAGAAGGCATAACGGCACCTCACGAGGATGCCCACACTGTTGGTTCGCCCGTGAGACTCAACTATGAGGTTCACCGGTGAGCCGACACGGTCCGTGCGGGGGTGCAGATTTTCACTGCGCCCCCGCTTCAGGTGCCAGGTTTTACCCCGGCGCCTACCCCAGTTTTTCTAGCTCCCTTTTTTCTGTGAGACGACGATGTTTTCTTCCCTTTCTTCTTCTGCCCTGAACCGCCGCGATGCAATGAAGTATGCGGCGTTCTCCATCACTTCCGCGTTCCTGCTGAGCTCTTGCGGTGTGGGTACTCAGAACCCGGCCGCTACTTCAAGCACTTCGCAGGCTGTGGTGGATGAGCAGAGCACCCGCACCGTTTTGGAGAACCTTGCCGATCAGCTGCGTTCTTCTATTGCCCCTGATCAGAAGGCTCTGCGCGGCCCCAATAGCGCCGCAGACACCCCCGAAATTCAGCCGATGGTCGATACCCCCACTCCGGCTTTCCCCGTGACGTTCAAGGATTTCAACGGCACCGAGGTGACCGTTAAGTCCGCTGACCGTGTGCTGGCGCTGGACCTGTACGGCACTCTGGCTCAGCAGATGATTGCGCTGGGTCTGGGCGGCCGCCTGGTCGGTCGTGTCACCTCCTCGACCGAGCAGTCGCTGGCTCATCTGCCGCTGGTGACCCAGAACGGTCACGACCTGAACGCTGAGGCGATTCTGGCGACCTCCCCGGACCTGGTGCTGTGGGATAAGAGCAACGGCCCGATTGAGATTGTGGATCAGCTGCGCGCTGCGGGTGTGACTGTGGTGGCATTCGATCATGAGCGTCGTATGGATAAGATCATTCCGCAGCTCAAGGCTGTTGCGCAGGCACTGGGTGTTCCGGAGGCGGGCGAGCAGGTTGCTGCCCGCGTGCAGAAGGACCTGGATTACGCCCTGCAGGTGCTCAAGGACGTTGCCCCGAAGGGCGCGCAGCAGGTGTCGTTCGCGTTCCTGTACGTGCGCGGTACCGCTGGCGTGTTCTTTGTGCTCGGTAAGGGTTCGGGCGCCGATGATTTGATTCAGGCTATTGGCGGCAAGGATGTGGCGTCTGAGCAGAACGCGACGAATATTATTCCGGCAACCAGTGAGGCACTGGTGAAGCTGAACCCGGACGTCATTCTGACCATGAGCGGCGGCATTAAGTCCACCGGCGGTTTGGATGGTTTCTTGGCTCGCCCGGGTGTGGGTGAGACGACTGCCGGTAAGAATAAGCGCATTATCGATATGGGTGACGGCCAGATTCTGTCCTATGGCCCGAATACTCCGGCGGTGCTTTTGTCGCTGGCTAAGGCTGCGTACTCGACTCCTGCGGGGGGCCAGTAGTGGCTGCCGTGAAAAGTGCGGCGGGTGCGCGGGATTATCGTGCTTCGCGTCGGCGTCGTGCCGGTCTGACGTTTACGTTTTTGGCGGTGGCACTGTGCGTTGTGATGGTGCTGTCTGCGGGTTTGGGTCAGTACTATATCCCGACTGATCAGGTGATTGCTTCTGTGGGCCGCCGCCTGGGTCTTGCGCCGGAGAACCCGGCGATGCAGCTGGCGGATAGCACTCTGTGGAATATCCGTTTCCCGCGTGTGCTGTTGGGCGTGCTGGTGGGTGCCGCTTTGGGTACTTCCGGTGCGGTGATGCAGTCGGTGTTTGGTAACCCGTTGGCTGAGCCGGGCGTGATTGGTGTTTCCTCGGGTGCGGCGGTTGGCGCGTGTTTGTCGATTGTGTTGAACCTGCAGTTCTTCGGTATTTTCACGACTCCTGCATTCGCGTTTGTGGGTGCGTTGGCGGCTACTGCGCTGGTGTATTTCCTGTCGCGTTCTTCGGGTCGTGCGAAGGTCCTGTCGATGATTTTGACGGGTATTGCGGTGACCGCGGTGGCGAATGCGATTATTGCGTTCCTCATGTTTATTGCTGATACGACGAGCCGCGATCAGATTGTGTTCTGGCAGATGGGTTCGCTGAACGGTTCCACATGGAAGGCTGTGGCGAGCGTGTGGCCGGTTATTCTGATCGGCTTGGTGGCGTGTTTTGTGATGGCTTCTTCGCTGGATGTTCTGGCGTTGGGTGAGCGTGCGGCGCAGCATTCGGGCGTGAACGTGGAGCGTCTGCGTGCGGTGTCTATTGCGGCGACGGCTTTGTTGACGGGTGCTGCGGTGGCGTATGCGGGCATTATCGCGTTTATTGGTCTGATTATTCCTCACCTGTTGCGCATGATTTTGGGTCCGTCGAATCGTGTGTTGTTGCCGGCTTCAGCATTGGGTGGCGCCCTGTTGATTGCGCTGTCTGATTTGGGTGCGCGTACGCTGGTTCCTTTTGCTGATTTGCCGATTGGTATTTTTACGGCTTTGGTGGGCGGCCCGACGTTCTTCGTGTTGTTGCGTCGTTCCCTGGGCCAGGGCGGAGGTGCTTCGTGAGTGAGTTGTTGAGCCTGTCCGGTGTGTGTTTTAACGCTGGTGGGCGTCAGATTTTGAATGATGTGTCTCTGTCTGTTGCTGCGGGCGAGGTTGTGTCGCTGATTGGCCCCAATGGTGCCGGTAAGTCGACTCTGTTGGGTGTGATTGCTGGTGATATTGCGCCCAGTAGCGGTGAGATTCTGTTGGATGGCACCCCTCTGGGTTCGATCCCTGCCCGTCAGATGGCGCGTCAGCGTGCGATGCTGTTGCAGAAGTTGAATGTGGCGTTTTCGTACACGGTGCATGAGGTGGTTCAGATGGGCCGCACCCCGTGGAAGGGTACGGAGCGCGCTGAAGAGGATGACGCCGTGGTTGCTTCGATGATGGAGCGTACGTCGGTGACTCATTTGTCGGATCGCGATATTACGACTCTGTCCGGTGGTGAGAGTGGTCGTGCGCATTTGGCGCGTGTGTTTGCTCAGCAGACTCCGCTGATTCTTTTGGATGAGCCGACTGCGGCGCTGGATATTACGCATCAGGAGCAGACGTTGCGGGTGAGCCGTGAGTTGGCTGCTGAGGGTGCCGCGGTGCTGACGGTGCTTCATGACTTGGATGTGGCGGCTGCGTATTCTGACCGTATGGTGTTGTTGCGTGGTGGCGAGGTGGTTGCTTCGGGTGCCCCTGAGCAGGTGTGTTCGGCGGAGTTGTTGTCTGAGGTGTATCAGCATCCGATTGAGGTGTTGAGGCATCCGGTGACGAATCGTTTGTTGATTCTGCCCGAGCGCTGATTCTGCCGGAGCGCTAACTCTGCTAGCGCGCTGATTCTATGGGGCGTTAGCGAACTATCCCGCATACACTTTCCACCTCAAAATATGCCAGTATTCGCATATATTAAATCTCCGTTCTGGAATGGCTGAAATATCAGCTCATTCCAGGGCGGAGATTATCTTTATCCCCTTCTGCACGGATACACTGAAAGGTAGTGTCCGCAATACTGAACTCTATTCAGTTCAGTATTCCATCCATTCGAGAAAGAGACCCCTGCATGGATCCTCAGCAGAAAACGGCAGCGCCTGCCGTTGCCGGCTACATTCCCGAATATTCTGAAACACCGCATAGCGGATCTTTCGATATTGCCCAGCACGGTTTGAGCAGCGATGATGTTGCTCGCCTGACTGCTGAGGGTAGGGTCAATACCCAGAACAATAAGTCTTCTCGCACGCTGTGGAGCATTATGCGTGCGCACCTGTTCACGGTCTTCAACTTTGTGTTGGGTGCCTGTGGCGCTGTGGTGATTATGTACCAGCGTTGGGCTGATTTGCTCTTCCTGGGAGCCGTGATTGCTAACGTGGTGATTGGTTTTGTGCAGGAGTACAAGGCGAAGCTTGAGCTGGACCGCATCTCCCTGCTGGATCGCTCCCCCGCTACTGCCGTGCGTGACGGTAAGAGCGTTGAGGTTCCGATGGAGCAGCTGGTTGAGGGTGACGTTGTCATCCTCAAGCGCGGCGATCAGGTTCC
>ERZ772935.858-NODE-858-length-11916-cov-20.954135_pt1 | contig 11916 bp, 10 predicted proteins | sample MGYA00511683_ERZ772935 | MGnify/ENA primary metagenome ERZ772935 (study PRJEB29015, sample SAMEA2738086) | human oral metagenome | biome: human oral; feature: human-associated habitat; material: saliva | place: China | collected 2228 ...
ACATCTCCACCGGCGGCGGCGCGTTCCTCGAATTCTTGGAAGGCAAAGAGTTGCCTGCCGTAGCCGCTTTGGAAAAACGCGGCGCGTAAGCGGTTTGACGTAAAAAAGAGGTCGTCTGAAAACCTATTTTTGGGGGTTCAGACGACCTCTTTGTATGGTTCCGCGTTTTGACGGCAAGGCAGGATATGTTTTATTTCAACAGGTTTTTCAAAGCCAAGCGAACGCCTTCGCCGACTTCCGTGCCTTTTGGGATGCCTTTGATGGCGGCTTTTGCCTCGCGTTCGTTGTAACCCAGCGCAATCAGGGTGTTGACGATGTCGTCCGTTTCGTCGGCGGCAGGCGCGGCGGTGAAAAGCCCGTCGGCAGCGGTATGGGAAACCAGTTTGCCGCGCAGTTCCAAAACCATGCGTTCGGCGGTTTTTTTGCCGATGCCCGGGGCGGAGGACAGGCGTTTGATGTCTTCGTCGGCAACCGCGCGGGCAAGCTCGTCGGCGGACATGGCGGAGAGTATGCCCAGCGCGGTTTTCGCGCCGATGCCGCTGACTTTGACCAACTGGCGGAACGTCGCCCGCTCGTCGGCAGTCGCAAAGCCGAACAACAAATGCGCGTCTTCACGGACGACAAGCTGGGTGTAAAGCTGTACGGTTTCGCCCAAGGCGGGCAGGTTGTAGAAAGTCTGCATGGATACGTCGGCTTCGTAGCCGACGCCGTTGACGTCGATGACGATTTGCGGCGGGTTTTTCTCAATAAGCTTGCCGGTCAGTCTGCTGATCATGTGGATTCCGAGTGGCGTTGGCGGGGTCGTCTGAAAACGCGGTTTTGTATGATTGCGGCGTTTCAGATAACCTTGATGGTTTGGCGGGTTAGTTTTAAAACGATACGGCGTTTTCGTATGGTTTGGTCTGTGTGTATCTGAAAGATAATAAAAAAGCTGAGTTTTTCAACTCAGCTTTTTAAATTTGGTGGGTCGTGAGCGATTCGAACGCTCGACCAACGGATTAAAAGTCCGCTGCTCTACCGACTGAGCTAACGACCCGATAAGCTGTGAATTCTATAGAAACAGATGAGCAGTGTCAATGTTTTTCTGTATTTTTTCGGAACAAAATAGAACTTAAAGCGCTGTTTATCGTCATATAGAAGAGATTATTAACATGATATGTGTTACAATTTTTCGGGCTGTTTATATAAAACAGCATTTTAACCAAAATCTTAACCAAAAATTCAAGAAGGATAGGACATGAAAAAATTACTGATTGCCGCAATGATGGCGGCTGCTTTGGCGGCTTGTTCCCAAGAGACCAAGCAAGAAACTAAGGAAGCGGCACAAGCCGTTGCGTCCGATGTTAAAAATACCGCAGCTTCTGCCGCTGATTCTGCTGCCTCTGCCGCTCAAGAAGCGAAAGATAAAGTCAAAGACGCTGCGGCTGATGCAAAAGAAACTGCCGATAAAGCCATGACTGAAACTAAAGAAGCTGCCGACAAAGCAGCTACCGATGTAAAAGAAGCGGCAGATAAAGCCGTTACCGAAACTAAAGAAGCGGCCGGTAAAGCCAAAGAAGCGGCTACCGATGCAGCCAAAGATTCTTTGAACAAAGCTGCTGATGCGACTCAAGAAGCTGCGGACAAAATGAAAGACGCTGCTAAATAATTTGTCGTGTTGATATAAAAAGGTCGTCTGAAAACCGAAGTTGGTTTTCAGACGACCTTTTGGTTTCTATTGTGGATTAACTTTAAACCAGTACGGCGTTGCCTCGCCTTAGCTCAAAGAGAACGATTCTCTAAGGTGCTGAAGCACCAAGTGAATCGGTTCCGTACTATCTGTACTGTCTGCGGCTTCGTCGCCTTGTCCTGATTTAAAGTTAATCCACTATAGAAAACTTGTTTACGCCTGCGCTATCGGGCTGTCTTCTTCCTGCCGCTCTTCTTCGTGTTCCGCGCTGTTGAGCAATTTCAGCAGCTTTTCGGTTTTTTCCGAGTCTTCGCTGCGGAGGATTTTAGCGGTTTCGGTTTCGAGCAGGGCGGTGTTGCTGTGCAGGATGATGTTTTTGACGGGCAGCAGGTTGTTGGGGTTCATGGAGAATCGGCGCAGCCCCATGCCCAGCAGCATCCGCGTGTAGGCGGTGTCGCCTGCCATCTCGCCGCATATGGAGACGCTTTTTTCCATGCGGTTGGCGGTGCGGATGATGTGCTGGATGGTTTTCAACACGGCGGGATGGCCTGGCTGGTAGAGGTGGCTGACACTGTCGTCGCCGCGGTCAACCGACAAGATGTATTGGATCAGGTCGTTGGTGCCGATGGAGATGAAGTCGGTCAGTTTCAGGATGCTGCCGACGGTCATGGCGGCGGACGGGATTTCAATCATGCAGCCGACGCTGACCGTGCCGAAGGTTTCGCCGCGTTCGGTAAGCTGGCGTTGGGCGGTGTCGAGGTGGATCAGGCATTGGCGCACTTCGGACAAGGAGGTAATCATCGGCCACATCATGCGCACGGGACCGTGGACGGCGGCGCGGAGGATAGCGCGCATTTGTGTGCGGAACATGACGGGTTCGGCGAGGCACAGGCGGATGCCGGTAAGTCCGAGCGCGGGGTTGAGGCTGCCGTTGGGGGTGGAATTTTGACCGAACCAGCGTGGGTTTTTGTCCACGCCCAAATCAACGGTGCGGATGGTGATGCTTTTGCCTTTCATTTTTTTCACAATCGCGCTGTACACTTCGTACTGCTCGTCTTCAGACGGCATGGTGTCGCGGTTGAGATAGAGGAATTCGCTGCGGAAGAGTCCGACGCCGTCTGCGCCGAAGTTGTGTAGCGCTTTGATGTCTTCGGCGGATTCGATGTTGGCGAGTAGCTCGATGTTGATGCCGTCGGCGGTGGTGGCGGCGGTTTTTTTGAGCTTGTTGAGTTCGCGCTTGTGGAGGCGGTATTCGCGGGCGAGGCGGCGGTATTCGTTGAGGACGACTTCGTCCGGATCGATGATGAGGACGCCGTTGATGCCGTCAACGATGACGGTTTCGTTTTCGGTAATGAGCCTGCGGGCGTTGTGCAGTCCGATGACGGAAGGGATGTCGAGGCTGCGGCCTAATATGGCGGTGTGGCTGGTCGGGCCGCCGACGTCGGTAACGAAGGCGGTGATGCGCTGCTCTTTGAAAAGGACGGTGTCGGCGGGGGAGAGGTCGTGAGCGATCAGGATGGTGTCTTCAAACAAACCTTCGTTGAGGTTTAAGTCGTTGCTTTGCCCGACGAGGTTGTTGTGGATGCGGCGGACGACTTGCAGCATGTCTTGTTTGCGTTCGCGCAGGTAGTCGTCTTCGATGTTGTCGAACTGGGCGGCGAGCTTGTCGCTTTGCTGTTTCAATGCCCATTCGGCGTTGATTTTTTGTTCTTTCAAAATATCGACGGGTTCGCGCGAGAGGGTTACATCGGTCAGCAGCATGAGGTGCAGCGAAATAAACGCGCCCAATTCGGTCGGGGCGTTTTCAGGAATCGCGCTGCGCAACTGTTCCAACTCTTTGCGCGTGGCTTTGATGGCGGCATCGAAACGGGCGGCTTCGGCGTCGATGAGGTCGTCTGAAACGTCGTATTGCGGCACTTCCGCCGTGCCGCGCGTAATCAGGTGGGCTTGTCCGATGGCGATGCCTTTGCCCGCGGCGACACCGTGCAGCACGATACTCATTATTCGCCCTCGCCGAAGTAGTCGTTGATTAAGTCGGTCAATGCCTTCATGGCTGCGGCTTCGTCCAAGCCGTCGGTTTCCAGCTCGATGATTGTGCCTTTGGCGGCGGCGAGCATCATTAAGCCCATGATACTTTTGCCATTAACGCGGCTTCCGTTTTTCGTTACCCAGACTTCGCTTTGAAACTGAGACGCGGTTTGGGTGAATTTGCTGGAAGCGCGGGCGTGGAGTCCGAGTTTGTTGATGATTTCGATTTGTTGTTTTTGCATGTTCGGCTTTCGGGTGTGCGGGGTCGTCTGAAAACGTGTCGGTCGGCTTAGACGGCTTCGGCGTGCTGTTTGCACACCAAATCTTCCGGTTCGGCGGTGATGGCGAAAATGCCTTTGACGGCGGCTTCCCTGACCGTTTCAGTAAAGGCGGCGAGATCTTCCGCCATGGGCGAGTATTGGATCGCTTTAATCATCATCGGCGCGTTCAGTCCGGTCAGGATGGCGGATTTGCCCGCGCGAACCAGCCTGCGGGCAGCGTTGCACGGCGTCGCGCCGAAGATGTCGGTCATAATCAATACGCCGTGGTTTTCAGGAAACTCTTGCAGCGCGGCGATGGCATTGTTGATGATGTCGTTTTGGTCTTCGTCAGGCTCCACGCCGAGGATGCGGATGTTTTCCGGCATTCCCGTGGGGAAAAAATGATGGGTCAGGCTGCGGTAGGCTTCGCCTACTGCCTCGTGGGTAATGATTAAAAGGTTGATCATGATGTGTTCCCTGATGATTTTATTCGGCCGGTGTGGGCGAAGGTATCGTCCGTTCACCCGCCACATAGCGCGATATGGTGGCACAAAGGTCGTCTGAAAAGGTTTTCAGACGACCTTTTTAATCTTGTCTCAGCCTTGGTTGAGCGCATAAATCTCGCCCAAATTGCGCCAGCAGCCCGCCGCGTCCATACCGTAGCCGAAGACGTAGCGGTTGGGAACATCCAGCCCGACATAATCCGCCTTGGTCGGTTTTTCCTTGTCGATCAACTTGTTGGCAAACACAGCCGCACGGCAGCTTGCCGCCCCCATCTCCAAGAGCTTGGACTGAATCGCTGACATCGTGTGGCCCTCGTCCAAAATATCGTCCAATACGACCACATGGCGACCCCGAATCTGCTCTGGGTCGGGCATCCGTTTCCAGTTGAACGCCCCGCCCGCCAGCTTGTCGCCGTAACGGGAAACATGAACATAATCAAAGTCCAACGGAAAGCGCAACAGCGGCAGCAACTGCCCCGTAAACACCACCGCCCCACCCATCACGGGCAGCAGGAGCGGATATTTGCCCCCCAAGTCGCGCGTAATCTCGTCCGCCACTTTTTGCAGCGCGGCACAGCATTGGTCTTGGTCGAACAAAAGCTCGGCATTATCAAGCATGGCTTGGGTTTCAAGGCGTTTGGTTTCTAAATCGATCATGGTAAACGGGGAAATCAGTTGGAAAAAGGAAATTATAAACCCAAAACGGGCTGAGGTCGTCTGAAAACAGAGAAGCGGGTTTTGCCATCGCTTTCAATACACCGCCTAGCTATCAGTTGCAGTAGCAGTAGGTCGGATTCTCGAATCCGACGGCTTTTGAGATGGCAGGTTTTTGTCGGATACAAGTATCCGACCTACGGCTGAAATCCCGCCGCCGCTTTGACCCGTATTGCCGTTTTTTGAGCAGGAAAACCCTTTTCGCAGGCAAATCCCGCGTGGCGGGCGTTGGCGGAATGCGCCGAACTGGCTTGGTTTCAGTAGGTCGGATTCTTGAATCCGACGGCTTTTGGGATGGCAGGTTTTTGTCGGATACAAGTATCCGACCTACGGCCGGTTCGGCATTGCCGCGCAAACCAACCTACTTGTTCGGCGGATTAATCGGCAGCGTCGAGCGGGAGACTTTGACGTCGGGGCATTTTTCTTTCATCTGATAGCGGAACACTTCCGCCTTGTGATTGCCGGTTTTTTCGTAATTCGTGCCCAAAATCACTTCGTCCACCTGATTCCGTATATCGGCGTAAGGAACATAGATGGATTGGGTCGTTTCGCAATAGTAGATTTCGTCTGGATCAATAGGCTTGATGACCAGCAGGCGGAACTCTTCTTCGTCGCGGAAGGCGAAGTCTTTAAACAGATAGCGGATGTATTCCAAGGCTTCTTTATCCTCATCGCTGACGGCAGATTTGTCCCTGAAAAACCCGATAAGCTCTTCCAACGCTTCTTTTAATTTTTCCAAGCGGAACCGATGCCATTCTTCATTTCCGACGGGTTTCAGGCGGATACCGAATCGATTGATATTTGCGTTTAACTTGAATCGAATGGACGAACCCGAATTTTTTTGTACTAAATTTTGATGAAGGTTAAAGGCCTTATTGGGTGGGGAAAGCCATATTCCGCATTTCTTTTCCGAAATATATTCATCCTCGTAAGCGATATAAGCGACTTGATAAAGCGGCAGTTTTTCGTATTCATCATTCCAAAAACCGTCTTCCGGCAGGTCGTCTGAATTCTGACCATATTTTTGGGATGGGTTATGGAACGAAGCAGAAACATCCACTTCTCTAAGCCAATCTCCGTTTTTATTGAACACCAGACAGCAGCCCGAAGCCTCCACGCCGCCTTCTTTGCCATACAGGCGGAACTGGTTTAAGTCGTTGACGCGGCTGGAGAAGCAGGTAAAAAAGGCATTATGAGATGCTCCATCCGCTTTGTTTTCCAACCCCAAATCTTGCTGGTTCAATAAGTCCAGTAGTGGCTTGCCTTCGGACGGATCGTTCATATAGGTCGAGCTGCCGAGTCGCATTGGGCTGGCGGTTTCGTTGCTGCCGATGCCGAATAATATATGGCATACATGGGGCGAAGTGTAATGCGCCATAGGGGTAAAACCCAATTCTATCGGCGTGATATGGAGAACCGCCAACACGGTTGAAACGGCGTCTTGCGGTTGTGAAGTTTTACCTTTGAAAAGCGATTCTAGTATTTCTTGTTTTTTCTTCTTGAAATAGGAATTCCAATCTTCTCCAAGATAATAACTATCTCTTAAATAGGGATGAATTCCCTTTTTTAATTTTGCATTAAATTTTGCATTAAATTTTGCATTAAATTTTGCATTAAATTTTGCATTTTCTTTATCATTTAAATGTGATATTTGTTTGTCAGCATTTACCAAATATTCTCTAGCATATTTGGAAAATTCTTTTGTTCTACTTGAATTTTCGGATTTCTTAGCTTGCTCTAAATAACAACGACCAAATAATGATTGAATCCAGATTTGATCTAGAATCTGAGTACTTTTATCCGTAATCCCATCCCAGGCTTGATGCAGCTTTTCAATCGCTTTATCGTATTGTTTATAATTAAGGTAGTGAACACTTTCAAGAAGCAAATATCTAACATTCATCATTTATCCCTCTATCAAACCAATCCATTAAAAACCAATCAGACAAAAATTGTACACCATATATACCGAAGTTCCTTTTTCTGCCCCCAAAGCAGAAAACCGTTTCAATATCCGTCAAACTTGTGAAAAGGTCGTCTGAAAACCTAAAAAATACGGTTTTCAAACGACCTTCCAATCATCCGCTTTCACCTGTCCGTCCTGACCCGCACAAACGTGGCAAATTTCGGCGTGCCTTTTTGTGTGAAGCCGCGGTAACGGTATGTGATGACCACGCCGATTTTGGGCGGGTTGTCGCGGTCTTTGTCTTTGAAGCCGCTGCCGATGCGGAATTCGCCGTGTTGGTTTTTGCAGCCGACCGCGCCCAGCCGTCCGGCGTTGCGCCCTTTGCCTTCATAATGCCGCGTTACCGTGCATTCGTCGTCGTATTGGCTTTTGAGCTTCAATAATTGGCTGCTCCTGCCGCCGCTGTAACGCGATTCGGGCTGGCGCAGCATCACGCCTTCGCCGCCCTGCGCTTCGATTTGTTTCAAAAAATCCATCGCGTGCTGCCGGTCGCGGACTTTGATTTGCGGGATGATGGTAATCGGCGCGTTCGGATGCGTTTTCAGCCATTGCGTTGCGACTGCGAGGCGTTGGTAGAGATTGCCCTGCGCTTTGGGTACGTCGAAAACGTGCAGGCGGATGCCGCGCCAATCGCCGGAAGACGAGCGTACGGCGGCAGAAATCTGTTCAAACTGCCCGCGCCCGCTATACAGCTCGCCGTCGAGCGGATAGGGCGGGAACTGCGCGGTAAAACCTTTGGGCGGTGTAAACGCGTAGCCCTGCCTGCTGACCAGTTGCCGCCCGTCCCAATACGCGCGCACGCCGTCGAGCTTCTCGCTCATCGCCCAGCCCGCAATCTCTTGGTCTTTGTATTCCTGCGCCAGCATCAAATCCGCGCCGAGCGCCGTTTGGATGAAAAAAGCGGCAAAAATCGGTATCATGCCTTGCATTGAAGTTCTCATAAACGTTCCAATAATGTGAGTGATTATTTCAAATATAATAATGATACCGCATAAACAGACCGAAGGTCGTCTGAAAACATCATTTCAACGAAGTTCAAGCCCCCGTCCAACCACTACCCAAGGAATCCCGCCTCATGGCACTTCAAGCCGAAATCATTGCCGTTACCCCCTTCCGCCAAAACTGTACCCTCTTGTGGGATGACGAAACCCGCGAAGCCGTCCTGACCGATGTCGGCGGCGACGTTCCCTACCTGCTGCAAGAGCTGGACGCGAAAAACCTCACCCTGACCGCCATTTGGCTGACCCACGGACACCTCGACCATGCCGGCGGCGTGGTGGAATTGCGCGAACACCGCCCCGTCCCCGTCATCGGCCCTCATGCAGACGACGGTTTCCTGCTCCAAGCCCTGCCCGAAACGACCGCCCAATACGGCTTTCCCGTTTCCCCCGCGTTCGAGCCGACCCGCTGGCTGACCGAAGGCGAAACGCTCAAGGTCGGCAGCCACGCCTTCCAAGTCCTGCACATCCCCGGCCACACGCCCGGCCACGTCGTTTTCTACTGCGCCGAAGCAGGGCTGCTCATCGCCGGCGACGTATTGTTTTACGAAACCATAGGCAGAACCGACTTTCCGCGTGGCAACCACGCCGACCTCATCCATAATATCCGCACCAAACTGTTCGTCCTGCCCGAAGACACCCGCGTCATCGCCGGACACGGCAGAATGACCGACATCGGGCATGAAAAACGGCACAATCCGTTTTTTTAAAACCTGAAAGCGAAAGGTCGTCTGAAACACGGATAAGCGTTTCAGACGACCTTTTTATAGAAAATGAGTAAAATGCAATGGAATACACTTTAAAGGAAATTCGTAATATGAAAACCGCGCATGAAACATTAGCTGAGTTCATTCAAAAAATGAAAGATTATGAATTGTATTGGGGAGAGCTTACTCAAAAAAGTTTGGATGAAGGTACTTTTTTTGAAATTGATGAAGATGAAAACAGTAAAAAAAGATCTGATGAAATCAAAAAAATACATCACCAATTTTTATCTAAAAAAGCTTTATCTTTAAAGCAAGCTAGACAAGAAGCCCCTGATTTTGGAATGCCACCAGAATATAACCAAACCATTACAGCCGAACGGAAAATCAGTGATAAAAAATATGAAATAGATGTGTTGAGTGAAAGAGGGGAAAAGAAAACCTATACGCTGGTTTTGGAAGGTGGAGAGTGGAAAATCGATCAAATGGGTTTTATGTATTACGATAAATGGAAGAAGTCCCGCCAATTGTTTTGAAGAAACGATAACTTGTCATCGGTTGGCTTAAGAATCAATACCCTGATAAAGTTGGTTGAAGGGCTGGTTCTCAGAAAATTTGTTTTCTTAAAAAGGTCGTCTGAAAAGTCCAAAATCTTTTTCAGACGACCTTTGACGACTTTGACCGCGCTCAAACCTGCTGCGCTCCGCTCATGCTGCCTGATTTGAAATAATTTTTTTAAAAATAAAAGGATAGCCTTGTATAGTGGATTAACTTTAAACCAGTACCGCGTTGCCTCGCCTTGCCGTACTATCTGTACTGTCTGCGGCTTCGTCGCCTTGTCCTGATTTAAATTTAATCCACTATATTTTGCCTGGGGTCCGTCTGAAAACCTGCGCTTTGCAAACCTGTGGTTTAGGATTAGTATAACTATACCAATTTATCCCAAATCCATTTCAAATCATTCACTTCGGAGAGATTCCATGAGCTACACGGCCCCTGTAAACGAATTGCGTTTCGGCATCCGCGTGCACGGCAGGTTGGACGAAGTCCTGCAACTGCCCCATGCGGAAGGTTTGGATGCGGAAACGGTGGATGCAGTGCTGGACGAAGCGGCGCGGTTTGCCTCGGAGCAATGGGCTACCACCAACCGCACCGGCGACCTGCACGGCGCGGGTTTTTCAGACGACCTGATCACCACCCATCCGGATTTGGCGCGTGCCTACTATGATTTCTGCGAAGCGGGCTGGGCGGGTTTGCGCGCGCCGGCGGAGTTTGGCGGACAGGGGCTGCCGGCGGTCGTGTCGGCGGCGTGTGAGGAGATGTGGTGCGCCGCCAACCTCGCCCTGTCGCTGATGCCGATGCTGACGCTGGGGGCAGTGGATGCGTTGTTCAAACACGGCAGCGAGGAGCAGAAACAGACCTACCTGCCGAAAATGTGCAGCGGCGAATGGGCGGGAACGATGAATTTGAGCGAACCGCAGGCGGGTTCGGATTTGAACCACATCGCCACCCGCGCCGTGCCGAAAGAAAACGGTGCGTATGCCCTCAGCGGTCAGAAAATCTTCATCACTTGGGGCGATCAGGAAATGACGGAAAACATCGTCCATCTGGTGCTCGCGCGCCTGCCCGATGCCGCGCCGGGCGTGCAGGGCGTGTCGATGTTTATCGTGCCGAAATATTTGGTGAACGCGGACGGCAGCTTGGGCGGACGCAACGGCGTGCGCGCCATCGGCATCGAACACAAGCTCGGCATACACGCCAGCCCGACCTGCACGATGGAGTTCGACAACGCCGAAGGCTATCTGGTCGGCAGGGCGGGTAAGGGTTTGGCGTATATGTTTACCATGATGAAAACCGCGCGGCTGAACGTCGGCATCGAAGGCCACGCCGTCGCCGAACGCGCCTATCAAAACGCGCTCGCCTATGCCAAAGAGCGCGTGCAGGGACGCGACGAGGCGGACGGTTCAGACGACGTAGCGATTATCCGCCATCCCGACGTGCGCCGTATGTTGTTGATACAAAAGGCAACGCTCGCCGCTCAACGCGCCCTGTATCTGCGCGCCGCCGCCCTGACCGATGTTGCCGCCGCCTGCCCCGACAACGTATTGCGCAAAGAAGCGGAGCGCGAACTGGATTTCCTGATTCCCATCGTCAAAGCCTGGCCGACCGACAACGGCGTCGTCCTGACCAACCTCGCCGTCCAGATTTACGGCGGCGCGGGCTACGTCGAAGAAAGCGGCGTGGCGCAATACCTGCGCGACGTGCGGATTACGCCGATTTACGAAGGCACCAACGGCATACAGGCCGCCGATTTGGCAGGCCGCAAAACCACCGGCAAAAACGGCGCGCTGCCTTTGAAGCTGCTCGCCGAAGGCAAAGAGCTGGCGGACAAACTCGCCGCCGCCGAACCCGCCGCCGCGCAGCAATTGACGCAAGCCATTGAAATGGCAGAACAAAGCATCACCCGCATGGTCGGATACGCCGACCGTCCCGCCCTCGCCGCCGCCGCGTCCAACGCCTACCTGCAACAAATGGGGCTGACGCTCGGCGCCATCGGACTCTCCCGCGCCTACCTTGCCGCCGAAGCCGCCCAAAAGGACGACGCCGACGGCTTCGGCAGCAGTTTTTACGCCGCGCAGCAACACAACGCCCGCGTCTATTGCGCCCACGTCCTGCCGCAGGTTTACGCCTGCGCCGCGCAGATTGAAAACGCGCAGGCATTGCTGGATGTGCCGTTAGAACTTTATTGACGGATACGGGTTTGAAAAAGGTCGTCTGAAACCGGATTTTGGGTTTCAGACGACCTTTTTTGATAAGGGTGATAAGTGGACAGAACGCATTAATCGAATTGGGCAACCTGTCTGCTCGAGCATTGGACGGAAGGTTTGGATGTTTGTGCCGAATATGGAAAGGAAACAGGCTTGCCGCCGCGTAAAAAGGTCGTCTGAAAACGTTTTAACGCTATGAACTGGCCCCCAAATCTTGGACACTCATAAAAGCCTATTCAGGCGCTCTGTGTAAGCTGGGTTCTGTATGCGACAGGACTCAGCTTTTTCAATTTCAAACTGCAACGC
>ERZ772935.863-NODE-863-length-11875-cov-6.904315_pt1 | contig 11875 bp, 9 predicted proteins | sample MGYA00511683_ERZ772935 | MGnify/ENA primary metagenome ERZ772935 (study PRJEB29015, sample SAMEA2738086) | human oral metagenome | biome: human oral; feature: human-associated habitat; material: saliva | place: China | collected 2228 ...
TGAGAAAAGGAACACTTCTCATGGAAAAAATGAGTTTTGAAATTTACCGTTACAATCCGGACGTTGATGCCAAACCATATATGCAACGTTACGAGTTGGAACTGGAACCTACCGACGTGAAACTTTTGGACGCACTGGTGCGCCTGAAAGCGCAAGACGATACCCTGTCTTTCCGCCGTTCTTGCCGCGAAGGTATTTGCGGTTCGGACGGTATGAACATCAATGGCAAAAACGGCTTGGCGTGTCTGACCGATTTACGTAGCCTGAAACAGCCGGTCAAAATCCGCCCGCTGCCCGGTCTGCCTGTCATCCGCGACCTGATTGTGGACATGACCCAGTTCTTCAAACAATACCACTCCATCAAACCTTATGTCGTCAACGACAATCCGATCGATGCCGACAAAGAGCGTCTGCAAACTCAGGAAGAGCGTAAAGAGCTGGACGGCTTGTACGAATGTATTTTGTGCGCCTGCTGCTCGACTGCCTGCCCGTCGTTCTGGTGGAATCCCGACAAATTCGTCGGTCCGTCCGGTTTGCTGAACGCCTACCGCTTCATTGCCGACAGCCGCGATACCATTACCAACGAGCGTTTGGATAATTTGAACGACCCGTATCGCCTGTTCCGCTGCCATACCATCATGAACTGCGTGGACGTATGTCCTAAACACTTGAATCCGACCCGTGCCATCGGTAAGATTAAAGAAATTATGTTGAAACGAGCCGTTTAAGAAATGATGGTTTTTGACGATATTGCCAAACGGAAAATCCGTTTTCAAACCCGCCGGGGATTATTGGAGTTAGATTTGATTTTCGGCAGGTTTATGGAAAAAGAATTCGAGCATTTGAGCGATAAAGAGCTGTCCGAGTTTTCCGAAATCCTTGAGTTTCAAGATCAAGAGCTTCTTGCCCTGATCAACGGACATTCGGCGACAGACAAGGAACACCTTATCCCTATGCTTGAAAAAATCAGACGAGCTTGACGTATTGGAAATCCGCCTGCCTTTCGGCGGATTTCTAGGATACGGAGGTCGTCTGAAAATAAAGACCGTGCTGCATAGGCAGCAACGAAAGCCCCAACCTACAAAGGAGCGATAAATATGTCCAAATCAATTAAACTCAACGTACCCAATCAAGAGGATTTAGAACTGCCCGTATTGGAAGCGAGCATCGGTCATGACGTGGTCGATATCCGCGCACTGACGAAAAACACAGGCTTATTCTCATTCGACCCCGGGTTCGTTTCAACAGCAAGCTGCGAATCCAAAATCACTTATATCGACGGCGACAAAGGCCTGCTGTATTACCGTGGTTATCCCATCGAGCAACTCGCCGAAAAATCCGATTATTTGGAAGTCTGCTACCTGCTGATTTACGGCGAACTGCCGACGCCTGAGCAAAAGGCAGAATTTGACAATACCGTCCGCCGTCATACGATGGTGCATGAACAGCTGACTTGGTTCTTCCGCGGCTTCCGCCGTGACGCGCATCCGATGGCGATGATGGTCGGCGTGGTCGGTGCATTGTCTGCATTCTATCAAGACAGTCTGGACATCACGAATCCCGAACACCGCAAAATCGCGATTTACCGTCTGATTTCCAAAATTCCGACGATTGCGGCAATGTGCTACCGCTATTCCAACGGTCTGCCGTTCAATTATCCGAGAAACAACCTCTCTTATTCCGAAAACTTCATGCACATGATGTTCGCCACACCATGTGAAGACTACAAACCCAATCCTGTATTGGCACGCGCGCTCGACCGCATCTTTATCCTTCATGCCGACCACGAGCAAAACGCATCGACTTCGACCGTCCGTCTGGCAGGTTCTTCAGGCGCGAACCCGTTTGCCTGTATCGCTGCCGGTATTGCCTGTCTGTGGGGTGCGTCCCACGGCGGTGCGAACGAAGCCGTCTTGAAAATGTTGGACGAAATCGGCGATGTGTCCCGTGTTGCCGAATATATGGAAGGCGTGAAACAGCGTAAATACCGCCTGATGGGCTTCGGACACCGCGTGTACCGCAATATGGATCCGCGTGCCAGCATTATGCGCGAGACCTGTTATGAAGTGCTGAAAGAATTGGGCTTGGAAGACAGTCCGAAATTCAAGCTGGCAATGGAATTGGAACAAATTGCCCTGAAAGACCCGTTCTTCGTGGAGCGCAAGCTGTACCCCAACGTCGACTTCTACTCCGGTATTGTTCTGTCCGCGCTGGGCATTCCGACCGAAATGTTTACCGTCATCTTCGCCCTGTCGCGCAGCGTGGGCTGGATTTCGCACTGGCATGAAATGATCGGTGATCCTTCGCTGAAAATCGGCCGTCCGCGCCAACTTTATACCGGTTCGGAACGCCGCGATTATGTGCCGGCGGATAAACGCTGAAAATCAGTATATTAATATGTTGTCGGAACTTCATTTGAGAAAGCCGAATAGTTTTTTTAAATAAGTTTGTCTGCAGCAAACGAAACAGATACAAGTAATTTGGCTGGAAATAGGGTAGAATGAAGTGTCATTTCAAACGGCATGGATTCCGTTGAAACACATGGAATTCTACCCTTTGTTTATATTTTAAAGAAAAGAGCTCGCGTCATGATGGATGAAAAACTCAATTTTTCTTATCTGTTCGGTTCAAATGCTCCCTACATCGAGGAGTTGTATGAGAATTTCCTGGAAAACCCCAATTCGGTCGATGAAAAATGGAAGCAGTATTTCACCGACTTAAGCAAGCAGCCCGGTGCGGCGGATGTTGATATCGCCCATGCGCCGATCCGTGAATCCTTCGCCAATTTGGCAAAAACCAAATCGACAGCGGCTATTGCCGGCGGTATGGACGAAGCCATGATGAAGAAACAGGTCGGCGTACTGCGGTTGATTTCTGCTTACCGTATTCAAGGTGTGGGCGCTGCTCAGCTTGACCCGCTCAAACGTATCCCGCCACGCGACATTGAAGCCCTCGATCCCAAATTCCACGGACTGAATGATGCCGATATGGCGGTTCAGTTCAATATGGGCGAGGGCGATTTTTCCGGCCAAAGCAAACTGCCTCTGTCCCAAATCATCAGCAACCTCAAGCAAACCTACTGCGGCCACCTCGCATTGGAATACATCTATATTCCCAATACAGAAGAACGCCGCTGGTTGCGCAATTATTTCGAGGATGTGCTGTCCACCCCGAGTTACAGTGCCGAACAGAAACGCCGCATCCTGAAAGAAATGACCGCTGCCGAGACTTTGGAGCGTTATCTGCATACCAAATACGTCGGTCAGAAACGCTTCGGCGTAGAAGGCGGTGAGAGCGTGATTGCCGGTCTGAATTACCTGATTCAAAACGCAGGTAAAGACGGTGTCGAAGAAGTCATCATCGGTATGGCACACCGAGGTCGTCTGAATGTCTTGGTCAACATTTTGGGCAAGAAACCGGGCGATTTGTTTGCCGAATTTGAAGGCCGTGCCGAAATCAAGCTGCCCAGCGGCGACGTGAAATACCACATGGGTTTCAGCTCCGACATCGCTACGCCGAACGGCCCGATGCACGTTTCTTTGGCGTTCAATCCGTCGCATTTGGAAATCGTCAATCCTGTCGTTGAAGGTTCTGCACGCGCCAAACAAAAACGTTTGGGCGAAAACGGTCGCGACAAAGTATTGCCCGTATTGATTCACGGCGACTCTGCATTTGTCGGCTTGGGCGTCAACCAAGCAACGTTCAACCTGTCCAAAACGCGCGGCTACACCACCGGCGGTACGGTTCACATTGTCATCAACAACCAAATCGGCTTCACTACTTCCGATACCCGCGACACCCGTTCGACCGTGCATTGTACCGACGTGGCGAAAATGGTTTCCGCTCCGGTCATCCACGTCAACGGCGACGATCCGGAACGCGTTTGCTTCGCCATCCAAGCCGCTTTGGACTACCGTAAGAAATTCAACAAAGATATCGTGATCGATGTCGTCTGCTACCGCAAATGGGGTCACAACGAGGGCGACGATCCGACCCTGACCCAGCCGATGATGTACAAAAAAGTATCGCAACACCCCGGTGCGCGTGCTTTGTACACCGAACAACTGATTGCAGAAGGCGTGGTAACGCAGGCGGAAGCCGACGGCTATATCCAAGCCTACCGCGATGCTTTGGATAAAGGCGAACATGTCGAACAAACGACGTTGAGCAATTTCCAACGCACGCAAATCGACTGGAGCAAATACCAAGGTAAAGACTGGCGCGAAGATGTGGAAACCGGCCTGCCCGCTGCCGACATCGAGCGTCTTGCCGAGAAATTTACCGCCGTTCCCGAAGGCTTTGCACTGCATCCGACAGCCAAACGCATGCTCGAAGCGCGCAAAGGCATGGCTGCGGGCAGTCAGCCGATTGACTGGGGTATGGCGGAAACCCTCGCATACGCCAGCCTGGTCACCAAAGGCCACGGCGTGCGCATTTCCGGCGAAGACTCCGGACGCGGTACGTTCTCGCACCGCCATGCCGTATTGCACGACCAAAAACGCGAAAAATGGGATGACGGCACTTATGTACCGCTGCGCAATATGGGCGAAGGTGCAGGCGAATTCCTCGTCATTGACTCTATCTTGAATGAAGAAGCGGTCATGGCGTTCGAATACGGTTTCGCCTGCTCCGCGCCCGACAAACTGACTATTTGGGAAGCGCAGTTCGGCGACTTTGCCAACGGTGCGCAAGTGACCATCGACCAATTCCTGTCGTCCGGCGAAACCAAGTGGGGTCGTCTCTGCGGTCTGACCACCATCCTGCCGCACGGTTACGACGGTCAAGGTCCGGAACATTCCTCCGGCCGCGTGGAACGCTGGTTGCAACTGTGTTCCGAACACAATATGCAAATCATTATGCCGTCCGAAGCGTCGCAAATGTTCCACCTGCTGCAACGCCAAGTCTTGGGTTCATACCGCAAACCGCTGGTGATTTTCATGTCCAAACGCCTGTTGCGCTTCAAAGGCGCGATGAGCCCGCTGGAAAACTTTACCGAAGGTTCGCGCTTCCGTCCTGTCATCGGCGATATCGCCGAGCGTGGCAACAATGAAAGCGTGAAACGCGTGATTCTTTGCGCCGGACAGGTTTACTACGATTTGGAAGCAGGCCGCGCCGAGCGCAAACTGGAAAACGATGTCGCCATCGTCCGCGTCGAGCAGCTTTATCCGTTCCCATACGACGAAGTGCGTGCAGAGCTGGCGAAATATCCGAACGCGAAATCCGTGGTTTGGGCACAAGAAGAGCCGAAAAACCAAGGCGCGTTCTACCAAATCCGCCACCGCTTGGAAGACGTTATCGGCGAAAGCCAAAAACTGTCTTATGCCGGCCGTCCGAGCAGCGCATCGCCCGCAGTCGGCTATATGAGCAAACACGTCGCCCAGCTGAAACAACTGGTTGAAGACGCAATGACGCTGTAACGCAATACGGTGCGGCGTTCCGAATGAAACACTCAGACGGAACGCCCGCCAAACAAAAGAGATAACACACAACAGGTCGTCTGAAAACCAACGACCATCCGGAGACACAAAATGATTATTGATGTAAAAGTACCCATGCTGTCCGAAAGCGTATCCGAAGGCACGCTCTTGGAATGGAAGAAAAAAGTCGGCGAAGCCGTAGCGCGCGACGAAATCCTGATTGACATCGAAACCGACAAAGTGGTTTTGGAAGTACCTTCCCCACAAGCCGGCGTATTGGTTGAAATCATCGCCCAAAACGGCGAAACCGTTGCCGCCGAGCAAGTGTTGGCACGCATTGACACTGCCGCTACCGCTACCGCTTCTGCTGAAGCCCCAGCCACCGCTCCTGCGCCTGAAGCCGCTCCCGCCGCTGCGCAAACCAATGCCGCCATGCCTGCCGCCGCCAAACTGGCAGCCGAAACCGGCGTGGATGTGAATGCGCTGCAAGGTTCCGGCCGCGACGGTCGTGTCTTGAAAGAAGACGTGCAAAACGCCGCCGCCAAACCTGCTGCTGCACCCGCTGTTGCGCCAGCCCCTGTTCCAGCAGGCGCACGTCCTGAACAACGCGTTCCGATGAGCCGCCTACGCGCCCGTATTGCCGAGCGTCTCTTGGCTTCGCAACAGGAAAACGCGATTCTGACTACGTTCAACGAAGTCAACATGAAACCCATCATGGACTTGCGTGCGAAATACAAAGAAAAATTCGAGAAAGAACACGGCGTCAAACTCGGCTTCATGTCTTTCTTCGTCAAAGCAGCCGTTGCTGCGCTGAAAAAATATCCGGTGGTCAATGCCTCCGTTGACGGCAACGACATCGTTTATCACGGTTACTTCGACATCGGTATCGCCATCGGCAGCCCGCGCGGTTTGGTCGTTCCGATTCTGCGAGATGCCGACCAAATGAGCATTGCCGACATCGAGCAAGCCATCGTCGATTACGCCAAAAAAGCCAAAGACGGTAAAATCGCGCTGGAAGATTTGACCGGCGGTACGTTCAGCATCACCAACGGCGGTACGTTCGGCTCCATGATGTCCACCCCGATTATCAACCCGCCGCAATCTGCCATTTTGGGTATGCACGCGACCAAAGAGCGCGCAGTCGTGGAAAACGGTCAAGTCGTCGTCCGTCCGATGATGTATTTGGCACTCTCTTACGACCACCGCATCATCGACGGCCGCGAAGCCGTGCTGACTTTGGTTGCCATCAAAGACGCGCTGGAAGATCCGGCACGCCTGTTGTTGGATCTGTAAACGCCGTCAAAGGGATATAAAGCGGATAAAAACAGAGCAGTTTGAAATCGGGCTGCTTACTGGTTTTCAGACGACCTTGAAACGAAAAAAGGTCGTCTGAAAACGGCGGGATGTTTGAAATCTAAGGGAGAAAGTTTGTTGCTGCCATTTTCTGTGCATAAGCAAACGGTTGAAAATCCATAGGAGTATATCCATGAAACCCATTTCCCTGTTTCCGCTTTTGGCTGTCGTTTCCCTGCTTGGCGCGTGTGCCGCATTCGAAGGCAAGGAATATTCCGTCAATGCCTACGACGCGCGCGGCAGAATGTTGAACAAGCGTTTTGAAATGGACAGCAACAAAGCAGGTATTCCCGTCGCCCGCAGCGTTTTGTGCAAACGCTATCCGCACGCTACCGTCCGCGTTTACAACAATTTCACCGGACAGGAAGTCAGGGAATACAGCCCGCATTCCTGCCGACGCTGATGCGTCCGAACCAATCGGGCTGAAGTTTTAAAGGGTCGTGCCTGCGGGCAGGCTTCGCACTCTGAAAAAGGCAGAATGAGTTTTAACTTCGTTGAAGCCGCGCTTTCAGACGACCTCTTATGCAAAATATAGTGGATGAACTTTTGCCGAGGGTTTTCCTGCGGCAAAAATGTCAAACAAAGGATTTTTCACATGTCTCAATACGATGTAGTAGTCATCGGCGCAGGCCCCGGCGGATACGTTGCCGCCATCCGCGCCGCCCAACTGGGTTTCAAAACCGCCTGTGTCGATGCGGGCGTCAACAAAGCAGGCGATGCGCCCGCGCTAGGTGGCACCTGCCTGAACGTCGGCTGCATTCCTTCCAAAGCCCTGTTGCAATCCAGCGAACATTTCCACGCCGCGCAGCATGATTTCGCCGAACACGGCATCAGCGTCGGCGACATCAAATTTGACGCGGCGAAAATGATTGCGCGCAAAGACGCCATCGTAACCAAGCTCACCGGCGGCGTGAAATTCCTGTTCCAAAAAAACAAAGTAACCAGCCTGTTCGGTACTGCTTCCTTTGCCGGTAAAAATGGCGATGCTTACCAAATCGAAGTCGATAACAAAGGCGAGAAAACCGTTATCGAAGCCAAACACGTCATCGTAGCGACCGGTTCCGTACCGCGTCCGCTGCCACAGGTTGCCATCGACAATGTAAACGTTTTGGACAACGAAGGCGCATTGAACCTGACCGAAGTGCCCGCCAAACTGGGCGTCATCGGCTCGGGCGTGATTGGTTTGGAAATGGGTTCTGTATGGAACCGCGTCGGTTCGCAAGTCACCATCCTCGAAGCCATGCCGACCTTCCTTGCTGCCGCCGACCAGCAAATCGCCAAAGAAGCCTTCAAATACTTCACCAAAGAGCAGGGCTTGAATATCGAACTGGGCGTGAAAATCGGCGACATCAAATCTGAAGGCAAAGGCGTATCCGTTGCCTACCAAACCGCCGCAGGCGAAGCCAAAACCGAAGTCTTCGACAAACTCATCGTCGCCATCGGCCGTATTCCGAATACTAAAGGTCTGAATGCCGAAGCCGTCGGCTTGGAAAAAGACGAGCGCGGCTTTATCAAGGTGGACGGCGAATGCCGCACCAACCTGCCTAATGTCTGGGCAATCGGTGATGTGGTTCGCGGCCCGATGCTGGCGCACAAAGCCAGCGACGAAGGCGTGGCGGTTGCTGAGCGCATCGCCGGTCAGAAACCGCATATCGACTTCAACAGCGTGCCGTTTGTGATTTACACCGACCCCGAAATCGCTTGGGTCGGCAAAACCGAAGAGCAGCTCAAAGCCGAAGGCGTGGAATACAAAAAAGGCACTTCCGGCTTTGGTGCAAACGGTCGCGCGTTGGCAATGGGCAAGGCAAAAGGTACGGTCAAAGTGTTGGCAGATGCCAAAACCGACCGCATCTTGGGCGTACACATGATCGGCCCGGTTGTCAGCGAATTGGTTACCGAAGGCGTCACTGCGCTCGAATTCTTCGCCAGCAGCGAAGACATCGCCCGCATCATCCATGCCCACCCGACCTTGTCCGAAGTGGTGCATGAAGCCGCATTGGCTGCCGACAAACGTGCATTGCACGGTTAAGGCCGTCTGAAAGCAGCAGGCCGTCTGAAAGACTTTCAGACGGCCTGTTTGCCTTTTGCCACAGTTAATGGCGTGTAAAACGCCGTATGCTTGCCAATAAGGTCTCCCAAACCTATAATCCGCCGCTTTCAACCACCCACTGCAAAGAAAGGAGCATATCATGACCCAAACCATCACCTGCTCAATCAAACTTTGCAGCCCGGTCGTTTAGGCATACACCTTTTCTATTGCGGCAAATCAGCCGCATCCCTTCCACCCGCATCGGGCTGCTTTCCATCATTCCGCGCAACAGCGGCCGTCTGAAAAACAGGCGACGTTTTTTGCGCCCGCAAGAAAGTAGCACAACATGGGCAATCCCATTTCAAACAACAACATTACCATCATCGCTAATTCCGATACATGGATAGAGGGGCGGGCCGTCCAACAACTCGAAACCACCGCCAAACTGCCGCAGATGCTGCGTGTGGCCGGAATGCCCGACCTGCATCCCGGACGCGGTTATCCCGTGGGGGCGGCATTTTTCAGCGTCGGCCGCTTTTATCCCGCGCTCATCGGCAACGACATCGGCTGCGGCATGGCTCTGTGGCAGACCGACCTTCCTGCCGCCAAAGCCAAACCCGCCAAACTGGCCAAACAGCTCGGCAGCATAGATGCACCGCCGGATGCAGGCTGGCAGGCACGGATTGACGAAATCCTGCCGAACCATCCTTTTCAGACGGCCTTAGGCACCATCGGCGGCGGCAACCACTTTGCCGAACTGCAAACAGTCGATACCGTCTACCACGCCGGCCTGCTGCCCGCAGGTTTCCAAACCGACCGCCTGCAACTGCTGGTACACAGCGGTTCGCGCGGCTTGGGGCAGGAAATACTGCGCCGCCATGTCGAACGGTTCGGCCATAAGGGCTTGGCTGAAAGCAGCACCGATGCGGCAGATTATCTGGCGGAACACCAATCCGCCCTCGATTTTGCCCGCGCCAACCGCATACTGATTGCCGAAAGAATGCTGGCGCAGTGGCACGGCGGCGGAGCGTGTCTGCTCGATGTACACCACAACTTCCTGCAACAGGCCGAAATCGGCGGTCAAACCGGCTGGCTGCACCGCAAAGGCGCAACTCCTTCCGACTGCGGCATGGTCGTGATACCCGGTTCGCGCGGCGATTACAGCTATCTGGTCAAACCCGCCGCCGACTGCGCCCATTCCCTAAACTCATTGGCACACGGCGCAGGGCGAAAATGGCAGCGCGGCGAATGCAAAGGCCGCCTGTCGCACAAATATTCTGCCGACAGCCTGCGCCGTACCGCCTTCGGCAGCGTCGTGGTGTGCGAAGACAGGGCTCTGATTTTTGAAGAAGCCCCGCAGGCATATAAAAGCATAGACGGCGTGATTGCTGCCATGGCGAATGCCGGCCTTATCGAACCCGTGGCGCGACTGAAACCCGTATTGACTTATAAAACCGGCGGCAACTGCGGAGGTGCAGCATGAAAATCATCAGTAAATTTAAAGATTTTTACGACCACAAAGTAGCCAAATACGGCATCGATCCCGTATTGGTGTTCGACCGCCGCCTGCCGTCCGATGCCGAAATCCTGCACAGCCTGCCCAAACCGCCGGCCGAGTGGGAAAAAGAATACGGCGCGTGTGCCGTGGTGTCGGAACTGTATATCGGCAACCTGCGCGTATACCTGTTTGCCACAGACGAAAAAGTCTATACGTCTTACGATATCGGACAAGTTTCAGATAAAAAAAGCGGGCATTTCGCCTTTCAGGCAATCCGTTTTCAAGACGGCGCGGAGTATGCCCTGCCGCAATACGGCAATTACTACTGGTTTTGGTATAACGAAATCAAAAATACTACCGATTTTCAGGCGACCCGCCGCAACCGGGACGGCATAATCTTGAAACCTTACCGCGACATCCCGCTGCTGCTTGTGTATCACGCCGACCCAAACCGTCCAACCAAATTGGACAGCAGTCAGTACTTTGCCGAAAACCCGCAACTTTCCGCACTCGGTATCTACATCGATCCCGATATCGTGTGGCAGAACATCAGCGAATACCTGTCGCAACTCAAAAGCGAGGCCGAAACCAGCCCGAGCGTGCCCGACAAAGCCAAAATCGGCAACAAGGGATTTGACGAAAAATATTCCTTCCGCCCGAAGATGAAAAGGAAATAAAACATGATTTATCTGTAAATTTCCACCGCCCAAGGGCCTGCCGAATGCCGCATCTTCGCCCGCTTTGTCTTGAAAAAACTGCTGGCCGAAGCCGAAGCGCGGAATGTGAAGGCAGAGATTGCCGGCGAAACGGCCGACAAATACGGCATCCTGTCGGCCGTCCTGATGCTGGAGGGAGCGGCTGCCGATACGTTGGCGCAAAGCTGGCAGGGCACGCTGCAATGGGTGTGCGTCAGCCCCATCCGTCCGAAACATCCGCGTAAAAACTGGTATATCGGCATATTCCGCCTGCCGGAAAAACCCGAAATGCCGTCTGAAAGCGAAATCGAGTTCCAAACCTGCTGTTCGGGCGGCAAAGGCGGGCAGCACGTCAATAAAACAGAGTCGGCCGTCCGCGCCACACACAAAGCCAGCGGTATTTCCGTGCGGGTGGAAAGCGAACGCAGCCAGCATGCCAACAAAAAAACGCGCGTTGGAACTTCTGGCACACAAACTGGCCGAACATCAAACCGCACAAAATGCCGACTATGCCAAACAGCAGCACAGCGGTTTGTATCAGGTAGAGCGCGGTAATCCGAAACGTGTATTTGAAGGGCCGAATTTCCGCGAACGGTACGCCTGATTATGCCGCCGGTACGTTAAAGGCCGTCTGAAAAAGGGTTTGACTGAGTTGCAACCTATCTTTCAGACGGCCTTCTTGATGGGTGGCGGATATGGATATTTGACCTTCAGTCTGATTAAGATGCAGGGTTCAAGTTGGTCTCTCAATAATATTCAGCATTTGATAAGGAGGCGGAAAATAAAAGGCATTGATATCTGATGATGGACGGATTGCAATGCCCGGTCAGACTTCTGCTGTTGAAGCTTTATGTCGATTGGCACGACAGAAAAGGCCGTCTGA
>ERZ772935.870-NODE-870-length-11832-cov-3.058249_pt1 | contig 11832 bp, 14 predicted proteins | sample MGYA00511683_ERZ772935 | MGnify/ENA primary metagenome ERZ772935 (study PRJEB29015, sample SAMEA2738086) | human oral metagenome | biome: human oral; feature: human-associated habitat; material: saliva | place: China | collected 2228 ...
AAATACTCGGTACGGCGGCACTCAATCTTGATCCGCAGTGGGTGGAGGCCGCCGCCTTCGGCTGGCTGGCCGCCTGCTGGTTCAACCGCCTCCCCGGCAACCCGCACCGCGCCACGGGCGCATCCAAACCCTGCATCCTCGGCGCGGGGCATTACGCTTGATTCGGACAAGGCATCGGACATAACCGGCCGGTTTGAAAATATGATGAGGCCGTCTGAATGTTTTCAGACGGCCTCATCATCATTGCCAATATGACGGCACTCAGCCCCTTCAGCGGTTCGACCCTTCCACCATATCCATCAGAAACAGGCGGCAATCGAGGTTGCCGTTGTACAGCGGGATTTTGCGCTTGGGCGACAGGCGCATGAATTTCGGCATATTGCGGTCTGCGGTGAACATGCCCGTCAGCCAGCCGGCGTAATGTTGCTTGAGCCATGTGCCGAGCTGCGGGTACAGCGCCTGCAAAGCCTGCACTTCGGCAAGGCGCACGCCGTAGGGCGGGTTGGAAATCATGATGCCGCCTTCGCCGTTCGGGCGGGCGGCCTGCGCGTCGCACACGTCCCATTCTATCCAGCCGCCGGCTTCCGCCGCCTGCGCATTGGCTTGCGCGGTGCGTATCATGCGGCGGTCGTTGTCACTGCCTGAGAGTGCGGCGGACGGCGGTTTAATCCGCGCCGCGGCCTGCCGCCGGATTTCCTCCCATGCGCCCCGGTCGAAGTTTTTGAGCTTTTCGAACCCGAAACGGCGCATCAGCCCGGGCGCGCGGCCTGCCGCAATCCACGCCGCCTCGATGACGATGGTGCCGCTGCCGCAGAACGGGTCTTGGAACGGTTGCTTGCCGTCGTACCCCGCCAGCAGCAACAGTCCCGCCGCCAGATTTTCGCGCAACGGCGCTTCGCCCGCGTCCTGCCGGTAGCCGCGTTTGAACAACGCCTCGCCCGAAGTGTCGAGGAAAATCTGCACTTCGCGCTCGCCGACGAAGGCGTGCACGCGCACGTCGGGGCGGGCTTTGTCCACGCTGGGGCGGATGCCGCATGCTTCGCGGAAGGCGTCGCACAGGGCGTCTTTGATTTTCAGGCCGACGAAGGCGGGGTTTTTGATGCGGACGCGTTTGCTTTCCACATGGACTTTGATGCTGTCCGCTGGGGTGAACCAGTCTTGCCAGCGGATGTTGCGCGCGGGTTTGTAGATGTCGTGTTCGGTGCGGTAGGGGGCTTTGGTCAGGCGCAGCAGGACGCGGCCGGCGGTGCGGCTGTGCAGGTTGGCGCGGTAAACTTGTTCGAGGCCGCCGGTGCAGGCGATGCCGCCGTCGGTGGGGGCGAGGTCGGTGCAGCCTTGGGCGGCAAGTTCGGCGTGCAGGACGCTTTCCAGCCCGCGCGGGCAGGTAACGAATAGGGGGTAGGTGGTCATGGTGTTTGAAGGCCGTCTGAAAGGCGTGGATTATAGCGGAACGGGGAAAGGCCGTCTGAAATGGTTTTCGGCTTCGTTTTCAGACGGCCTTTGTTGCGGATGGGGATGTTTCGGTTTGAAGAGCCGGTTGTCTGCCGCAGGGCGGGTTTCAGACGGCCTTACATGCCTTCCATGAGTACGGTGTCGATGCAGTCGCACAGGGCGTGTACCAGTACGATGTGGTTTTCCTGGATGCGGGCGGTGCGCGGGTGAGGGACGTTGAGCAGGATGTCGTTGTCTTTGAGCATGGCTGCGATTTTCCCGCCGTCTCGGCCGGTGAAGGCGAGGATGCGCATGTCGCGTTCGTGGGCGGCTTTAATCGCTTCGATGACGTTGCCGGAATTGCCGGAGGTGGAGATGCCCAGCAGGACGTCGCCGGGGCGGCCGAGTGCGCGGACTTGTTTGCTGAAGATGTGTTCGAAGCCGTAGTCGTTGCCGATGGCGGTGAGGGCGGAGGTGTCGGTGGTGAGGGCGATGGCGGCCAATTCCATGCGTTCTTTTTCAAAACGGCCGGTCAGTTCGGCGGCGAAGTGTTGCGCGTCGGCCGCCGAGCCGCCGTTGCCGCAGACGAGGATTTTGCCGTCGTTCATCAGGCATTCGATCAGCATCATGGCGGCTTCGGCCGTCGGTTCGGCCAGCACTTCGACGGTTTGCCGTTTGGCGGCGATGCTTTCTTCGAAATGGGCGCGTACGCGTTCTTGAAGGGTGGTCATAATTTTTATCCTGTGATGTTTTGCAGCCAGACGGGGGGATTCCCGCCTTCGATTAAGACGGCGTCCAAACGGCAGTCCGTACGCCCTTTGCGGTACTGTTGCAGGTAGTATTCCGCGCTTTTTTGCAGTTTGGCCAGTTTGGACGGTGTGATGCTGTATGCCGTGCCGCCGAAGGCCGCGCTGCGGCGGTATTTGACTTCGACAAACAGCAGGGTGCCGCTTTGTTCGGCAATCAGGTCGATTTCCCCGAACGGGCAGTGCCAGTTGCGGGCGATGATGCGGCAGCCTTGCTTTTCCAGAAAATGTGCGGCGGTATCTTCCGCCGCCTGTCCGCTCGGGTGGTTCAGGCGCATGGGGTTTCCGTGGTCGGGGCGGGCGGTTTGCCGCAGGTGCGGCGGATAATACGGGGATACTCTGCCGATGTAAATACAAGCGTTTGCAGGGCGGTTTTGTTAGAATGCGGCTTTTACAGGTTTGCAGGCCGTCTGAAAATGCGTTTGGACTCCGTTGAAGCCCCGCTTTCAGACGGCCTCTTTTTGAAATTTGCGACAGGCAACGCCCATGATAGAGAAATTTTTGAACAAAGCCGCAGGCAGTTTGCAGCCCGCCTTATATGTGGTGGCCACGCCCATCGGCAATTTGGCCGATATCACGCTGCGCGCGTTGGCCGTGCTGGGGCGTGCCGATTTGGTTTGCGCCGAGGATACGCGCGTTACCGCACAGCTGCTTGCCGCCTACGGCATTCAGGCGAAACTGATGAGTGTGCGCGAACACAACGAGCAGCAGATGGCCGACAAGGTGGTGGCCGCGCTTTCAGACGGCCTGATTGTGGCGCAGGTGTCGGATGCGGGTACGCCTGCGGTGTGCGACCCGGGCGCGCGGCTGGCGGCGCGGGTGCGCGGGGCGGGGTTCAATGTCGTGCCCGTGGTGGGCGCGAGTGCGGTGATGGCGGCTTTGAGCGGGGCGGGTGTGTCCGAGTCGGATTTTTATTTCAACGGTTTCCTGCCGCCGAAATCGGGCGAGCGGCGCAAGCTGTTCGAGAAGTGGTCGGAAGCGGACTATCCGGTGGTGATGTTTGAAACGCCGCACCGTATCGGGGCGGCTCTGGCCGATATGGCGGCCGTGTTCCCGCAGCGGCGGCTGACGCTGGCGCGCGAGCTGACGAAAACGTTTGAAACCTTTTTGTGCGGCACGGTCAGCGATATTCAGACGGCTTTGGCGGACGACGGCAATCAGGCGCGCGGCGAAATGGTGTTGATTCTGCATCCGGCGGTACGGGAGAAAAACGCCGGTTTGTCGGAAGAATCGCTGCGCGTAATGAAGATTTTGTCCGCCCGGCTGCCCACCAAACAGGCCGCCGCGCTGGCTGCCGAAATCTGCGGCGAGAACAAAAAATCGCTTTACGATGCGGCGTTGGCGTGGAAATGACGCGCATCGGCCCGATTGCGGCGGACAGGCCGTCTGAAAAGTCGGATTCCCCATCAGAATCGCAAAACGCAGGCTTTTAGACGGCCTGCGTTTTTCGTTTGACGGGGAAATTCAATGATGGTGGTGATGATCGTGCCCGCCTTCCGTCCCGCCTCCGGTTTTCCCTTTTATCAGCGTAACGACGAACTCGCTCGTCTCGGCCGCTTTGCCGGAAATAAAGTCCGCGCCGTCAAATCGCATCACGTCTCCCGGTTTCAATTCGTGTTTCTCGCCGTCGTTCAATTCGAAAACCACGCGCCCCTTGCTCATGGTCAATAAAACATCGTGCCCCGGATGGTTGTGCCGTTTCATTTCACTGCCGGCAGCCAGTTTTTTGCGGACCACGACATAATCGGGCGCATCGAAAACCTTGCCTTCGCCGGAAGCGATTTCGGCGGCGGATGCCGATGCCGCAGCGGCGGCAAGCAGTAGGGCGGTCAGATATTTGGGAGTTTTCATTGCATTTCCTTTCGCTATGGATGATGGGTTTAAAATATTAACATATTTGATTTTTGTTCTCAAAATTCTATCCGGAGTAGTCATCAAGGCCGTCTGAAAAGGCCGAACCCGGCTTTCAGACGGCCTTTTTGCCCGTCAGCAAAGCAAAAAGGGCGCGGGGGCTATTGCTAAGCCGGGGATAACCCGCTAGCATTGCACGACTGCGGAAACAAAAAACTAATGGTGAATTATGCCGAGTGCAATCATTGTTGAAGATGAAGTTTTGGCGGCCGAGCGGCTGCGTGTTTTGCTTGAAGAATGCAATGTCGTGTTGCTGAAAGTGTTCCATCATGCCAAAGCGGCCTTGGAATGGCTGAGCGTACACGAAGTCGATATCGTCTTTACCGACATCAATATGCCTGAAATCAACGGCTTGGAGTTTGTCGAACGGATCAAACGGATTGCCAAGAAACAGCCGCATGTGATTTTTACCACGGCTTACGAAGAGCACGCCTTGCGCGCGTTCGAGCTGGCGGCGGAGGATTACCTGCTCAAGCCGATTAAAATCGCCCGCTTGCAGGCCGCACTCGCCCGCGTTCAGGACAACATTGAAGAAAGTGCCGACGAATTCAAAAACTTCCAAGTGTTTACCCGCGAGCGCATGTTGGAAATCCCCTGGCAGCAGGCGCGCTACCTGCAGGCCGACCAGAAAACCGTGTTTCTGATTACTGGTGACGGTGCGAAATACGAATTGCCGAAAACGCTGGTGCACTGGGAAGAATTGCTGGGTGAGAAAGTCATCCGCGTCCACCGCAACGCGCTGGTGATGCGCCATACGCTGGACAGCCTGATCCGCCTCGACGGCGACGATGACGACAGCAACGCCAGCTGGGGCGCGAAAGTGTTGGATGTGGAGGAAGTCCTGCCCGTCAGCCGCCGCCAGCTTTCCGCCATCCGCCGCATCTTGCGCGAAGGGGCGTAATATCCGGTACCGAAACCCTGCCGTTTAAGCGGCAGGGTTATTTTATGCGTGTAGCTTTATGCCGTTTGAGGTTTCAGACGGCCTTTGCCATGCGGCAGGAGCGCGGCAACCTCGTCCGCTATTATTGTTTGGGAAACGGCCGTCTTGATTCCTGCAGTATCGAAACGCTGGAAATCGAATATTTCGACGCTGAAGAGGCCGTCTGAAAAACATACTCCCGAATAAAGCCGTATCCGCAGAGGCCGTCTGAAAGCTACAATAACGCTTTTTCAGACGGCCTTCGAACATGACACCGCTTTCCCTGCTGTACCGCGCCCTTTGGCAAATCGCCCCGCCGCTTATCCGCCGCTACCTCCGCCGCCGCGCCGTCAAAAACCCCGCCTATCTCGACTATTGGGACGAACGCTTCGGCCGTCCGCATCCCGCGCCGCTGCAAAACGCCATCTGGCTGCACGCCGTATCCGTGGGCGAAACGCGCGCCGCCGAACCGCTCGTCCGCAGCCTGCGCCGCCGCTTTCCCGACGCACCGCTGCTGATTACCCAAATGACGCCGACGGGGCGCGAAACGGCGGAAAAACTGTTTCCCGACGCGCAATGCCGCTACCTTCCCTACGACCGTCCCGATTATGTGGCGCAGTTTCTCGACGAACACCACCCGCGCTTCGGCATCCTGATGGAAACCGAAATCTGGCCGCACCTCATGGCCGCCTGCCGCGAACGGAACCTTCCCTTATTTCTCGCCAACGCCCGCCTGTCGGAAAAATCGCAGCGCGGTTACCTCAAGGCCGCTTCCCTTATCCGCCCGGCCCTGGCCGCCCTGAAAGGCTGCTATGTCCAAACCGAAGCCGATGCAGGCCGTCTGAAAAGCTTGGGCGCGGCCGACCCGAAAGTGTGCGGCAACACCAAATACGACATTTCCCCGCCGCCCGAACAGCTGGAGAAAGCCGCCGAGTTCAAACGCAAAATAGGCGGCAGGCCGACGGCGGTATGCGGCAGCACCCGCTTTTACCGCGACCAAGACGAAGCAGAACTGCTGCTGCGGGCTTGGCAGTCCTACCGCGGCAATGCCCTGCTGGTGATTGTGCCGCGCCATCCCGAACGCTTCGAAGCCGTTTTTCAGACGGCCTTAACGCTGGGTTTCCGCACGCAGAAACGCAGCGACGGCCAAGCAGTGGCCGCCGATACGCAGGTCTGGATAGGCGACAGCATGGGCGAGCTTTATGCCTATTACGCCGCCGCCGATGCCGCCTTTGTCGGCGGCAGCCTGGTGGACAGCGGCTGTCAGAACATCATCGAACCGATTGCCTGCGGCCTGCCGACCGTGTTCGGTTTTTCCACCTACAATTTCGACCAGGCCTGCCGCAGCGCAACCGAGGCGGGCGCGGCCGTTCAGGTGCGCGATGCCGACGAATGGCGCAAGATAACCGAACAATGGCTTTCGGACGACCGGCTGCGCCGGCAGGTATCGGATTGTGCGGAAGGTTTTATCCGTCGCCACCGTGGCGCAAGCGAAACCATCGCCTCACTGATTGCGGAGGCCGTCTGAAAATATAATCCATCGGATAAGGACGCTCCGTATCGCCATCAGCTGACGCAAGCCTGCCGCGCAGGTGGGAGTTTGACTGTGCGACAGCTTCTAAGCGTTTCTGAAAATCCGATGCCTGGATTCCCGCCTGCGCGGGAATGACGAATTCTGTCGTGGGCGGTGTGAGCGGCGTGTTCGTGTTTGGACTTCCACCTGCGCGGATGGGTTTCGAATCCTGCTGTTTTGTAGTCAAAACGCCTGCCGTATATCACGGCAGGCGTTTGTTTTTTTAGACGGCCTCTTTTGGCCAAGGATGGTCGGTGCGGGTTAATCGAGGCGGTAAAACTCGTCCGCGCCCAGCGGTTCGCGTTCCAGCAGGGCGGCGAAGGCGGCGGTGTCGGCGCAGGAGCCTTGTTGCAGCAGGGTGATGCTGTCGGGGCTGAGGAAGCCGTCGCTCAACAGGTTGGCCAGCGGCAGCATCGGGCGCAGGAGGGGGAGCGGGATGGAGGCGGTTTGAAACGGCGGTTTGCGGTGCACGGTTTGGCGCAATAGGTTGAGGTAGTCGGCCAGCGTCAGTTTCAGACGGCCTGTCATGTGGATGACGCTGCCGTACGCCGACGGGGCGTTCAGGAGGCGGGCGAGGCCGTCGGCTACGTCTTCGGCATGCACAGGTTGGAGGTCGAAACGGCCGCCGTCCGGCAGGGGCAGGACGGGCAGGCGCGCCAGTTTGAGGAAGACTTCGCAGCTGCCGCCGCCGCGCCCGTATACCACGGAAGGGCGTGCCAAGACGGTGTGCGGGCCGTTTTCGCAGACGGCTTCGTCGCCGCGCCCTTTGCTGCCGACGAAGGCGACAGGATGTGCGGGGTCTGCGCCGAGGGCGGAGAGTTGCAGCCAGCGGGAAACGCCCGCTTCCCGCGCCCATGCCGCCAGTTTGGCGGGGGTGTGGTGGTGGACGGTTTCGAGCAGGTCGCGGCGGCGGCTCATGATGCCGACGCAGTTGGCGACGGCATCGCAGCCTTCCAGCAGCGGCATGGCGGCGGATGCTTCGGGGTTCAGCAGGTCGAGTTCGCGGCGCGACGGGGTGCGGACTTGGTGTCCGGCTTCGCGCAGGAGGCGGGCGAGGCGGCTGCCGATAAAGCCGCTGCCGCCAAGCAGCAGGATGTTCATGGTGTTTTCCTTGTTTTCTTTGTCGTCGGGCGGGGGATGCTTGAGGCCGTCTGAAAGTTTGAATGTGCGGCCGGCGTGTGTTTGGGCATTCGATATTCCGTTGGCCGGCGGTTTGGAAACGGGCGGTTGTCTGTGTTGTCCGTTTCGGTTGTGAAACCGCCTTCCGGCTTTATTTTCCTGTTTTCAGACGGCCTCCGTGCCGGACGGGGAGGCCGTCTGAAAAGGTTTTAGGTGTGCAGCAGGCGTTTGAGCGGGCAGGGTTGTTTTTTCGGCTGCGGCAGGACGCGGTGCGCGCTCCATTCCGGCGCGGCGGCATCGAGGCGGCGGGCGAGTTCGGGCAGGTGGTTGGAGGGGACGGCGGCAAACAGGTGGTGTTCTATGTGGTAGAGCAGGTAAACGGTGGCGAAGTTTGCCCAGGCCTGCCGTTCGGTGCGGGCGTATACGCCGTGCGTGTCGCAGTCGTGGTGCACAGACCAGACGGCGAAGAAGCCGACCAATGCGTTGGCCGCTATCATGGCGGCGGTGTGGTAAAGCAGTACGGGGTGCCGCGTGATGAGGGCGGCGGCGATAAAGGCGGCAATCAGGAACATGTCGAGGCGGCTGCGGCTTCGGGTGGTGCGGCTGCCGTGCATCAGCCCCTGCCATTGGATGCGCACGGAAAACAGGCCGCCGAACAGGATGGCTTTCCAGGCGGGCAGGCGTGCCCAGTTGCCTTCCACGTCTCCTTCGCCCAGCGGGTCGCGGTGGTGTTGCAGGTGGGTGTGGCGGATGGCGTGGGTGCTGCACAGCATGGCGATGCTCAGCAGGTGCAGCATGATGCGTACGCCCGGACGGTTCAGGCCGATGCTGTGGTGGTAGCAGTCGTGCGCCTGCCGCAGGGCGCAGGTGAAGAAGAAAAACGACATGACGAGTGCGGCAAGGTATTGCCCGTATGCCGCAAACAGCCAGGATGCGGCCAAGAACGGCAGGGAGAGCAAAACGTTGAAGGCAATCTGGCGGCGGTTTAAGTGCAGCAGGTCGCGCCATTCGATTTGGGGTTTTTCGGTCGGTTTCATTTTTGCCGTTCCAGTTCGCCGATGCGGTATCCGGCGGGTATCGAGGGTTCTTTTTTCTGCAACAGGCGGATTTGCTGCCGGATTTGGTAGGCCAGCACTAAAAGCAGGATGACGCCGCCCAAGATGGCGCAGCGCATGGCGATAAGCAGGTTGGCGGCCGCGCTGAGTTCGAAATCTGGTGCGAACGCCAGGACGCACAGGAGCGGGATGAATACGGTCAGCCCGGCGTAGAGCCGCTGCCAGAACAGGCCGCTTATTTCTTTGACGTTTTCGCGTTCGTCGTTGCAGAGGGAGGCCAGGACGTGCTTGAGCTGCGGGCCGACAATCAGCCAGCAGGTCAGGCTGGTGAGGAGGGAGACGGCGACCGTCATGACAACAATCATCAGGTTTTCCATGGTGTTTCCTTTCGTTGTTCCGGCGGGTCAGTAAGTCAGCAGCAGGCGGCGGGCGGTTTCGTTTTGTTTCCGGCAGTAGGCGGCCATTTCCTGCGGTTTGCCTTCGAGGGCGCGTACGGTTTTGGCGCGGGAACTGACGAACTCAAACAGTTCTTTTTCGATTCGGGCGGCTTGTGCGGCATCGCCGCCGGCCATGCGGTTTTCGCATTCTTGAACCCGGCGCAGGTGCGCGGTCATTTTTTCCGGCGGCAGGGCGGCATCTTGGCTGTCGGGCGGGCAAGGCATGGTGAAGACGGCGATTTCCATGTTGTCGCGGAAGACGCGGGGGCATTGGGACAGTTCGCCGTCGTCGGCGGCAAAGGCGGCGCAAGGCAACAGCAGCAGGGGGAGCAACAGTTTTTTCATTTCAGGTTCCTTTCTAAAGGTTTGATGCGGCATACGCCGTTTTCGCATTGCGGACGGGGCAGGAGCCACGCCGGGAAACGGTAGCGGTTGCGGGCGAACCAAGGGTAAATCAGATCGGCGAGGCGGTCGAGCAGCGGCAGGTTGGCCAGTTTGACGAGGGCAAAGCCTTTAAATCCGCGGTACATCAGCCGGACGGCCGGCATTTTGCCCAGCATGACGCCGTCGTTGCGCAATATGTGCAGGTAGGTCAGCGCATCTTCGGCGGTAATGCCGTATTGTTTCAATGTTTCTTCGTTGCCCTGAATGGCGACGGCTTTGAAATATTCCGCACGGTTGTCTTCCAGAATCAGGGCGATTTCGCGGATGCAGATCGGGCATTCGGCATCGTAGAAAATTGTGTGCTTTTCCATGGCATTACTCTATAAGAGCGGTTCGGGTTTACAGCCGGGTTTCAGACGGCCTCAGGCGGGTTTGAGCACCATCAGGAAGTAGGTGACGACTGTGGCGCAGAAGGCAGGATAACCCAACAGTTCCCAAATCCGCGCATAACGCCAGTATTTTTGCGGCAGGCTGTTTTCTCCCGCTTCGTGTGCGGCTTGCGCCATTTTCGCCAGACGGATTTGCAGCCAGACCACGGGCAGCCAGCAGATGCCGCTCAAGATATACAGGCCGATGGTCCAGGCTATCCATTTTGTGTCGAGGGATAAGTTGGCCTGCGACATCATCCACCAGCCCGACAGCGGTTGGAAAATCACGGCGGGCGTGGTGAACCACCAGTCGGCCTTGATGACCCATTTCGACACCACCGCCTGCGCCGGCACGGAGCCGCTGCGGTTGGCCCAGAAGAGGTAGAACGCCGTGCCGAAGCCGGTGCCGACCATCAGCGTGGCCGAAAGGATGTGCAGGGTTTTTACAATCAGATAGGTGTTCATGATGTCGTTCCTCGAATAAACGCGGTTTCACTTTTTCAGACGGCCTTCATGCCACAGGAAGGCCAGCAGTGCCAAAATCGGCAGGTTCTTGACCAACGGTGCGAACGGGTGCAGCCACATTTGCGGAAGGGCGAACGCGATAATCAGGCTGTATGCCGCCACCGTTGCCGCTTGTGCCGCCCAAAGTACGGGCAGGCGGCGCGCGCGGCTGAAACACAGCAGGCCGAAGACGATGTCGAGCAGCGATGAAGCCAGCAGCAGCGGCCATTGGAGGGCCGTCTGAAAACCGACTTCGGCCAAGAGGGAAAGGGATTCCTGCGGCGCGGTCAAAACCGGTTGCAGCCCGCTCCACAGCCACAGGATGCCGAGGGAGTAGGGCAGGTAGTCGGGTATTCTGCGTTGCTGTTTCATTTTTAAAATTCCTAAATTTCTGTCTAGACAGAAATAAAAATAAAATTGAAGCCGGTGGAAGTAAAATCGATATTACAGTTTGTTAAAAACGGTAGTTTTATGAGAAAATGAAAGAGAATAATTATTTTTTAAACAGGCCGTCTGAAAGTGCCGATAAGTTTTCAGACGGCCTTTTGACAGACAGATATTTTTTATCTTTTTTTGGGAGTGATGTTTGATGAAATTCCGTTCCGTTTTCATGACTTTATCTTGCGCATTTGCTTTGGCCGCCTGCGTCGGTCAGGACGGTTCTGCTTCGGGGCAGGCCGGTTCCGCCGCAGCCGAAGTGCCGGCCGGCTCGGTTAAAGTCCAAACCGCGCACGGCGAAGCCGTTGTGCCGCAAAATCCCGAACGTGTGGCGGTTTATGATTTGGGCGCGGTCGATACGCTGAGCAAATTGGGCGTGAAAATCGGCGCGTCGGTGGATGCGCAGAGGTTGGCCTATTTGGATGCGCCGCTGAAAGACGCGGTGAAGGCGGGCACGCTGTTCGAGCCGAACTACGAAGCCTTGAATGCCTATAACCCGCAGTTGATCGTTATCGGCAGCCGTATGGCTAAAGATAAGGTGTCCGACGAATTGGCCAAGCTTGCGCCGACCATCGATATGACGGCGCAAACGGACAATATGAAGGAGAGCGCGAAGGCGCGCATTGATGCTTACGGCAGGATTTTCGGCAAGCAGGCCGAAGCGGATGCTTTGAAGGCGGAAATCGATAAGACGTTTGCCGATGCGAAGGCCGCTGCGCAGGGTAAGGGAAAAGGGCTGGTGATTTTGGTGAACGCGGGCAAGTTGTCGGCCTTCGGCCCCGATTCGCGTTTGGGCGGTTGGATACACCGCGATATCGGCGTGCCTG
>ERZ772935.874-NODE-874-length-11805-cov-9.769362_pt1 | contig 11805 bp, 9 predicted proteins | sample MGYA00511683_ERZ772935 | MGnify/ENA primary metagenome ERZ772935 (study PRJEB29015, sample SAMEA2738086) | human oral metagenome | biome: human oral; feature: human-associated habitat; material: saliva | place: China | collected 2228 ...
GTGATCATTAATCCCTGCTTCTTTTAATAGTTCTGCAACACAGGCTTCATGAACACTAGAATCTTGACGCATATCAATCGAAGCCAAGAAGAATCCAAAGACTTCTACTGCTTCTAATAACTCAGCAAACTCACCTGAGATTAAAGCCTCTGCCTTATTTTCAATCAATGATTCTTGAATCAGGGTCAAATCCTGTTTAAATTCTTCAACTGTTTCGTAATAAGGAGGACGATCTTCTGCCAACTCTTGGATAGCACCACTGATACGGGTACCGATATAATCGGAAACCACTCCTTGTTGATGGGTGTGAGCACCGAGAAGACGTTCAATCGGATGACGGTCATCTACTGTTGAGCCAACTACTGACCATTCCTTAATGTTCAATAAGGTTTGGATCAATTTGGATTGAATATAATGGAAGGCCCGACGGTAAGGCTCCTTCTCTCTAAAGACAGATGTGTCATTCGAACGGGCTGCCATCTCCTCAACCGCTTGACTGGTTTTTGAAAGATTGGTAGAGAGGGAGAAGTTCCGATAGAGGCTAGAAATTTTCTGAATATAGTAGTTTAGAATAACTTCACTTTGAATGGTAGCTGATCGCTTCAAGGTCTCCGCAGTTACAAAAGGATTTCCATCTCGGTCTCCACCAATCCACATTCCCATCGTAATCGGTTTAGGTTGCTGTAACTCAATCCCTTGCTCCTTGGCAAGTCGTTTGTATTCCAACATTAAGTTAGGAACAGCCTGAAGGAAAGAACTATTATAGTATTCCATGACATTGGTAATTTCATTGGTTACCTTGAGTTTCTTTTCACGGATCATATCGGTTTGCATCATAATTTCAATATTTCGACGCAAATTATTGTACCATTTGGTCTCGTTCATCAAGCCTGCTTTTACATCCCGATGTTGGCGTAAGAGGCTGTGAATGTGAGTGGTTAGGTCCAACATGGTTTTCCGTTGCACTTGGGTCGGATGGGCTGTCAATACTGGTACCACGTTGAGGCGTTCCAAGATTTCCTGAGCATTTTCAGTCTCAGCCACCTGGCGGATGGTTGACGATAGTTTCCCTAGATAGTCCTGTCCCACATTATTCTGATGATTGATTTCAAAAGCCAAATCGACATCTTCAGAGATATTAATCAATAAGGGGAGAATGGCAAAGTATCGAGAAATCACGATCATCTCTTCATTTGATAGCTCTCTAACAATTTGATCCAATTTTAAATAGTCTTTTGAGACAGATAGTTTTTTCAATTCAAGAATCTTATCAAAGGTTTCTGGACTCACCAAATTTTTAGCAATGTCTTCTAAAATAGTGGTTAAAATCTCAACTTCTTCTTTGATAATCTCTTTGTTGGTATAGCTCTCTAGTTTTTGTAAAGTCATGATAACTCCTTTCTTTACTCACTCCGGTTTAGTAATAGCTTTGGATTTTCTGAGGCTTCTCGTAAGAAGGGGCCTCTTGAGTAGCTAGGGCGCGCTTTTCACTCGCATCAATATTCAAGACAAGGGCAATCGCAATAGATAAGACCCACAAACTATTTCCTCCTTGTGATAGGAAGGGGAAGGTCACCCCTGTCGAAGGAATCAACCCAGAAATCCCACCAATATTAATAAAGGTTTGAGTCAGAAGCATCCCTCCTATACCGATGGCCATCATCGAATTAAATGGATCTCTTGCCCGTATCCCCACAAGAATAATACGCAAAATTAAGAAGAACAACAAGGCTAAGATGAGACTAGCTCCCACAAAACCAAGTTCTTCAATGACGATCGAAAAGACAAAGTCTGTATGTGCTTCTGGCAAATACCCTTGCTTTTCAATCGAATTTCCAAGCCCTAAGCCAAACCAGCCCCCATTACTCATGGCGTAATAGGAATTGGCCAATTGGTGTCCAGAATCTGATAAATCATTAAAGGGATTATAAAAAGCACTGAAACGTTTCGCTACATATCCAAAGACAGGGATTTTAGAGAAACGCTCTACACCGATTAGCTGAATAGAATAAAGAAGAACGGTTGAACCTCCTACTAGGATAGCTAATAGGCTTGAGAACCAGCGGTAGGCTATCCCACTTGCACTAATCATGATTAAAGTTGTAAGTGCGAGAATGGTCGCATTTCCTAAGTCTGGCATGATGACCACAATAGCAATCAGGAAGAGTACCATCCAACGCCAATCCGACAAATCTCGAGGAAGCCATTGATTGTGGGTTAACGCTTGGTAATCATATCGTTGAATTTCTTCTTGCTTTTTAGAGAAGACCAAGGCCAAGTACCAGACGATGATTATTTTCAAATATTCAGCTGGCTGAATAGAGAAACCTCCAAAACTCAACCATCCATGCGCACCATTCACCGTATCTGTGATGAAACGCGATAGCAAGAGAAGGATCGTCTCGGCTATAATGAAAATTCCAATGAAGCCCTTTTTCTTAAGGACATTTAATTTCACCTTATAAGTAATCAGAATAGTGATCAAACTTAGAGCAAAAAAGATCCCCTGGCTTCTGATCATTCCGAAAGGACTAACCCCTTTTTGGATGGCTAAGGCACTCGTTGTCGAGTAGACTACAATCAATCCTAATACTGACAAAAGGAGGTACGGTATCAGGATTGAATAGTTTAAAAAATGACGTTTTTCTAATTTCATGTAACACCCATACTTCTAATTTTCAGTCTTCATTATATCACCTTTCAATAGTAAAAAAAAGGAAATACCAAATAAGATTCGGTTTTCACCTATCATAGAGGATTAATCAAACCAGTCTAGCCCTGTTTTTATTCCTCCTACTAGCTTAGTCCAAAAAAGTAATCTGCATTTTTACGTCAATCGTTTGTTTTGGCGCTTTCAGACCCTTTGTTTTGCCTTTTTCCATCTTTTGCGGTAAAATGATTCTGTATGAGAAAAAGGATTAAACCAATTGTCCTCTTCGTCTTTTTCCTAAGCATCTTTTCTTTTCTGCTCATTTCTAAAACAGTAGCAGATATTCAAAGGAATCAACTTGCTAGAAGCAAGACTACACAAGAGGCAAAGAAAACCAATCAATCAAAAGTCCCATCTTCCTCTTCTTCTGACTCAGTAGAAGAACTAGATCAAGAATTTTTGAATCGACCAATTATTGACATCTCTGGTTGGCAATTACCAAGCGAGATTAATTATGATCTCTTAGCACAGAATGTTTCTGGAGTCATTGTTCGTGTTCATAGTGGCGCTCAAGCTAAAAAAGAAAATGCTGCGACTTATTTAAATGGAATAGACAAATCATACGAAACTCATATTAAAGAGTTTCAAAAACGAAATATTCCAGTTGCGGTTTATGCTTACGTAGCTGCCAAGGACAAAAAAGAAATGGAAAAGGAAGCAGAAGAGTTCTATCAGGCATCCAAAAAATACAAACCAACCTATTATTGGCTGGATGTAGAAGAAAAAACCATGGGTGATATGAACGCCGGAGTGGAAGCCTTCCGTGCCAAGCTAGCATCATTGGGAGCCAAAAATATCGGAATCTATATCGGGACCTACTTCATGGAAGAACATAGTATCTCCACTGATAAATTTACCGCCCTCTGGATTCCAACTTATGGTTATGATGATGGCTATTACAATGCAGCTCCATCTACTGATGATGAATATGATCTTCACCAGTACACCTCTCAAGGGCAATTGAATGGCTTCACCCACTACTTGGACTTGAACCAGATTGCACCCACACAAGATCAAGAGAAAATCTACCGAAAACTATTTACAGTAGAAAAGAATTAAAAGAGGCAGACGCCTCTTTTTCTCTTAAACTGCAACTCAAAGAGTATGATATAATATTAGAAAATTTAGAGAAAGACAATAGTAAGATGGCGAAAAAACAAAAAGTAAAAAAAACATTGGTGGAACAAATTTTGCAAAAAGCAAAGATCCCCCATATGGGATTACAAATCAATGCCCTTGAAGGAATAATTCCAGAAGGGATAACGACTGAGCAAATTTATAAGACATTGGCCCTGACTGGTGATAAAACTGGTCCTGTTATCGGAATTGTTCCCATCTCTGCCCACTTGTCAGAGAAAAAATTGGCCAAACTATCTGGCAATAAAAAAGTCAGCATGATTCCTCAGAAAGACTTAGAAAAAACAACAGGCTATGTCCACGGAGCCAATAATCCTGTTGGCATTCGACAAAAACACAACTACCCCATTTTCATTGACCAATCTGCCTTGCAACTTGATCAGATGATTGTCTCTGCAGGTGAAGTTGGTCACAGTATTCAAATCAAGGCGCAAGATTTAGCTGATTTGGTCAAGGCTAGCTTCGAGGATTTGGTTGAGTAAAGGATAAAACTACTATGAAACTATATTTTGTCCGTCATGGACGCACTGAGTGGAACGAGGAGGGCCGTATCCAAGGGGCAAACGGCGACTCCCCGCTTTTAGAATCTTCCATCCAGCAGTTAGAAGCCTTGGGTCGGCATCTATCTCAAACACACTTTGATGCAGCTTATTCAAGCGATTTGCCTAGAGCCGTCCATACTGCTCAAATCCTCCTCAAGCAAAATCAGCATCCTACCTCCCTCCAAGAGACTCCTGCTCTACGGGAATGGCAGCTTGGTAGGCTAGAAGGTGGAAAAATTGTGGAGTTGAAAGCTCTCTATCCAGAGGAAATGAAGGCTTTTCGTCATAATTTAGCTGAGTTTCATCACGATCTATTCGATGCAGAATCCGTTTCTGATACAACCAAGCGTACCTGTGATTTTGTGAAAAGCCTGAAAGGAAAAGAGTTCGATACCGTTCTTATCGTTGGACATGGGGCTAATTTAACAGCTTCCATTCGGACCCTACTTGGCTATAAACCAGAGGAACTCCGTAAAAACGGTGGCCTCAACAATGCCAGTGTGACCATTTTAACAACAGATGACTTTGAGCACTATCACCTAGAAACTTGGAATGACACTTCTTATATGGAAGACTAAAAAGAGAGTGGGACAGAAATCGGTCATTCGTTAGAATTCGATTTCGTCGTCCCACCTCCGCACAGTTGAGTAGGGCTGTAAAAGCTGATGAAATCAGCGTAGTAGAGCCCACTCAACCACTGCGTCTTGCTCGACAATCAAAAAACAATTAAGAGGCTAGGACTTTTGTCCCAGCCTCTTTCTTATTAAATTATTTCATAGTTGGGAAGAGAAGAACATCACGAATAGTAGTTGTGTCTGTCAAGAGCATGCAGAGACGGTCGATACCGATTCCGAGTCCTCCTGTTGGTGGCATACCATATTCAAGAGCTTCAACATAATCGTAGTCAATACCAGTCGCTTCATCGTCTCCCAATTCTTTGGCACGTGCTTGCGCTTCGAACCGTTCCAATTGGTCGATTGGGTCGTTCAACTCTGTAAAGGCATTGGCATATTCCTTGGTCATGATAAAGAGCTCAAAACGATCCGTGAAACGAGGATCTTCATCATTCTTCTTGGCCAATGGAGATACAGCTACAGGGTGTCCATAGACAAAGGTTGGTTGTGTCAAGGTTTCTTCCACATATTCTTCAAAGAAGGCATTAATGATGTGGCCTACTTCAGTGTAGTGTTTTTCAACTGGCACGTGTTTTTCTTTGGCAAGGGCTACTGCTTCTTCAAAGCTCATTTCCTTCCAGAAATCAACACCAGCAATTTCCTTGATGGCATCCACCATGTGGACCCGTTTAAACGGTTCATTGATCTTGATTTCAGTTCCTTGGTAGTTAACTGGACCATCCCCATGAATCGCTTTAGCAGCGTGTTGGATAATACCTTCTGTCAAGTCCATAATATCTTGATAGTCAGCATAGGCTTGGTAGACTTCGATGGAGGTAAATTCAGGGTTGTGAGTAGCATCCATTCCTTCATTACGGAAGATACGTCCGATTTCATAGACGCGTTCCATCCCACCAACGATCAAGCGTTTCAAGTGAAGCTCAGTCGCAATCCGAAGGACCATATCAATGTTTTGGGCATTGTGGTGAGTGATAAATGGACGCGCAGATGCTCCACCAGCCTCGTTGTGAAGAACAGGTGTTTCCACTTCAAGGAAGCCTTGACCATCCAAGTAACGACGGATTTCTGAAATGATTTTTGAACGAGTCACAAAACGCTCGAAGCTTTCACGGTTAGAAATCAAGTCCAAGTAACGTTTGCGATAGATGGTTTCCACATCTGAAAGTCCGTGGAATTTTTCAGGCAAGGGACGAAGGGCTTTAGATAAATGAGTGATGTGAGTAGCTTTGATTGAAAGCTCACCCATGTCTGTCCGCATCACTTCTCCTTCTACACCAAGGAAATCTCCAAGGTCAGCCTTTTTGAAAATTTCATAATTTTCTTCGCCAACCGCGTCTTTACGAACGTAAATTTGGATTTGACCTTCACGGTCTTGCAGGTGGGCAAAACCAACCTTCCCTTTTCCACGTTTGGTTACGAGACGGCCTGCAATAATAGCTATCTCGTTTAAGTCATGAAGTTGTTCTTTATCTAATTTTGAATATTTTTCTTTTAATTGACCAGAATCTGCAGTACGTTCGAATCGCTTTCCAAATGGGTCGATTCCTTGTTCACGAAGGGCCGCCATCTTTTCGCGACGGACAATCTGCTGGTCATTTAATTCTTCCATATGTTCAGTAGTCATTTGGAACCTCCTAAGTTATTCTCCCCTATTTTATCATATTTACCGGGGAAATACACTATTCTTGAGCAGGAAAAATGAAAAAAGAAATGGAAGGAAAGGGAGTTTGCTACCTTTCCTATCACATTCCTAGGTTTCAGAAGGGAACACGACGATTGTCCCATTCCATCATTCAAGTCATTCTACCTTATTCATAGCGGAGGGCTTCAATTGGGTCTAGTTTTGATGCCTTGCTCGCTGGTAGGATACCAAAGACGATTCCGACACAAGCTGAGAAGATGATACTTCCAATAGCCACCGACATGGAGACGACTGGAGGTCCTTCTAGAGTACCTGCAGCAGCTGTGGCGATGAGGGCATTGACACCATAGGCCAATCCCAAACCGAGAATTCCTCCCATCATGGTCAAGACCATTGATTCGATGAGGAATTGAATCAAGATTTTGCTACGAGTAGCTCCAAGTGCTTTTCTCAGACCGATTTCACGTGTCCGCTCAGTCACAGAAACCAACATGATATTCATGACTCCAATCCCACCAACGAGAAGGGAAATTCCTGCAATCGCACCAATGACTGTTGTCATAATACTGAGCATTTGATTGGTCTGTTCCAAGATACTATCCATGTTAAAAATTTGGAACTCCCCTTGGCGAACTCCTGATAGCTCGGTTAATTTTTTCGCTGCTTCGATTCCAGTTGATTTAATCTGTTTGACATCAGGAATATGCACCACAATAGTGGAAATTTCTTCTATTCCAAATTCTGAAGCTACTTGGGGATTAGCCATCAAGGCACTTCCTCCAGAAGAAGCCCCATATAATGCAGATCCAGCATTTGGATCCTTGAAGATTCCTACCACCCGATAGTTATTGTCTCCGACAGCAACCACTTGGTTGAGAGCACTTTCCGTACCAAATAAGGTCGAAGCTAATCCTTCATCCAACATGATGACCCGAGAAAAACTTTGGTAATCTGAAGCATTCAGCTTTCTTCCTGAAACCAATTCAAATTTTCTCACAGAGAAATAGGTATCATTGACCCCCATGATATTCACCCCTTCAGATTTTTTCTTCTGAAAGGAGATAGTGGCATTGGCCGTATTACCAACATAGTAGCCATCGATTCCAGGAATCTTGGTCAATTCCTTGACCCATTCTTCTTGGACAACAGGCGGGGTTTCAAGGATTGGGTTGTCAACATCTTCGCTACTTTCCTCTCCATAGCCGGCCGGTGGTGACATCCCTTGGTCTTCTTCACTCGCAACGCCACCTTCTCCACCACCCTCTGCTCCTCCTTCGTCTGGAGCAGGTTCTGGTCCTAAGTTAAAACCAGTCATGTAGCCACTCTTTCGGGCGGAATAAGAAATCTGAACATACTGTTGATCCTTGGTAAAGGTCTTGGTCACTCCAGCTTTCATCCCATCTCCGAGAGCCATGATGACAACGACTGAGGCAACCCCGATAATAATCCCTACCATGGTTAAGAAAGATCTCATTTTATGTCCCATAATGGAACTAATGGCGAATTTCCAGTTCTGCATCAGGCCCTCCTTTCATTGCGGCTATCCGATGATATCACTCCATCTCGAATGACAATCTGACGTTTGGCATAGGCAGCAATCTCCGTTTCGTGGGTTACCATGATGATGGTTTTCCCTTCTTGATTGAGTGCTGTCAAAAGCTCCATAATTTGTTCGCCGGTTTTGGAATCAAGAGCTCCTGTTGGTTCATCCGCTAAGATAATAGAAGGATGATTCACCAAAGCCCGAGCAATGGCCACCCGTTGTTTTTGCCCTCCGGATAATTCAGAAGGAAGGTGGTGCATCCGCGTATCTAGCTCAACTTTCTTTAAAAACTGTTCGGCTAATTCCTTTCGTTTGGAAGGATTCACTCCTGCATAAATCAAGGGGAGCTCGACATTTTGAAAGGCATTAAGTTTTGATAGGAGAAAAAATTGTTGAAAGACGAAGCCAATTTGCTCATTGCGAACCTGGGCCAACTTCTTCTCACTAAGATTTCCTACTTCTTCCCCCTCTAACCTGTACTCACCACTGGTCGGACGATCTAGAAGTCCAATGATGTTCATTAGGGTAGATTTCCCAGACCCGGAAGGTCCCATAATAGCTAGAAATTCCCCTTCTTCCACATCTAAATGGATATCCTTTAATACCTGTAAGGTTTGATCTCCATTTTGATAACTTTTATTGATATTTTTCAGCTCAATCAATTTTGTCATATTTTCCGACCTCTTTCCCATCTTCCAAATCTCCAGAAGGGTTGATGATCACTTGCGCATCTTTCTTCAAACCAGATAAGACTTCTTGATTTTCTGCATCTGCATTTCCTAAGGTTACATTGACTTTTTTAGCCTTGCCAGCTTCAATCGTCCAAACATAGCTTTGATCGCCGTCTGATAAGACACTTGTCACAGGAACCAAAGGATGGATGGTTGAACTTTTTACTTCAATATTGACAGAGAAACCTTGTTTCAAATCACCGATCTCACTGGTAATATCTACCGTAAATGGATATTTAGCTCCCCCTGTTCCTTGTCCAGAACCTGCGGCATTTGCACCAGCCTGACCAGCATCTGTCGGATAATTGGCAACGTAGCTAATCTTTCCAGTCCATTTTTTCCCAGGATAGACCTTAGAGGTTAAGGTCACTTCCTGACCAACTGAAATGTTGGCTAGATTGTACTCAGACAACTCACCTTTTACTTGAAGGTTACCGTTGCTGACGATATGAACAAGGGTTTGGTTGGTTCCGGTTGTTGATTTGGAGACATCTTTATTAACTTCTACAACCGTACCATCTGTACTACTTTTTACAGTTGTGGCATCCAACAAGGCCTTGGCTTTTTCCATATTGGCTACAGCATCCGCACGGGCATCGCGTAAATCACCCACTTGTGTGTCCAAAGATCGTTGGGCTTGAGAGGCTGATTTGCTATCTGCTTCCTCATCCCCTGTTGTATCAATGGTCACTCCATTGGTCATGAGATCGTTCAATTGACGATCTGCCTTATTAACCGCACGAACAGCGGAATCATAGGCAGATTGCGCTTCTGTACTGCTGTATTGAACAATGGCTTGGCCAGCAGTCACTTGATCCCCAACATTCACTAAGATGGATTGCAAGTCTCCTTTCGTTCCGTCAAAGTAGATGTATTGCTCCTGATTGGCAGTGACTTTCCCCGTCAATAATACTGATGAAGCAATAGAACCTTCTTTGACTGTTTGAACCATAGGAGTCATATTCACCAACTCTTCAGGGCCATTGCTAGATTTTCCAAAAGCAAGCCAGCTCCCAATTCCTACGACTGCTAGTGCAGCACCTGTAGCTGTAACGATTTGCCATTTTTTAAATTTTTTCATTTCTTTCCTCCAGTATTCGAAAGCGTTTCAAATTATAAGTTTAGTATATCATATTTCCTCATTTTTCAATTCAAAATCATCTGTTTTGCAAGTTTTTTTTGCTATCTTGTTTCTCCTCCTACTCAACGATGGCAATTCCTTGATTTTTGTAACCAATGTTGTTACAATGAAGGTGTAAATCAACAAAGGAGTACTAACAATGAAAGAATTTGATATTATCTCCATTGGTGGAGGTAGCGGAGGGATTGCTACCATGAACCGAGCTGGAGAACATGGAGCCCGCGCTGCTGTTATTGAAGAAAAACAGCTAGGTGGGACCTGTGTCAACAAAGGATGTGTCCCTAAAAAAATTATGTGGTATGGCGCCCAAATTGCTGAAGCCATTCGTGATTACGGTCCAGATTATGGGTTTACTTCTGAACAGACCAATTTTGATTTTGCAACATTAAGAAAAAATCGCGAAGCCTATATTGATCGGGCTCGTTCGTCTTATGACGGCAGTTTTAAACGAAATGGTGTGGAGTATATCCAAGGTCGCGCTCGCTTTATCGACGCCCATACAGTTGAAGTCAACGGGGAAATCATCAAATCTAAACACATTGTTATCGCCACAGGTGCCCATGCTTACGTCCCATATCTACCTGGAGCAGACCTAGGAGAAACCTCTGACGATGTCTTTGCTTGGGAAGAACTACCAAAATCAGTTGCCATTATTGGTGCCGGCTACATTGCAGTCGAACTAGCCGGTGTCCTCCATGCCCTTGGGGTTCAGACAGATCTCTTCGTTCGCGGTGATCGTCCCTTAAGAAAGTTTGATTCCTACATTGTCGATGGCTTAATGGAGGAGATGGACAAACAAGGATTGCCTCTCCATCCTCACAAGGTTCCTGTTCGACTCACAAAGGAAGAAAATGGTCAAATCCGAGTCTATTTCGAAGACCAAACATCTTTTGTCGCTGATCATATTATCTGGGCGACCGGCCGAAAACCAAACGTTCAGGACCTCCATCTAGAAGCTGCAGGTGTCACCTTAAATGAAAAAGGATTCATTGCAGTAGATGAATACCAGAATACCGTTGTCCCTGGCATCTATGCTCTTGGGGACGTCACAGGAGAAAAAGAATTAACCCCTGTCGCTATCAAGGCAGGGCGTACCCTATCCGAACGTCTCTTTAATGGAAAAACCGATGCAAAAATGGACTATTCAACCATTCCTACCGTTATCTTTTCCCATCCCGCTATTGGTACAGTCGGTCTCACTCAAGAAGAAGCCGAAAAACAATATGGAAAAGAAGCTATCAAGGTCTACAGTTCTAGTTTCGCTTCTATGTATTCAGCTGTGACCCAGCATCGTCAGCTAGCTAAATTTAAACTCATCACTGCAGGACCAGAAGAAACCGTCGTCGGCCTTCATGGACTTGGATATGGTGTAGACGAAATGATTCAAGGTTTCGCTGTAGCCATCAAGATGGGAGCGACTAAAGCCGATTTCGATGCAACCGTCGCCATCCATCCAACCGGGTCCGAAGAATTCGTTACCATGCGTTAATATCAGAAAAGGTTTGTTTAACAAGCCTTTTTCTTATGTTTTTTATTTTAATGTATCATCATTGGAGCTTCCATAGTCTAATCTTTCATTTTAACTTGATTAGCTTACATTTTTGTAAGATAAGAGCTTTCGAAAAAATGAAAGCGAACTTCACTAGTCATGTTTTTAAACTATCAAATAAAAAAGAGGCTGGGACAAAAGTCCTAGCCTCTCAATTGTTTTTGGATTGTCGAGC
>ERZ772935.880-NODE-880-length-11759-cov-6.893028_pt1 | contig 11759 bp, 6 predicted proteins | sample MGYA00511683_ERZ772935 | MGnify/ENA primary metagenome ERZ772935 (study PRJEB29015, sample SAMEA2738086) | human oral metagenome | biome: human oral; feature: human-associated habitat; material: saliva | place: China | collected 2228 ...
CTACTAATTATAGAAAAAACTCCACAAATTATTTTATGTGGAGAAGTTTTTTATAAGAAATAGGTTTCACGAGAAACACTCTGCATACGATAAATGTATTTCCTCTTTACTAATTGAAAACTTGTTCTAATATTGGGTGATGAAACTCGACAAAATGAACCTGGGCATTTATGATAGCCCCTGATTCATTTTTATCAATCTCTGGTCTTCCTTCGGTGTGTAAAAGAGCAGGATTACCATCCTTGTAGCCAAAGAGAATCACCTCTGTCTCTGCTTCATTCACATAGCAAGCTAGGATTTCAAACCGCCCAGAACCTGAACCTGCAATATAACCATACCATTTAAAAGTATAATTCACTCCATCTACTTGTCCAAATTGCATTATCTGGTCTGGCACTGCTAGTCCATAGTAGTGACCATATGTTGCTAAGTTAGTTGACTTAAATCTTTCACCTTTACTATCCGAATAGGACTCCATGGCTGTTTTTATCTTGTCTATTAAAGAACTATTATCTGTATCTAGCTCGCTCTCTGTAGTTACACTTGTTTTTAATAGAAATTCCTTAAAACGTTGCGCTAAATCTGTATTCTCAGTCTCTTCAAAATTTGCAGTAGAGATAGTTTCCAGTGTCTTATCGGTATGCAAGACCTGTGCTTCCCCATCCTTCAGTGTAAATAGGTAGAAATGTTTGTCCTGATTGTCATAGTAGGCATCCAAAACCAAGTAATCATAGGCATTGTCACTCGATACTCCAAAAACATTCCATTTGACACTTTTCTGAGAGACAGTTGTTGCTTCTAATTTTTTGATGAGATCATTCTTTTCATCAAAGTTTCTATGCTCTAGTCTATGATAGGACTGCCCCATAGAAGAAGCCCAGCTTGCAAACTCTTCCTCCCACTTTTCAGTATTGTATTGAATTAGCTTCTGAAAATCTGAGTAGTTCTTCATAATCAAGGCTTGATCAGTCGGATTAGATAACTGGAGTTCTTCCATGGCTGCAACTGTGGCAGCCATCGGTGACTGAACAGTTGTATCCTTGGATTCTTTTTCGTGCGAAAGAGCTTTTTGATAGGAATCTGCTAAATAGTGAAAATAGTTGGTTGTTTCCTTGGTTTGTTGCTCCCTTGGTATTGACGGACTAGTTGCTCCATCCTCTGTCATTTTATGGCAGGCAGATAAGACTAGCATGCTAGTAGCTAGGACTAGTAGTAGCTTTTTCATGGTCAGACCTCCAAACTATCTTTATACCTTCATTATACTCCTTCCAAGCTATTTTTTCTATTGTACTCCTTGCTCTCAGAGATAGCTCTGAAAAGAATGGGGATAATAGTCAGTTCAAAATATCTTATATAGATGTTTTAGAACTTAGGAATAAGAGGGTAGCAATCCTCCATCTCTCTTAAGCATTAATCTCTTGATTGACTTTTTTATTTAGTGTTACTTTCAATATGAAATGGGTATTCTGGAGACTGTAGGTAAAGAAACTGTGCTTATAAGCTCCAATACATCTATTCCTTTGATTCGTCTGACATAGTAACGTCTGAATATCAAAATGATGGAGGGAGTTGAAACAAATGAGAACCGTAATCGTTTCATTTATCATATTGCCAATCCTGACTGGAGGAATCCTATTACAGATTTTTCTCTCCAAAAAAGAAAGTAAGTGGCTGGGTTTCATACTGCCAGACATGATTTATTGCTTTTCTTTATTGACAATCTTTTCTCTGGCCTTGACTAACAACATAACCTGGTGGGAGATTTTCTGTCTGATTCCCCTGACTTTTTTGCTTGCAAATATCCCTACCTTGATTCTTTTGGCAATTTACTTCGCTTGTCGAAAACATTCTTGAAACAATGATTATACCGGATTTGGGACAGGAGGTTGAACACGAAACAATTGATTAAGACGCCTTTTATGCCCTCGTGCTATTGTTGGGGATTACGTAGGATTATAGGGGAAGAGATGGGCTACAGCCTGCTTTATTTTTACCTTTTGGCTCCTAGTGTCGAATTGTTATGTGGCTTTTCTGCTGGTAAAAGAAGGGTTTGTTATAAATGGTTCTTCCCATTTACAGGGATTTTTAACTGGCTCATTCCATTTGTCGTTTTTGGTGAACGGTTTATTACAGCAGAATGGGTTTCACTAACACTTATTGCGGTAGCACCAGCTATTCTCGGTCTTTTAGCAGGAACCTTTTACAGTAAGGAAAACCGAAAGATATAAGCTCCGTGCAAGATTTAAAATAGAAACGAGGCGGAATCATTTAGTGATTTCGCCTCGCTTCTATTTCAGCGACCAAAAGTCTCTATTTGCACTTGCTCCTTTCTGAGTCTCATTCCTCAAAACAAGGGAAAAGCCCCACAAGTCAACTAACTGAGGTTGCCTGCGGGGCTCATTTTTACACTAAATCATTCATCTTTAAACTATTTCTAGTATTTCTTCAATGAAAGACCTGACTTTTTACAACTTATAAAAAGTTATTCGTCCTCTTTTTTCTGACGTCCTGCCAAACCAAGAACTGATAGAAGCAAGCCTAGACCTGTCAGCGTCACAAGGCTTGAACCAACCTGAGATTCACCTGTTCGTGGGAGAGTATGTGCTGGGTGTTCTGGTGTGAACGGTGTCGTTGGTGCCCCTGGTTTAACTGGAGTATCAGGAGTATTAGGGACTTCTGGTGTTACTGGAACCGTAGTATAATGCACATCTTTGACAATGTTTTCTTGGGTAACAACTTCTGATGGAACAATCGCAACATCCACAGTGTAACCTGGAATCACTGGTGATGGAACTGCATCGTAGTTTGCCTTGTCGCTTGTCCAATCCGTCGTGCTCACAACAGAGCCAGTTACCTTGTCTGTCGTTACTGTACGTGTCCAAGTCGCTGTTTGCACCTTGTCTGCTGGGGTTTGACCACCGGCACCGTGGTAGCGAACTGTCATGCTTACTTGTTTTGTTTCCTCAACTGAAACCGTTTTGTGTTTCAAGCGAATCACCACGTTTTGGTCATAGCTGCTATCAAGGTCAAACTTGGCTGGAAGCTGGTCTTTCGAAACCAATTCATAACCTTGGGCTAGGTAAGCATCCACGATTGAATTATACTTAGCTTCTGTGTCATTTGGAAGAGGAGTATCAGAGTTCCCACTTGTAAGCTCTTGCTTATCTTCCAGTGTGGTATTGGTTGTATCATCAATGATGGTATAGGTTACTTTTTGTTTGTCGGCCTTGTATTTAACCGTAACCTTGATGTCAGCCTGATCAGCAGTTACGTTTTCTGCGTCAACTTTAGCCTTATCTGGCGTGTAGCCATCAACAGTTGGAGAAACTACCTCTGGGAAGGTTCCAGTAGATGGTGTCCAATCCCCTGGTGTAGTAACCTTCGTCACTTCATCTGTTTTCACTTCTCTAGTGAAAGTCAAACTAGCTTTCTTCTCCGGAGCTGCAGGTGTATTATCATCCTCGTAGACGTAGTTAATCGTTTGCGTTACAGTTTTGGTTTCTGTAGAAGTTGACACTTTGTGTTTCAAGCGAATGACCACGTTTTGGTCCACGCTGCTGTCGGTGTCAAATTGGGCTGGCAATTCATCCTTAGAAGCCACTTCGTAACCTTGTGTTAAGTAGCCTGCGACTACGGTGTCGTATTTCGTTTGTGCTGCAGCTGGAAGAGCAGCACCAGACTCGCCTGTTGTCAATTCAACTTGATTTTCCAGAGTCTGACCGGTTGTCTCATCTACAACTGTGTAAGTAACTTTTTGCGTTTGGATTGTGTAATGTACATCCTTAACAATGTTTTCTTGAGTAACGGCTTCTGATGGAACCGTCTCAATGTCAACACTGTAGCCCGGAATCACTGGTGATGGCACAGCATCATAGTTGGCTTTATCGCTTGTCCAAGCTGTGGCAGAAACTTCTGTGCCTGTGATTTTATCTTTTGTTACTGTACGAGTCCAAGTCGCTGTTTGCACCTTGTCTTCTGGTGTCTGGTCACCGGCACCGTGGTAACGAACAGTCAAGTTTACATCCTTGCTTTCTTGGATATCAGTGGTACCATGCTTCAAGTGAACAACTACATTTTGATCGTGGCTACTGTCAAGGTCAAACTTAGCTGGAAGCTGGTCTTTCGAAACCAATTCATAACCTTGAGCTAGATAAGCATTCACCATTAAATCATATTTTTCTCGGGCACTAGCTGAAAGAGGAGTATCAGAGCCTCCGCTGGTAAGTACTTCCTTATCTTTCAGCGTTTTTTGAGCAGTGTCGTCAATGATGGTATAGGTTACTTTTTGCTTATCTGCTTTATAGGTAACCGTTTCTTCAATATCTGCGCTATCTCCCGTAATCTGTTCAACGGCTGCTACAGTTGCCTTATCTGGTGTATAACCATCAATCTTTGGAGAAACTACCTCTGGGAAGGTTCCGGTAGACGGGAACCAAGGACCCTTATAGACAATCTTATTAGTCACCAGATCCTTGTTGTTAATCCGATAGAACTTCAAAGTCTGAACCTTCGTATCCGCTGCCTCTGTGTTATCTTCATAAACATACTTGATGGTCTCTGTGACTGTCTTTGTTTCTTGAACTGCAGCTCCCTTATGACGTAGATGAACTTCAAAGGTTTGAAGATTTTCATTATAGGTTACACCATTTGTTGGATAATTGTCTGAAACAAGTTCATAATTTTGATCGGTATACGTCTTAATGGTTTCAGCTGTTCGATAAGGATCAGTCTGCCCATAAAAACCATTCAAATCCTTCGTTTCAAGAACTTTTCCTCCGTTAGTATCATCGTCAATATACGTAACTTTGGCACTAGATTTTTTGGCTGAATAGACATAATAAAATTCTTGGTCGTTGCTAGTGAATGGAATTTGTTTAGTAGTCTTTAACTGTGTACCATACGACGCGATTGCCGTATCAGCTGTTACAAGTGTGTAGCCTGTAATTGTTTTTGGATTAGCGTTATAATCAGGGGTTGGAGTGGCAGTTCCTCCTGCTGGATAACCATATTTATAGTCCTGAGTTTCAATTTCCTTGCCGTTTGTATCGACATAGTGTATTGTAATCTTCTTCTGACCCACAGCACGCGCAACGGATGGGGTTGTTTTTGCAGAAAGCTTTTCCTCTTTTATCTTTTTTATAGTACCATTGTCATCAACACTATAACTAAAACTCTTAGACCCTTCACCTAGAGCATTTTCAATTGATGAATCCGCAAAAGTAATCCGAGTTGAATGACCTGTACCTTGAATAACGTTAGCATCTTTTAAAATACTACTAACTTTTCTGTTAACCTCTTCTGTTCTATTAATTTCTTGATACTGATCGCCCATTTGAGCATAGTCGTCAGTTGGCCAAATATCATGATAGGTAGTAGCACCATTTCCTGTCATTTTTCCTAAATTAATAGCAACTGTGTAGGTCCCATCTCCATTATCAATAACAACCGAAGAGTTTTTACCTGCTTGTTTTAATGCCTTAACAATCTCTTCATCAGTTGAATTTGCTGGCAGTTCAACTAATTTGTTATCTGGGTCTGAATTGATGCTAATAGAAGTTGAAGTATCTCCTTTAACAAGATATTTTCCATCCTCACTAATTGCTAAAGTAGAAGTATATCTTTTAAGGTCTGGTTTGATACTAACAATTTTTGACCCATTACCTGGTTTTATACGATGGACAGAAATGATATCACCATTTGGAATTCCTGTTTGTCCAGAGTTGGTACCATCGCTTGACAATAAATTATTATAATAATTTGCATCCCCAGTTGAAGTGCCTATTTTTATTGAATTTGCTCTATCGCTACTTGCACTATTATAAACAGCAAAAGGCGCCTGTGCTTTCTCAAATGTTCTTGGTGTTGGTTTAAAAGTAAACTTATTGCCATTTATTTCTAAAATAATATTTTCATAACTTGATTTTGCTGTAAATTTCCCAATAGCCGCTGCCTTTTGAGTAACCGATACCGTCTTTTCAGTATTTTGAGGCATATCTTGGAAGCTTTGGTCTAAGGTGATTTCATAGGCAAGATTATTTGGGGCAGAATGTACAAATTTAATTGTTCCAACACCCTCGATACGTTCTGCTGTTCCAGAACCAAGGTTGGCATAATAAGCACCATAGGCATTATTTTCCAATTTGACTGGAATACGGAGAACATCACCTTTTTTCAGCGTCCCATCTTGTGTGATTTTAAAGTCCATTTGAACCTTGTCAAGGGAAACTTCTTGAGCAGGTAAGGGTTTTGTATCACCCGGATTCATAAGTGTTCCATCTTTAGTCGTAACCGTTACTGAAAAATTCGAGATTTGAGTTGGGTTTTGTTGCAAACTTCTGCGCGTACGTACCGGAGCAGTCGAACGAGGAGTAGCTGTTGTTTGCCCATCAGCAGACTTTTCAACCAGCTTAGACTCAACAGGTGCTGGAGTTTCTTTTACGACTGCTGTCGAGTTTGAAGGAGCTACGGATTTTTTGTCTGCTCCTTCCACTTCAGGGTCAGTTTTTGAAACTGACACTTTCTTTTCTGCTTGTTCAACAGTTGGTGCTGGACTAGTAGCTTTTTCTGTTCCCTTAACTTCTGTGGCTGAAGATACTTTCTCTGGCTCCACCACTGCTGATTGATCACTATTATTTTCTGATTTCACATCAGTTGTCGAGCTAGTCTCTACTAGACTGCTCAGATTGTTGTTTTCATCTGCTTGTACAGTGGGTGTGCCAAGCGCTACTCCATATATCGCCAAGCTAGCGATTGCAATCGAAACAAGTCCAACATTTTTCTTTCTTAGAGAAAATTTTTCATGTCTTCCCTTGTAAATTTTAAAACTTTTCACTTTCTATATTCCTTTCTAAGTTTGACATATGACTATTTTATTAGAGATGGACTTTTACAACCTCTACGCATAGAAAACCTCTATTCTACATTATACATTTTACCCCTTGATAATTCAACTGACACGATTATAATCCACCCACCTAATTTAATAAAAATCTTGATTTATATAGCTTTTAAGCGCATGCATTGATAAATATGTTATTATATCAAATACCCCCGCTCCCTATATTTTATCTATTTTTAAATATTGTATTTAAGCAAAAACATCTTCTTTCTATAAAGAAGATGTTTGTCAATATTCTACTCCTAAGTCGTATAAATCGTCGAAGCGGTCGCAATGGTGTGCCACTGGTTGGCTGTTGTGGCTGCAAAGTCTTTGTCTCCATAAAAATCGTTGAATGGTAGGATTTTGACTTCTAATTCTTCGATACGGTCAAGCTGACCTGCTAAATAAGCCTCGATGCGACTTTCTGCTCGCTTAATCCTTTGTAAGAGTCCACCCATACGGATATCGACCGTATCCAAGCCAAAGACCTTGTTTTCTTTCAGCCATTGGTGGCTAAAGAGGGCATGGAAGTGTTCAATTTGGCTTCTAAGTTTTGGTAATTCTTGTCTTGCGATTTCTTTCAGATTTTCTTTATCACCCGCTTGGTAGGCCTGACGAATGCGTCGTCCCACATCCACTTTACTACTTAAAATCTGGTTCAACTGGGCCTGAGTTTCAAAGAGATAGGCGTAAATTCCTGCTTTGTCTTTGATAGCAGCAAGGGTATCCGCAGCATGCGCAAAGTGTGGCTTGTCCTGTTCAGGTGTCATGTGCTGGTCAAGAATCGGGCAAAGAACATCCTGATAAAAGACATAGCGGTTGGGATTGATACCACTGAGATTGTCTGGTAGATCTGGCAAGAGGTTAGCTAGGTCAATCTGCATAAAGTCCTCAACCGATAGACCTGTATTGGTTTTGAAGTGTGCAGACAAACGATCTAGGTCGTTGCGGTAGCTAAGTTCTGCCCAGATTTGCAAGCTTGGTAGGATAGAGAACTGGGCTGTTTCCCCACCATTATCCCCCCAACCCGTCACGATGACTTCTTTGATGTCATTGGCACGACAGGCTTTATTGGCTTCAATAGCGATGAGACGGCTGAAATGGTTGTTAGGTGTGAAACCAATCCACTTCCAAGCACCGCCTGCAAAGGCGATATCTTGGCTAATCTTGTGGTGATTACGGAAATTGCGATTGTACTTTTCTTCACTGTCTTGATAATAATCCCAGTAAACCAAGGTCACACGGTCTTTGAGACGGTCTAGGTAGACACGAGTTTCCTCTGGAATTTCCACATCACGGTCGTACTGGCCATCTGCTGACATGAGTTTGAAGAACATATCACTCCACATCTGACAGTGGAAACCATACTTATCGGCAATGTCCAGTACGCGCTCCAAGTGTTGACACATGAGGAGACTACGGTCCACAACACCGTTCAAAATGAGGTAGCGCCCCAAACCAACCAAGTGAGCTTCGTCCATCCCGATATTGACCTTGCGTGTCTGCAGTTTAGACAGAGTGGCAAACATGCCATCAATCAGGTCATAAACCTTTTCTTCGCCAATAAGGAGAATATCCTCCACATCACGGAGTTCTTGCACTTCCTTAACGCTCCATTTGACGAAGGCCGACAAGTGGGCCAAGGTCTGGATACAAGGCACAAAGGTCATATCAAACTGCTGGGCATGGGCTTCGATTTCCTGCAACTCCTCTGCTGAATAGGCTCCACGGAAGTAACCAAAGTATGGTTGTCCCTCAATCTGGTAGGTATCTTCCATGTAGAGCTCAAAAGTTGAGTAGCCCATGAGAGCCAAGACCTCAATTATCTGCTTGGCAGAAGCGACATTCAAAACTGCATTGCGCGAACAGTCTGCCATGTAGGCTAAATCTTCATAAGCCGCCTGCTCCTCAATCGCTACCTTATCACCTTCTCCTAGAGCTGTTGCCAACAAGGACAAGGCGCGGTAGAGTTGATGGGGTTTGCGATAAGTCAGGTGATAGTGTCCACCCTCACCCTTGAGAGAGATAGAGGCTTGGTCAGACTGAGTGACTGTTACCTCCACATCTGGTAAAGAAATATGCTTTGTCAGCAAGTCGATTGCCTGAGTTTGTTTGGGACTAAGTCCTGTAAATCTTACCATTGGTTTTCCTCCTGTAGCCAGTTGACAAGGGCACCGTAGAGATTGGCATCTGCGTGATAGGTGCAGGCTTGGATAACAGGTGCGACCGTGTATTCTTCGTAGTTTTTGACAAATTCATCAACAGCTTTTTTGACGCCTTGGATAAAGTCTGGGTTTTGACTGATGGAGCCACCCAGACTAATGACATCTGGATCGATGAGATACTGGATATTGAGCAAGCCTTGAGCCAGATTACGGTTCATGCGCAAAATAGCTTCTTGGCAAAGGGCATTTCCTGCTGCAGCTTCTTGGTAAATCTTGCGTCCGTCCCAGTCAGTCTGACCAGATTTTTCAATCACGTATCGCACCATATTTCCAGTTGACGCTAGTTGCGACCAGTTGTTGAGTTTTTCAGCTGGTGCAATAGTTGTCATGTAGCCAAACTCTCCCCCCAAGCCGTGGCGACCTCGGTGAAGCTTGCCATTGATAATCATGGCACCACCAATTCCAGTCCCAATCACGACACAGGCTGCATTTTCAATTTCTGGGTGAGCCAACAATTCACTTAGTCCAACGCAGTTGGCATCATTTTCTAGATGGACAGGGAGTTGATGATGAGCAAGGGCCTCATACCAAGAAAAGCCATGGATGTAAGGCACGGCACTGATTCCCTCAATCACACCTATTTCTTGATTGACCGCGCCTGGAACGCTCATAGCAATGCCCTTATAATCTTGTTCTGCCAAGCGTTGGTCTAGCCAAGTCAGTAAATCCTCCAAACTTTCTGGTGTTGGAGTACTTGTCTTATCTAGTATTTTTCCATCAGGAGTTAGACTAGCAAACTTAATCCCAGTCCCTCCGATATCAATGGTTGCAATGGTCATTGTTCTTTACCGTAAAAAGGGGCGAATCAGCAGTTAGTCCTTACTCTTTCGCCCCTCCTTTCTATCTCATAGTATTAGTTATCAAACACTTTAAAACTGTTAAATGTCTTCTTTTTTGATCAATTCTGTGCGAATTTCTTGTGGTGCTAAGAGTCCTGAATGAACTGGATATGGTCGCTCAAGTAAGTCAAGAATGGTTTGTTGGTGTTCTGAAATACGCACATTTTCTTGACTCATATTGTAGTAACGGAGTACATATCCTTCTTCATTTTCCGCTACTTTAAAGGCTGTTGGGCAAACTTGTGGTAAGCTGAGTGCCGCATGACTCAAGAGGCTACCAGTCGCAGCAACACTTCCTTCTTGTTTAGCAACTTGAAGACTAGTGAATGGTGTTTGGAAGGCTTTGGCACGACGGAAGGCTGAGAAGCGTTCCCCTGCTTGGTGGCATTCAAGTGCAAACTCGACTTCAAACTCGCGCAAGCACTGAGCCTCTGGTGTTGGGAAGTAACCCCAGTCACCTAGCTCACCTGAGGCACGAAGAATGGTCACAGCAATGGTATCGTCTCCAAGGATTTCATACTCGTGCAGTCCTTTATTGCCCACCGTCACTCCTTTTTCATCATCATAAAGGCTGACAAAGGCTTGTTGGTGTTGTGGATTTTCAGGATTTTCCCAAGAAGCAGCTGGTTTGTTTGGTCGTGTCACCACCTCATAGATGCTTTCAGAGTCATTGCTTGGACGCGTGTTATGTGTCTTAACCAAGAGACGGATACGGTGGTCCTTGGCTGTGTTAGTAAAGCGAGTCTTGAAGCGAATTTGTGGATTGTCAACAAAGACAGTCATCTCTGTTTCCAGAGGAAGGGTTGTCAATTCTTCTGAGCGCCCAGCTTCACGCGTCATAAACTCGATGATACCTCTCTGCTCCGCATCCAATTTTTCGTCTGCACTTACTGGAATTGTCAATTCATGCTTGAGCAAGATTTTAGCAAAACGAGCTGTATTTTCCAAGACTTCATAGTCTTTGAGTTCTGCGTAGATAGGCTCTGTTCCTTTTGGTTGGAAGTAGATGTACTCATTTCCGATGTCACCACGATCTTCAAAGCGAATAACATCCTCATAAGCTTCATGAGTTGTCTTGTCGTAGACCGTGATGTTTTCGTCCACACTTACCGTTACAAATGGCGTATCAATCACTCCATTTTGGTAAATACCGTCACGGTGTTCTTGTTCTCCTTCAAGCAATTGGAAGGTTGTCCAAGAAAGTGGTGCCAGATGAACAGGCACTGTCACGCGCACTTGTCGAGCGATACGAGCCTGACGGAACTTGTCTTTTGGCAAATCATACTCAAAATTAGCTCCCAAATCTTCGATTTTCGCTTCTACAGCATGTCCTTCCAAGTCTTCGACACGGTAGCTTGGCAAGGTCAAGGCTGCCATCTTCTTATAGCCTTCTGTTGGGTGCAATTCTTTGAAATCACAAGTCGCCACATCAATCACTGTGCTGACAGTGTCAACCTTGTCATGCAAGCCTGTGTTAATGACGGTAAAGAGATGGTCGCTTTGCGCTTCGTGAGTTGCGATTTTGCCCTTCCACTCGTTGAGAAGGTTGGTCTTAACGAAATTTCCAACTTGGTTAACCTTGGCAAAACGTGTCTCCATCTCACGGTGAACCTCGTCCACGCTACAGCCACAGATACTGTCATGTGGCGCATTTTGTAGAAGGACTTTCCAAGCATAGGTCAACTGGTCCTTATGGTTGTGCCCGCCAGTGATGACAGTCAATGGCTCCACTACTTGTTCTAGGAGATTGCTATTTTCTTGGAAGGATTGTTTGAGGTAAATGCGTGATGAGGAAGTGTTGGCAAGCGTGTACCA
>ERZ772935.882-NODE-882-length-11749-cov-9.005558_pt1 | contig 11749 bp, 11 predicted proteins | sample MGYA00511683_ERZ772935 | MGnify/ENA primary metagenome ERZ772935 (study PRJEB29015, sample SAMEA2738086) | human oral metagenome | biome: human oral; feature: human-associated habitat; material: saliva | place: China | collected 2228 ...
TGTCCGATGTGATTCAGCCGTCTGAAAATGCGGTTTGAACACTGTCAAACACCTTTCAGACGGCCTTTCATTAAGATTTTTGCGGACGATAGTCTTTGAATTCTTCCAGGAAGTTTTTCAGCATATCGTGGCCATGTTCGGTCAGCAGGGCTTCGGGGTGGAACTGTACGCCTTCGACGGCATATTCTTTGTGGCGTACGCCCATGATTTCGCCGTCTTCCGTCCATGCGGTAATTTCGAGGCAGTCGGGCAGGGTGGCGCGGTCGATGGCCAGGCTGTGGTAGCGCGTGCAGTTGACCGGATTGGGCAGGTCTTTAAACATGCCTGTGCCGTGATGGAAAACGGGGGAGACTTTGCCGTGCATCATTGTTTGCGCGCGCACGACATTGCCGCCGAACGCTTCTCCCATGGTTTGATGGCCGAGACACACGCCCATGACGGGCAGCCTGCCGGCAAAGTGCTGCATGGCTGCAACAGAAATGCCTGCTTCTTTAGGGGAACAAGGGCCGGGGCCGATGACCAGATATTGCGGTTTTAGGGCTTCGATTTCTTCGATGGTGATTTCATCGTTGCAGCGAACCAAAACTTCCTGCCCCAATTCGGCAAAGTATTGGACGATGTTGTAGGTGAAGCTGTCGTAATTATCAATGAATAAAAGCATTTGCAAACCTTTAATGACATTTTGGCAGACAGGGTAAGGCCTGCCAAAAGTGTAAAAATCGTTTATGTTTGCATAATATCACAATCTTTACTGAAAGGCCGTCTGAAACGGCGGATAAGACAAAACAGCTAAAAAATGCTATGCTTTACGCTTTGAACCTAATCTGTTTGAAGTGATGAAAAAGTATCTTATCCCGACTGCCGCCGTTGTTGTCGCCGCTGCGCTCGGCACACCTTATTATCTTGGTGTCAAAGCGGAAGAAAGCCTGACCGAGCAACAAAAGCTGTTGCAAGAATCCGGTTTCCTGACCGTTGAGTCCCATCAATACGATCGCGGCTGGTTCAGTTCAACCGAGACGACCGTCATCCGCCTCAAGCCGACCCTGCTTCAAAATACGCAAAAATACCTGCCGGACAATTTGAAAACCGTCCTGCAAGAGCCGATTACGGTCATCAACCACGTGACACACGGCCCATTCGCAGGCGGTTTCGGCACGCGCGCCCATGTGGAAACCGAATTCCAATACCATCCGGAAACCAAAAAAGTTTTGGACCGCTTCTTCGGCCAGCAAACGCCGTTGACCATGACCAATACGGTTTACCTTTCCGGCGACGGCAAACTCAGCCTCAATATTCCCGCCTTTGATTATGAAGAGCTTTCCGGTATCAAGCTCAACTGGAAAGGCTTTAGCGGCAATACCGATTACAGCCAAGGCTTCAAAAGCTATCGTCACGATTATCTTGCGCCGTCTTTGCAAGTCAAATTGGCCGACAAAGGTGATGTGTCTTTGGAAAACCTGCGCTTCCAATCCGAAACGGAAGACGGCCTGACCAAACTTGCTTTGGGTAAGAGCAGCATTACGCTGGATAAATTCCTGCTGCAATGGAAAGAAAATATCGATTACAACGTTAAGTTGAACGAATTGGTCAACCTTGTGACTAACCTGCAAATCGGTGCATTCATCAATCCGACCGGCACGATTGCTCCGTCTAAAATCGAAGTCAACAAACTGCGTTTCGATACCCAGACCAGCGAAGTCGATAAATTCATCAACAGTGAAGGCCGCTTCCAATTTGAAAGCCTGACTTATGGCGAAGACAAATACGGTCCTCTGGATATCAATGTTGCTGCCGAGCATTTGGACGCCGCATCACTTCTGGCATTGAAAAACAAAATTGCCGAAGTGTCCGTGAAGAAAATGAGCGAAGAAGAAATTCAGGCTTCCTTGATTCAGACGGCCAAAAACGAGGCTTCAGGCCTGTTTACCAACAATCCGGTTTTGAACGTCAAAACTTTCAAATTTACCATGCCTAATGGTGATGTCGATGTCAGCGGCAAGCTTGCCTTTAAAGGTTTGACGGCCAAAGACCTCAACAGCTTGGGCGATATGCTGAAAAAAACCGAAGCCGACTTCAATATGAGCGTACCGCAAAAATTGTTGGAGCAGCTCGCCGTCAACCAAGCAAGCAGCCTGTTTAGCGTCAATGCCGAAGATGAAGCCGCAGGTCGTGCCAGCATCGACGATATCAACGAGACCTTGCGCCTGATGGTAGACAGCACCATTAAAAGCATGGCAAGTGAGAAATATCTGACCTTAGAAAACGATAATGTCAAAACCCATCTGACTCTGCAAAACAGCGAGTTGAAATTAAACGGAAAAGTCCTTCAAAGCGACCCGGAACCCGAGTTCGACGAATCAGACTTTCCCAATAACTAATCCTCAATCACACAAACAGCGGTTTTAACTTCTCTGAAGTTAAAACCGCAAATCAACCCACAATCAAAAAGGAAACCCATGTTCCGTACCATGCTCGGCGGCAAAATCCACCGTGCCACCGTTACCGAAGCCGACCTGAACTACGTCGGCAGCATTACCATTGACCAAGACCTGCTGGATGCGGCAGGTATTTGCGTTAACGAAAAAGTCGCCATCGTCAACAATAACAACGGCGAACGCCTTGAAACCTACACCATTCCCGGCGAACGCGGCAGCGGCGTCGTTTGCCTCAATGGCGCGGCCGCGCGTTTGGTTCAAAAAGGCGACATCGTGATTATCATGTCTTACGTCATGTTGTCCGAACCCGAAATTGCAGCGCATGAGCCGAAAGTTGTCCTCGTCGATGAGAACAATAAAATCCGCGACGTGATTTCTTATGAGCCGCCGCACACCGTGTTGTAATATTCAAACAAAGGCCGTCTGAAACGTTTCAGACGGCCTGTTTCCCAAATTCAACTTATCTGAAAGGCTTTGCCGTGAATATCCAAATCAACAACATCACCGTCAGCAACGATGCGCCCTTTACCCTTTTCGGCGGCATCAATGTCCTTGAAGACCTCGACTCTACGCTGAAAGCCTGTGAGCAATACGTTAAAGTAACCGATAAACTCGGCATCCCTTACGTGTTCAAAGCCTCTTTCGACAAGGCAAACCGCTCTTCCATCCACTCTTTCCGCGGTGTGGGTTTGGACGAAGGCATGAAGATTTTTCAAGCGGTGAAACGCGAGTTTAACGTTCCCGTGATTACCGACGTTCACGAGCCTTACCAATGCCAGCCGGTTGCCGAAGTCTGCGATGTCATCCAGCTGCCTGCCTTCTTGGCACGCCAAACCGATTTGGTGGTGGCTATGGCGAAAACCGGCAATGTCATCAACATCAAAAAGCCGCAATTCCTCAGCCCGTCTCAAATGAAAAACATTGTGGAGAAATTCCAAGAAGCAGGCAATGAGCAAATCATTTTGTGTGAACGCGGCGCAAATTTCGGCTACGACAATTTGGTGGTCGATATGCTCGGCTTTGGCGTGATGAAAAAAACGTGTAACAATCTGCCCGTTATTTTTGACGTCACCCATTCCCTGCAAACACGCGAATCCGGTGCCGCAGCATCTGGCGGACGTCGCGCCCAAGTATTGGACTTGGCACTTGCCGGTATGGCAACCCGATTGGCCGGTTTGTTCCTCGAATCCCATGCCAATCCCGACCAAGCTAAATGCGATGGACCAAGCGCATTGCCGCTTGCCCAATTGGAAGACTTCCTGACCCGTGTTAAAGCAATCGATGAAACCGTGAAATCGTTTGCGCCTATGGATATTCGTTAAGGGCAAATAAGTTAAAAGGCCGTCTGAAAGCATTTTCAGACGGCCTTTTTATCGGCGTTACTGTCCGCGTAAAAACAACGCATCCAATTCTTTTAAAGTCAGTTTGACCCATGTCGGACGGCCGTGATTGCACTGGTTGCTGCGCGGCGTGTTTTCCATATCGCGCAGGAGCGCATTCATTTCCGGCAGGGTAAGCTGGCGGCCGGCGCGGACGGAGCCGTGGCAGGACATGGTGGCGAGGATGTGGTTTTCGTGTTCCTCGATGGTTTGGCTGCTGCCGACTTGGGCGAGTTCGCCCAAAACATCTTTGGCCAGCGAAACGACGTCGGCTTTGCCGAGCATGGCGGGAACTGCGCGGACAGCAAGGGTATTGCCGCCCATGTCGGACAATTCCAAGCCAAAGCCTGCCAGCGTTTCGGCATGATCGGCAAGGGCGGCGCATTCTTCGTGGGACGCGGCAAAGGTTACGGGAATAAGCAGGCGCTGGCTTTGCAGGTTGCCGTTTTCCTGACGTTGGCGTTTCATTTTCTCGTAGTTGACGCGTTCGGCGGCAGCGTGCATATCGATGAGCAACAGGCTGTCTTCGGCTTGGGCAAGGATGTAGATGCCTAATAATTGGGCAATGGCAAAACCGAGCGGCGGCAGTTCGGATTGGGATGGAAGGCCGTCTGAAAGCGGCGTTTCTGTTTTTTGGGTAGGCATTTCAGACGGCATATTGCCGAAACGTGCCTGCTCGAATTGGCTCAACTCAAGGTCGATGTCGTCGGTTTTTTTGTAGAGCTCGGCATAAGTATTCATGGCCGCGCGGCTTTCGCGCAGGGATAGGCTGCGTTGCTGCGGCGCACGCGCGGCTTGGTAAGGCATGGGCGCGGTTTTGCCTGATGAACCAAAGGCATTGCGTGTATCAGGTTTGTTGCCTGTCGGGTAGTTGGATGCGCTATCAAATAGATTTTCGCTGTCGTTTTCAGACGGCATTGGTGCAGGAGTAAGGCCGGTAATGTCATGCAACACTTCGCCTGCATTGCTGATGCTTTCGGTCAGGTCGGCGCGTGTGTCGGCAAGGGCTTTGTTGAGCGTGTGGAATACAAGTTGGTGTACTTGCTGGCTGTCGCGGAAGCGGATTTCGGTTTTGGTCGGGTGGACGTTGACATCCACGGCTTCGGGCGGCAGGTCGAGAAAGAGGACGAAAGCAGGCGTCAGCGCGTTGTGCAATACGTCGCGGTATGCCTGCTTGACGGCATGGAGCATGACTTTGTCGCGGACAAAACGATGGTTGACGAAGCAGTATTGTTTGTCGGTTTTGCCTTTGGCGAAAGTCGGCTTGGCAATCGCGCCATAGAGCCTTAGCGCGCCATTTCCGCTGTCAATTTCCAATGAGGCCGTCTGAAAATCATCGCCGACAATGGCGGCAATACGTTCATGCAGGCTTTGTGCAGGCAGTTTGAATACTGGTTTGCCGTCGCGTTTGAGTGAGAAGGCGATGTGCGGATGCGCCAGCGCGAGGCGTTCGAGCATGGTGGCGCAGTGGGCGTATTCGGTGTTTTCGGATTTGAGGAACTTGCGCCGCGCGGGGGTGTTGAAGAAGAGTTCGGCGGCTTCGATGGTGGTGCCGACAGGATGGGCGGCGGCAGTGGGGCTGCTGAGTTTGCTGTCTTCTGCTTTGACTTGGGTCGCGTGCGCGCTGCCGTCTTGACGGCTGGTCAGGGTCAGGCGGCTGACGGAGGCGATACTGGCCAAGCCTTCGCCGCGAAAGCCCATGCTGGCGACGTGTTCCAAATCGTTTAAGGTTTTGATTTTGCTGGTGGCGTGGCGGTGGAGCGCGAGTTCGATGTCGTCTGGGTGGATGCCGAGGCCGTTGTCGCTGACGCGGATGAGGCGGATGCCGCCGCCCGCCAGCTCGACTTCAATTGCCGTCGCGCCTGCGTCTATGCTGTTTTCGACGATTTCTTTGAGGGCGTTGGCGGGGCGTTCGACCACTTCGCCGGCGGCGATTTGGTTGACGAGGTGGTCGGGCAGGGCGGCGATTCGGGACATGGGTTTCTTCCGTTTTCAAACTGGCGGGTATTATAGCAAAAGGTCGTCTGAAAACCGGAATCGGGATTTCAGACGACCTTTTGAAATTTAACTGCCGTTTTACAGAATACTTGTAGCCTTACTTTGTCTTATTTGAGATTCTCCAACAGTTTTTCCCCATCAGTAATCTGAGATAATGTTTGGGCAAAAGGAAAAGAACGTCCCAAAATGGATTTAACCTGTCTTGCTTTGATTGGATTTTGACTTAAATCGACAAAATGTTCCAGTTTTTGAAAAAATGTTTTATTATCAACACCATAATGATGAGTTTTCTCTACGATTCCTGTTGCTTGACCATATGCAACAATTCCTTGTCCGGAGGCGTATAGGAATACATAGTCTCCTTTTTTAATCCGACAGATTTTTTCTTTGTAGCCATCTTCAAATGCAGCAGCTACTTGGTTTGTCATTATGAAATTATGGTCTTCCAGGTCGTTGGCACTATTAGTATTTAATAAGAAATATCGTGTTGTAGTTGAATTATCAAATTCTTCGTCTTTTTGTTTGTCAATCATTCGTTTGTTCTCCCAGTCTTGAATAATGAATTCTTGAATTAAATCATTGATGATGTCTTGGCGGGTAGTTTCCCAAGCATCGGCAAGCTCTTGCAAAATCAAATCATCTTTAATGGATAAACGTAAACTCAACGTAATCTTATTTTGATTTCGTTGGTTATATATTTCTGTACGGCGGTCGATATAGCTATTGGGCATAATTATATCCTTTTGTTTTAGAGTTAAATAAAATATTAGGAGGAGAATATCCTTTTTGATGATGAGTATTATGTTATATTTGTATTTTAAATACAATAAAAATTATTCTTGAATTATTCTATAATTATTATATTAATTGTTTTATTTTAAATAAATTATAGTAATAATTTTCATGGGAGGTTGGCTGAATCAGGTAATTTATAGCAAAAGGTCGTCTGAAAACCGGAATCGGGATTTCAGACGACCTTTTGATAAGACGGGCGGTTTATTTGTTTTCTGCTTCTTCAAAGCCGACGACTTCCAAGCCGAAGCCGGTCAGGCCGGTGAAGGCGGAAGGCTGGCCTAACACGCGCAGTTTGCCGACGTTGAGGCCGGCGAGGATTTGTGCGCCGATGCCATAGCTTTTGCTGTCCCATTTGTAGGCTTGGTTGGCGCCTTTGGGCAGGGTGCGGTCGAGCAGGGTGGCGCCGTCTTCGGTGCGGTGCAGGAGGATGACGACGCCGCTGTCGGCTTGCTGGATGCGCTCAAGGGCTTTGGGCAGCGACCAGGAATGGCGCGGGTTGGCTTGGATGAAGTCCATGACGCTGAAGGGTTCGTGTACGCGGACGAGGGTCTCGGTGTCGGCGGTGGGCTTGCCTTTAACGAGGGCAAGGTGGGTTTCGCCGGAGAGTTTGTCGACGTAAACGTGTTGCTGGAATTCGCCCCACGGGGTTTGTACGGGGGCGTTGCCCATGTCTTCGAGCAGGCTTTCGGTGCGGCTGCGGTATTCGATAAGGTCGGTAATCGTGCCGATTTTGAGGCCGTGTTCTTCGGCGAACTTCATCAGTTCGGGCATACGCGCCATGGTGCCGTCGTCGTTGATGATTTCGCAGATGACGGCGGCGGGGATGAGTCCGTTCATTTGTGCCAAGTCGACGCCGGCTTCGGTGTGTCCGGCGCGTACTAGGACGCCGCCTTTTTGCGCACGCAAGGGGAAAATATGACCGGGTTGGACGATGTCTTCGGGTTTGGCGGTCGGGGAAACGGCGGTTTGGATGGTCAGGGCTCGGTCGGCGGCGGAAATGCCGGTGGTGATGCCTTGCGCCGCTTCGATGGAAACGGTGAAGTTGGTGCCGTATTGCGCGCCGTTTTTCTGGGTCATCATGGGCAGGCCGAGCCGCTCGACCATGCTGCCTTCCATCGGCAGGCAAACCAGTCCGCGCGCGTGTTTGATCATGAAGTTGATGGCTTCGGGGGTAACGAACTGCGCCGCCATCAGCAAATCGCCTTCGTTTTCGCGGTCTTCCGCGTCGGTGATGATGACCATTTTGCCGGCTTTGATGTCGGCGAGGATTTCGGGGATGGAGGAAATATGGGGCATGGTGCGTCTTTCTTGATGGTCGGGTTGGGCTGTGGCGTGTTCTTGATCCAGCCACATGGCGGGCATTTGCGCCGCCTGTTCGATTTTTCGGGCTTTTTTCTCGCCGAAAGATTTGTTTTTCAGAAGGGCGGACAATTCGCCTTGGTTGATGGCGATGGCTTCGGCAAAACGGGTTTGCTGGCCGCCGTATTTGTCCGCTATCCATTGCCGCAGGTTGCGGCGGCGCAGGTCGGTGGTGTTCATGATGTGTTGCGTGGCTGAAAGGATGTAGGCGATTGTAGTCTTGTCTTTACCAAAAGGCAAACTGTGTTTGATGGCGGATTTTTATTACCTTTTGGTAATGTTTCGACGGGGGTCGTCTGAAAACAAAAATGGCGTTTTCAGACGACCTTTGCTTGAAATCTGAACATTTGAAAGAATATGGGCGTTATAGTGGATTAAAATAAAAATGAGACAAGGCGGCAACGCCCGCCGTGTACGGGTAGTACATAAGGGCGTTGGCAACGCCGTATCATTGCAATTTTAATCCACTATAAGTTTAACGCAACCGAAAAGGGTCTAACCTGATGAAAATGGTTTACCGATTGATTTTAATATCTGTTTTTTGCGCAGTCGCAGCGGCGGGCGGCTGGTTTTATGCCCAGCACCGCAACGACAGCGCCCATGAAGCGATTTCGCGCGAAGGCGTTTTGATGCAGATTAAGCAGATGAACCGCTTGGAAAGCACGGCTTTTTACATTGACACCATCATCCGCACCGAGAAAAAAGGCGACTGGCGCAGATTGTGGCAGGACTCGCAAAGCGGCCTGTTTATCGTGCGCGGCAAAGTGTTGGCGGGCTTGGATTTGGACAAACTTCACGCCGACAACGTCAATATCGTGGACGGAAAAGTCCTCATCAGCCTGCCGCCCGTAGAAATCCTCAGCGTCGATTTGGAAAATATCGAGGTGTACGATATCCAAACCGGCTCGTTCAATCTTTTGCCCGTGGATAAGGCTGTGTTCAAAACCGTGCAGGACGAAGCCAAAAAACAAGTCCTCGCCAGCGCGTGCAAAGCCCAGATTTTGGATCACGCCAACCGCCAGGCGCAAACGCAGCTTGAAAACCTGTTTGCCCTGACGCAGACGCAGGTATCGGTTTATCCGGCGGCAGTGGGGCAGTGTAAATAGCGGCAGCGCAAAACAAGGCTTAGGCGCCGAGTACAAACAAGGTCGTCTGAAAACGAAAGTAGTGGGTTTGCCAAATCGTTTTCAGACGACCTTTTGTTCAGCGTCGATACGCTTCACATCAAGCGCGCGTGTGCATCATCCAAACGTTAAAGATAGTCGCCGATATTCGGGCTTCTGCCGAACACGGCTTCATGCGCCTGACTGATGGTCAGCCGGTTGAACATCAGCCGCTGGGTTTGGTCGCCGTCGATAATCCTTACCCTGCCTTCCAATTTCGGCGCGTCGTGGTGGAAAGTATTTTTAAACGCAAGCCAGCGGTCGGTTTGCAGGTGGACGACGGCAAACATATCGTGCGAAATATTCACGCCGACGCTGATGAGTTTCGTCGAAGCCTGAAGGCAGAAACTGCTGTCGCCGAACAGGCACAGCCCCTCGTTTTCGGCATAGCGGAACAGCTCGATTTTCACCGCATCGGGTTCGGCAAATATGGTGCAAAACAGCCGCTCAAACAGCGACGGCTGCGCCACGCCTTCGCTCAACATACCGTAAAGCCCCGCCAGCCAATCGACATAGCCGAGAAACGAAAAACGGTAGTTTTGCATGATGGCTTCGATGCGGCTCGGATCGCGCTTGCTGATCAGGCGCACAAACTCAAACCCGACCTCCGGCAGCCGCGCCCGAACGGCCTCATGCAGACGGTGGGCAAACAGGTTTTTATGGTTGTGCGGATTGCGCAGGATGCCGAGGAATTTCAGCCGCAATATCCGCCACAATGCTTCGGGAACTTTGACCGTATCGGTTTCGCCCGTTTTCAGACGGCATTCGGGCAACGTGCGCAGATGGTTGCAGGCTTCTTCGTAGCCGCTTTCGTGGCGGTTGAACCAGCTTTCCAAATTGTACTGGTTGGCGGTGTTTTCCACGAAAGTCAGCGTGTAGAGGTTTTTCGCCGCCAGATTGCCGATGATGTTGACACTCGCCGCCGCACCGCGATTTTCGCTCCCGCCGCGACCCTTGTCGCCGGAGCGGGAGCGTCGGGCGGCAGCCGGTTCGCGGAACATGGACAAAGGCAGCTTGTAAACATTCTGATTCTGCGGGCTGACCTGCGGATTGTGCGCGTGCTGCCGCTGCTCGGTCTGGGCGATATAGTGGTGTTCCTTGGTCGGATTCGCCGTCAACAGCGCATAAGGCTTTTCGCCGCATTCGGAAAATTCGCAATCACTGAGGATAAAGGCTTGTCGGGTCATGGTGTCGGAGGAGGCCGTCTGAATGTGCCGATTATAGTTGATGGGGAGCTAAGGGGGATTATACGGAATGATGCTTCTGCTTGCAGAATACGCCGATAGAATGCCGATAGTAGGAATCCAAAAAACACTTCGCCGCCGTCATTCCCGCGCAGGCGGGAATGACATCAATTAGTTTGGTTTCTTATGAAAAAAATGTATAAAGGCCGTCTGAAAAAATTTCAGACGGCCTTTTACTACTTACCGAATATCGAGAAAGTGATTTTAAGACCTATCGTTTGACATATTGTTAATTAATAGGTGTAACTGCCTTTTCAACAGATCTGAGATTATCGGTACATTGATAATCTTCAGAAATCAAATACCGCGCACATCCTCCAAAGCCACCGTATTGTAAGCATTGCCTTTTCTTACCTTCAAATTTTTCTACGGAGGAATATCCCCATGCTTGGCAACGTTTGAGGGCATTTTGCATTGCTCTATTGCTATCGATAATTGCTTGTTGAAATTCTCCTAATTCATAACTTAAGGTTACAATACCATCAGCTTTACTTCCTCCGGTCGGAGCTGGTGTAACTTGTGTTGCACAAGCAGTAACCCCTAATAGAGTTATTATATAAGCAACAGATTTCATTAGTAAAATCTCCAAATTTAATTAAGTAAGACGAATGACAGAATGGCTACTTTTCTGCTAAAGTGTTAGACATTTTAAAATATCTTAACTTTTCTTTTCCACCAACAAAAAGTGAAGCAACTAACCAAAAAGTGAAGGCAAGAGCAATATGCAAATTTATGGAAAATTACGCCAATTGAGAAAAGCTAATCATTTATCCCAAGAAGAACTGGCTTTGAAATTGAATATGTCACCAAATGGATATGCAAAAATTGAGAGAGGAGAGACTAGATTGAATATTCCTCGTTTGGAGCAAATTGCAGAAGTTTTTGATATGGATATTTTTGAATTGATGCAAATTGATGAGCAGAAATTAGTATATCAAGTTAACAAAAATGGTAATAATAACAATAATGTTGCATTTAACGGGATATCTCAAGATATAGCCACTGAGATAGATAAGTTGAAATTGATTATTGGGCATAAAGACGAGTTGTTGGTTCAAAAACAGCGTGAGATTGAACATTTAAATAAAGTGATAGCTTTATTGGAAGCTGAGAATCATTCAGAAACGGATGCCTAAAATTAGGTTTTACAATTTAAGATATTTTCCTTATAAAAAATCATTATCGTCATTCCTACCTGCGCGTGAATGATGGCGGGCTGGTAGTATTCATACGCAAAAAGGTCGTCTGAAAACGAATATAGCAGAATCCGCTAAATCGTTTTCAGACGACCTTTTCTTTAAAGCCGAATCAAATCAGCCTGCCGGTTAACCCAAAGCTTTTCTTGCGCCGGCAAAGAGGCGGTACCAGCCGGACAA
>ERZ772935.889-NODE-889-length-11699-cov-3.420903_pt1 | contig 11699 bp, 9 predicted proteins | sample MGYA00511683_ERZ772935 | MGnify/ENA primary metagenome ERZ772935 (study PRJEB29015, sample SAMEA2738086) | human oral metagenome | biome: human oral; feature: human-associated habitat; material: saliva | place: China | collected 2228 ...
AAATTATCTTACTCAATGTGTAAAAGGTAATTTTAAAGATATGAAAATAGTTCTTGATACTGCTAATGGTGCGGCGTTCGAGACCGCTCATATAGTTTATGAGGCGCTTGGAGCAGAAATTACAGTGCTTAGTGATAGTCCAGACGGAGTTAACATTAATGATGGCTGTGGCTCTACACATCCTGAGAATTTGCAGCAGAAAGTCGTAGAGCTAGGTGCAGATGTTGGATTTGCATATGATGGAGATGCGGACAGACTCATCGTTGTGGATGAACAGGGAAGAATAATAGATGGAGATAGAGTGCTCTGCATATGCGGAAAATATCTAAAGTCTAAAGGGCTTCTTGCAACAGATAAAATCACAGCTACTGTTATGAGTAATATCGGACTTCATAAACACCTAAAGGAGTATGGAATCGGTGTCGATGTGACCAAAGTCGGTGATAGATATGTTCTAGAGTCCATGAGAGAGACAGGCTCTGTGCTAGGTGGAGAGCAGTCTGGGCACATGATATTCTTGAACTACACGACGACTGGGGATGGTGTATTATCGTCGCTGCAGTTCATGAAAGCTTATCTTGATTCTGGAAAAAAGCTCAGTGAGCTCAGAGACGAGATACAGATTTATCCACAAGCACTAGTCAATGCTAGGGTGGATAATGCTTTCAAGGCGACGGCTCTAGAGGATGGTGAAGTTAAGGAGTTCATCGCTGATATTGAGGCGAAAATGGAGGGCACAGGTAGAGTTCTAATCAGGCCTTCCGGAACCGAGCCACTGATCAGAGTCATGCTAGAAGGTGAGGACATCGATGAAATTCAGGGATATGCGAAGCAGGTGGCAGCACTTATATCTGATAAATTTGGCAAGTGATTAGTGAATAAGCTGTATGGCAAAACAAACCGCCATGACAACACATAGCGGGAATTTTAGTTTTGTTAAAATAAAAGAGAGCGAATCGTTATAGCAACTACGGGGAACTGTGGATTGGCTATTTGAAATAATATATTTGGAGGAAACAATATGTGCGGAATCGTAGGTTATGTAGGTAATGAAGCTCCTCAGGGCATCATTATCGAAGGACTTAAGAAGTTAGAGTACAGAGGTTATGACTCGGCAGGTATCGCTGTCGTAAATGATGGCAAAATTAAGCTGAGAAAGCACGTTGGTGAAATCGTAAATCTAGAGAAGCTAATTGGAAATGAAAATCTAGGTGGTCATGTGGGAATTGGACACACAAGGTGGGCAACTCACGGTGCACCATCTGATGTAAACTCACATCCTCATATGAGCAATGACAACAGAATTGCACTTGTTCATAATGGAACAGTTGAGAATTATGTGGAAATCAGAGAGCAGCTTGAGAAAGAGGGATTCACTTTTAAGAGTGATACGGATTCCGAGGTTGCTGCTGTTCTATTCGGTAAATACTACAACGAGCTCGGTGACCTAAAGGCTACTATGGACAAGGTAACTCACGAGATGACAGGAACTTTTGCACTCGCTGCAATCGCTGAGGATCAGCCGGAAAAATTCGTAGCTTATAGAAAGAACGCTCCGCTGATTGTCGGCAAGGGTAACGGCTGTAACTTCGTAGCTTCAGATTTTTCGGCACTTCTTAAGTATACAAAGGATGTTTATCTTCTGGAGACTGGTGACACAGTAATACTCACTCCAGATGGCGTTACAATCTACGATGAGTCTGGCAAGGAGATTAAGCGTGAGACGATGCACATCAGCTGGGACGAAAGCGTCGCTGAAAAAGGCAAGTACGAGCACTTCATGCTCAAGGAGATATTTGACCAGCCTAAGGCTATAGAGGAGACCCTTGATCGTAATCTAAGCGATGATGGAAGAGTGTCGCTTTATGATATGACGCTCACGAAGGAAGACTTTGCTAAATTCAACAAGATCTGCATCGTAGCATGCGGGACGGCATACCATGCTGGACTAGTTGGTAGAAATATCTTTGAGAAGTTCGTAAAAATGCCTGTAGAGGTTGATGTGGCTTCTGAATTCAGATATAGAGATCCTTTTGTAGACGAAAAGACACTTTTCATTGCAATCAGCCAATCTGGAGAGACTGCGGATACCCTTGAAGCACTCCGTGAGGCTAAAAGAAAGGGAGCGAGGGTATTATCCATCGTCAACGTAGTAGGAAGCACAGTTGCTCGTGAATCTGACGATGTGTTTTATACATGGGCTGGTCCTGAGATTTCAGTAGCTTCAACAAAGGCTTACACAACTCAGCTTCTGTCACTTTACCTATTAGCTCTATATCTAGGCGACCTACGAGGAACCATATCAGAGGAGTACTACAGAGAGGTTGTCAGCGAGCTATCTGAGATTCCTGAAAAATTGGAGAAGGTTCTGACGCTTAGAGGTGATATCGAGAAGCTTGCAAAGAAGCTTTACGATAGAGAGCAGGTGTTCTTTATCGGTAGAGGTATGGATGCTAGCGTTGCTTACGAGGGTTCGCTAAAGCTCAAAGAGATTTCATATATAAACTCCTTTGCAATTGCGGCTGGAGAGCTGAAGCATGGAACTATTGCTCTTATGGAGCCTACTACTATTGTCGTTGCACTAGCAACACAGTCTAAGTTGTTTGATAAAATGGTCTCCAATATACAGGAGGTTAAGGCGCGCAATGCACACGTAATCTCCATCGCAAAGGAAGGTAATACGGCTATAGAAGAGCATTCAAATGAGACATTCTACATTCCAGAGTGCATGGATGAGGTATCTCCACTTCTAAGCGTAATCCCGCTTCAGATATATGCATACTACGTTGCCAAAGAAAAGGGGTGCGAGATAGACAGGCCTCGTAACCTTGCAAAGAGTGTAACTGTAGAATAGAATAAATGTCATTATTTCGAGCGTGTGCGGAACTTGCAATTGCAGGCTGCGTACATGCTCGTATTTAAAAAGTTATAGGCGTATAGTTGTTTAGAATTAGAGAATTGATATGGAAGAGAACAAGGCAATCAAAAATTATACGGAATGGATCAATGCCAAGGGAATCGATTCAGATATGAGACAGTATCTGATGAATATGATATCCCGCCCAGAGGAAATAGAGAGCTGCTTCAGTGAGGAGCTCGATTTTGGCACGGCTGGCATGAGAGCGACTATGGGAGTAGGTTCAGCTCGAATGAATATCTATACAGTTGCTACTGCAGCATATGCTATGGGCGAGATGCTTAAAGAAAAGCATGAGGGCAAGGAAGTAAAAATCGTTATTTCGTACGATTCACGTAATAATTCAAGAGAGCTTGCAGAGGCTGCCGCTGTGGCAAGCTGTGCGTCAGGCGTAAAGGTTCTATTTTCAGACAGACTGCGCCCGGTACCAATGCTATCTTATGCTATAAGGAATTTTGCAGCAGATGGTGGAATAATGATCACAGCATCGCACAACCCTAAGGAATACAATGGCTTTAAGTCATACAGGTCCGATGGAGCGCAGATGATCGATGAAGAGACCGAGGCGATTAAGAGTCGCATCAGAGATGCTGTTCAGGGTATAGAGATACTTTCAACAGCGGAGTCCTTCGAAGATCTTGTAAATGACGGAGCTATTACATATTTTGGCAGGGAAATCGACGATAGCTACGATGCGATGATCATGGACTCGTTTAATAGCAGTAGCGTTAGTAGAAGATCGAGAGCTTCGCTTCGCATCGTGTATTCACCGCTCAATGGCTCGGGAAGAGAGCCGGTAAGAAGGGCGCTTCGTGAACTGGGATACGAAAAGGTATTTGCAGTAAATGAGCAGGATAATCCAGACGGTGACTTTCCAAGTTTAAGGGTTCCAAATCCCGAGTATGATGATACGTATGATTTGGCTAAGAAATACGCTGAGATGTCAATGGCTGACATCATTATCGTTACAGATCCAGATTCAGATAGGCTAGGCGTAGCGGTATATGATGAGGGCGAATATAAGAAACTGACAGGAAACCAGATAGGTGCGATACTCCTCGAGTACCTCCTTTCAGAAGCAAAGAAGCTGGGTAATCTTCCAGAAAATGGATATGTGGTAACTTCAATCGTATCGACCCACTTGGCAAGAGCTATCTGCGCTAGATATGGCATTAAACTATATGAAACCTTAACTGGTATAAAGAACATTGCCGAGCAGATTAGGCAGAGATCTGATAATGGAACAGAGAGATTCCTGTTCGGGTTTGAGGAAAGCAATGGATATATGCTGAATCAGGCTGTACGCGACAAGGACGGCGTGATGGCTGCAGTAGCTATCGCTGAAATTGCGACTCTTTCCAAGGCAAATGGCGTTACACTGATTGAACAATTAGAGTCCCTGCATAAGCTCTATGGTTACTCTGCAGAGGGGAGCGTGTGCGTAGAAGGAACTGGCGTTGGGGAAAAATTCATGGACCATCTTAGAACACTAGGTGGCAAGCTTGGAGAACCTGGAACTGAACTCGGCGTGCTAGACGTTAAGAACTGTACAGATTATCTTCCTGATTCAAATGTTCTTCTGTATGAGCTTAATGGCCTCGACTGGATTGCGTTTAGACCATCTGGAACAGAACCTAAGTTCAAGATTTACTTCGGTTTCTACGGTGCAGAGTCAGCAGCGGAGAGCAGACTGGAGAGAATTTCGAAAGCTGTTGTTGCTGAAGTTGATAAATATAAGGAAAATTAAGATGACAGATGAAGTGAGAATTGCACTACTAATAGATGCGGAAAACATCTCAGCTCAGTATGCGGGTTACATAATCGATGAGATCGAGAAGTATGGTATATGTTCGTATAAAAGAATTTACGGCAACTGGGAACGCATCGTTAAGACTAGGTGGGAGCAAGAGATCAGAAAGCACTCGCTAAAGCCTATGATGCAGGTTAACAACACAAGAGGCAAGAATGCGTCTGACTCGGCTCTTATAATCGATGCGATGGATATCTTGTACGGAAGCAATGTCGAAGGCTTCTGCATAGTTTCTTCTGATAGTGATTTTACGTCTCTAGCGAGAAGACTGAGCGAGTCAGGATGCCTAGTGCTCGGTATGGGAGAATCGGACAAGGCTACAGAGGCTCTCGAAAATGCCTACGATAAATTCATCTATATAGACTTACTCGCAAAACAAGCAGAGGAAGAACGCCTCGCAGAGGAAGCTCTCGAAGCTGAGTATAAGAAGCAGAAAAAGCAGGAACGCAGTAAAGATTCTGCTGAAAACACCGCGAATACTCCTAGCAAGAAGGCTATAGAGGCTAAGATTCAGCAGATTATTATGGAGAATAATGATAAAGGTAAGCCTACAGATCTCGGTCTTATCGGAAATGAACTAAACCGTATCTATAAGAATTTCGATGTGAGATATTACAGTAAAAAGGGCGGTAAGCGATACAAGTACCTGAAGGAATTTGTAAGCGATTTTAAATCTCTCAAGGTAGAGGTTAGTGGTGACCGCGGCATATATGTTACTGTGAGATAATAAAAATCACCTATAGTCAGCAGCCTGACTGTAGGTGATTTTCTATCTGTGATGATAACCCTAAATCTACTTATCTTCGATTGTAAAGCTCAGCTCAGCTCCACACTCTGGACATACTGCATCTCCAGGTGATGCTTGAAACTCCTTGCTACATACAGGGCAAACGATGATATATGTATCAGCATCATAGCCATCGGGTACATTGTTGTTAAATGCCTCTCTATATTGTTTATCGTCCATAGCGCCTCCTATTTTTTACTTAACTTTCAATTCTTAATTATTTATTATTTTACATTATATCGGTTGTTTCCTCAACTTATTCAAACATATAATGAAATCGAAAGACTGTGTTTATTATTATGAATACGCTAGATTTTGCTGAAAATTGATGCAGAAAATTAATATAGAGAATTACAATCAATATAAGTGAAAAATAAGAAAGGAGGATAAAATGGATAAAACTGCGATTGATTATCGCGGCCTAAAGTATGTGAATATTGCAATCTGGATAGAAGTAGCATACATACTTATATACGGTGTGACTGGTCTATTTACACTGCTTCAGATAGCAGCGATGTCAGAGATATCACAGGGTGTTTTGATCTTCAATACGAAGATTGCTCCTGATATAATCTTAGTTATGTTCATAGCGAATGTAATACTATACATCATGGGCTTAAATGGACTCCAGAAACTCAATCCGTTCTACCGGAAGGCTTGTAAAGTATATATTGCATACCTCATCTTCATGTTCTTGTCCATAATAGCATTTGTTGTCTTCGGATTTGCTGCCAGTGAGTTTGTTGTCATTTCCTTTAGGTCAGATAGCATCAACACTGGTACAGTGAGCGTATTAATATGGACATTTGTGATAATGTTTCTTGCAGTACAGGTTGTTAGCAATATTCTCGATATAATCTACATGAGAAATATTCTGCTCGGTACAAGAAGAATCGCTGATGTGCTTGGCAACCAAGAATTAACCAAAGGGATCACTGTAACTGAGAAAATATATAGAATGGCGATGATTGTTATCACGGTGATAGTGACAATTGGTGTGATGGGCATCGTGTTCGTTCTAAAGAAATATATACTCAAGATAATTGGTGGAGGTGCGTATTCGTTCGTAGCCCTGTATAGTGCGTTAAGGGGTATGCAGATATTCTTATTCATGTTAACTGCTGCGTACATCATCAGCTTCATAGTTAGAACGGTTTATGCAATCAGACTCACACAGTCCTATGTGGAGATTACAAAGCATGAGATAAGTGAGGCAGAAGAAGCTGCCTTGCTAGAGGATATGCAGGCGGTACGGGAAAACAAAGCCAGATAGCATATAGCTCCAGTAATGATTTTCAATAATAATAGAATCCGTGCAATTAAAGGAAGAAGAGAGACTTTCTAGTTGCACGGTTTTTTGGGTCATCAAAGTTTTTTAGGGTTTGCCAAAGTTTTTTAGGGGCGAATTTTAGGGTCTAGTTTTAGGGTCTTACGAAATGTAAATGGATTGGGCAGTTTGCCCAATCCATTTTGCATGGGAAAGCATTAGTGGTTTGATTACTAGCCTTTGTAAATTGGATTTTTGCGAGTAGCAAAAAGGAATCGATTTCTCATATGTTCGAAGTTTCGAAATCCTCTACCTAGTCGTTTTAGGTCTTTTGCTTTGCGATTTAAAGATTCAATTGGACCATTAGAAAGACGACTGTTATATATGCCGTCTGGTCCGAGCCTATCCACCATTATGAATGAGTTAATAATGGGATTCTTGTATTTGCGTAGTAAATTCCCGAATTGAACGAATATGTGATATTCACTGCTGCAGTATTTGTGTATTAGGGAATCTATTTCTTCAGAAGCTTTTAAGGGATTACCAGCATTTCTAGAATTAAATCTTACGTACTCTTCTTTTAAATCTCTGAAGACCTTGATATATGGGTGAAGAGCCAGAAATTTTTCCTCGTATCCAAAAGTGTTTATGAAATACCTAAAATGTCTGTCATATCTAGGTTCTAAGCGATATTCTAAATGCTCTTGATTTTTAAGAAGCAGCCACCGATACTTCTTAAGAAGATATACTTCGTCTGAAACATTGATTCTATGTTGATGTCCATATTTTGAAAAAATTTCACACCGTGTAGATTCATCTCGTGCTTTATATTCCTTTTGCAAGTTTCTAAGAAACATGTCAAGAGAGTGAATGAGCCATTGCATTACATGGAAAGAATCCACTACAGATACGGCGTTAGGGAAGTACTTCTTTACATAACTTAAATAAGGATTATACATATCTGAAATTAGGTACTTAACACTAGCACGTTCTTTTAAGGGAATGTTTGAAAAATATGGTTCAGTAACTCTATCTAATCTGCTGTGAATAATATCTATTGGGTCACCAGTGTAAAAATCTTGAATAACTAGGGCGTATTTACAGCTTTTATCCATATCTAGGTATACTTCGTCGACAGAAATAGCATCTGTAAGTGGAAGTCGATCCATTTGTATATACTTGTCGAAAACATTAAGAACATGCATATCTGAAGTGTGAAATTGCCTAGCTATATCTACAGCGGAACAATTAAGATTTCTAAACTGATTAAGAATTAGTAGGTCAGAAGCGTTGGTGTTACGTCTGTAGCGGTTAACAAGTTTGAAATGCTCATTTGATTCGTAAAGGCAATCGGTGTTGGTGCATCTCCAGCGTCTTTGCTTGAGTTTTATGATTAGCTGATAGCCGTCTTGAAGAACAGGGTGATTAATTGTCCTAGTTTTAATGCCTCTAGAATGCATTTTGTAGAAACACTGAGGACAAAAGTGAGGAGTAGGCATACTTCCGAGAGTGACTATTTTCTTTAAACCCTGAACTTCACAGGACAATAATTCAAGGTCATTATCTTCAATGTCTAGTAAAGATGTGATAATATTCATATGAATTCCTTTCTCTGATGTTTTCCCAAAAGACATATTATGAGAAAGCAAAAAGCGAGGCAAGAATAAAAATTGCCTCGCTTTTCAAATACCAAAATCTGACCCTAAAACCAGACCCTAAAATTCGCCCCTAAAATATCTAGACCCTAAAAAACTTTGATTACCCCTGATTTTAGCACCTCTCTCCGTGATTGCCATAGCTATTGTTTTTGGAAAGGGAACGGAGACGGTGGGAACTGTTGGCAGTATTATCACGATGATACAGATGATTCCTTTAGCTGGAGTGATTATTTCAACAGAAATCGCATTGAAGAACAATTTTGATGAAAACGGGAGAAGGAAATAAACTTGGGATTTATTTTTGTATCTGTTACATTAGAAAATATGATACAAACAAATCAGAGTTTGAAGCACTGGTAAAAAACAGTCTTGCCAAAGAACAGACCGATAAATCTTGAAAAGTGCCGAGAGTACGAGCGGATAAAAGCAAGAGAATATAGAGCAAGAAAGAGGCTACAAGCAACAACCTAAAACCAAATATCAACCAATATGAAAAGAGGTTTCCTAATTACAGGAAATCTTTTTTTGTGCAAGTCGAAAGGAGGAACTAAATGGCGGAAAATGAGAAAACAGATATTAAAGAACTAAAGACAGAAGAACAATCACCCCACCAAAATCCTGATGGTATTCTTACAAAAAAGATAAATGGAAAGACCTTTGTAACAGAGATATATTTTGATAAAAAGAGTAAAGAGACATTTCAAGATAAGCTGTTTAAAGTAATACAAGCTAAGGTGAATAGTGGTGATTGAGTATGAAATCTGGCAGTAGAAAAATGCCTAAAAAATACCATAATATTAAGCGACATAGACAAATAAATTAGAATTTGACGATGGGAATGAGAAAGCATGAAATATAACAAATTATCAAAATATCTAATAATTACATTTGCTATCACATATTTCTGTTATGATCAAAAACTGATAGAGATACAGCAGGCTAGGGATATTGATGCACAAGCAGAACTTGTAAAAAAAATCGATTATAAATATTTTGTTGATGTAGTTGGTTTGCCAAAAACAAGAAGTATCAACGAGAAAGTTGCAAATTTATGTAAGTTTTTTAAGGTTGCAGATTTAAGAATTATGTTGCAGCCGGATTTTCTAGTAAATTTTAGATCAAGTTCATCTCTTAACAGTGATAAAAACATAATTAATTCTAGAGCATGGATTCAAACAGCTATAAACATCTCAAAAGATATTGAGACGCAGCCTTATAATGCAGAGAAACTAAAAGGATATTTGCCTGAGCTTAGAGGTATGACAGTAAAGAAACCGAAGGAATTTTTACCAAGAATCCATGAAATATTTGCTGAATGCGGTATTGCATTTGTTTTATTACCACACTTGAAGAGTTCAGGAGTGAATGGTGCTGTCAAGTGGGTAACGGATGATAGGGTGGTTCTTGCGATAAACAATCGAGGAGTGTATGCAGATAAGTTCTGGTTTTCTTTGTTTCATGAAATCAGACATGTACTTCAGCAAAAGATTAAGAAGGTCTTTATCAGTAGCACATTGGAAGAAATGATGGATATTAATAATGAACTGGAAAAAGATGCAGATAAGTTTGCAAGAAACTATTTGATTTCGCCTGAGGATTATAGAAGATTAGCTCCTTCAAGATATATATCTGATGATGAGATTGTTGAATTTGCTAAAACGATAGGAATTCACCCGGGAATTGTAGCCGGCAGATTGCAACATGAAGGAATAATTCCACAAGAGAGGTGCTCAAATTTAAAAGAAAAATATGTGTTTGAAACAAAGAAAATTGCATAGGGTATATATTACATAGGGAATCGTTATTCGATTCCCTATTTTATGATTTTGATCTGTTTTATCAGAGGATTTGCCGAGCGATAGCGATGTGAATCAATAAACCACCGAATATACCGGTATAATCAAGACGGCTTTACCCTCAAGAATAAACCTCCCTGTTATCATAATGCTGGTTCGCCAACCACATCATATAACAAAGGAGGTTTCATCATGAATGACAAGAATACACTAGCACATACGAGCTAACGATGCAAATATCATACAGCATCTATTCCTTACCACTAAACCAAAAATACAACCCAAATACAATCAATAACACACAAAACAATAAAAAGCCCATGTCAAATGCTGTATTATATAAACTAGAAACATATGAGAAAAAGTACAAATACTTCATTGGCACACTACTTAACGAACCCGACCAGAACTTCGGTTACCATATGGGGGATACAATTACATTTTTCCTTTACGGAGGGGATGATGATGAAAGGGCGCTGGTCTCTAATATGAATGAAATTATGTAATCCGCTATAATAGATTCACAGATATAAGCACGAGCATTGCACCTTTTATGAACATGGCGATAGGAATGCGAGAACATGGAAAAGCTCATAAAAGCACAGGAAGGAACTATAGATGCAACTATTAACAATCGACGAAATAATATCTTCGATAATGGAAGAAACTGAGGGACTTGATGCTGAAATAACAGACGGAATTATTCTCAGCAAAAAAGAAATTCCGCAGTCTGAAATCGAAAGATTAAAATCCGAACTCGGAATAGAGTATTTAGATTCGATATTTACGGAGCGTATTTTAAGCTACAATTGGGGGAATTTCGGTTTTCTCAGCTACCAGTTTGGATATGGCGATGAGATGGGCCTAAGCTGGCTGATCAACCGCAATCTTGATTATGATGAGTATCCCGTTCTTCGCAAAAGGAACTTAATAATTATTGCAAACGGCGACCCATACACTATTCTACTAGAGTGTAAGTCCGGTGAGATATATGCATTCACAAGCGACATGAGTTATGAGGAGATAGTGCCGATTGCTTCCGATTTTGAAGAATTTGTAAGGGCGATGGGAACTGCTCAGTATGCTGTTTGGAAAAACGCCGAAAAAGAGTTTATAGAATCGATGAAGCGCGAGTATTCCGAGAGCAGTCTTAAGTTTTGGAAAGAACTTGTGAGCGTGTACTAAGCGCTATGTAAGGAGGCACCATGGAATTTATCATAGCTAATGAAGGCATTCCTCAAAATATCAGCTGCGAAGGAGCGACTATTGCGTACTATGGTAGTGAGATAGAGTTTCACTATGAGACGGTTCCTCCGCATGGCGATGAAATCTTTTCCGCAGAATTGCCACTCCTAGATATTAAGCTTCCGTTCTGGATATATGGGAGGAATTTGATTTTTCTAGATGCGTATTATTTGCTTGCAGAAACAGTGGAGAAGGGCACTTGGAATCCTATAACAAGCA